>Ga0157360_1000588_pt1 | contig 13797 bp, 11 predicted proteins | sample AttlaeALBM1_FD_111483 | JGI IMG/M metagenome (GOLD analysis project Ga0157360, IMG submission 111483) | Fungus gardens microbial communities from leaf cutter ant in Ribeirão Preto, State of São Paulo, Brazil - Atta laevigata ALBM1 | ecosystem: Host-associated > Fungi > Mycelium > Unclassified ... | reverse complement strand
GTCGAGAATTACCAAGGGAATTTACGGCTAAACTATTATATGGATGGGGAAGAAGAAGATATGAAAGGAAAAGAGAGAGGAGATGGGACGAGAACTGGAACCGATGGAAAAATTCCTCGGGACGAGGAATCTTAAAGGGGGGGCCATGTTATGAGAGCCCCAAGAAGGAAAAAGTTTCCCGTGCATTCAAACACTTGATCGCAAATATCAAGTCATACAATGAAGAAAAGATATAAACAGCGTAGGAACTTATATCACGTAACAAGGTCAGGTGATTATAGAACATTCCAGAAGGACATGTGATTGTGGAACTAGTAGTGTACAGCCACTTGTAAAGTAGTATAAGTAGGTAGTTCAATCCAACGGAGAACTCCATCGAGTTCTTCCTAAACACTCACCTCGAGTGGTCCCTAAGTCATCAAGACTCTGCGATAACACTCATGATCCCAACTAAACTCTGTGACATCATGTGCTATGACATGTGATGTGACTCTTGTGTGACTAATGTCACATCTTTGTCACAAATGTGACATGACTTCCCATGCTATTTATAGAAAATAAATAAAAAGAAAAAGAAAAGAAAAAAGGAAAAATAACTTAGAGAGGCAATTTATGATATTATTGTTTATGCTACACACTTATATAGACAACTCTTGCAGATATTCCCCTCAGTCATCTACTACTTGGGTGACATCTGAGTTACTTTATCTTTTACCTCAGAACATTACTAATCATACCCACTACTCCACAAACCACCTACTTCAATGACCAGATAGCCAGAAGGGGAGCAAGAGTTGACTATAAAAGGGGCAGGAGAGCATTAGAACACCTTAGTCATCAACCTACAAGTTCGACATCTGAGATGAAACTTATCACACAGCAATAACTTATGAAATCCTACCTTAGAACTTAACTTTACTTCTAAAAGATAGATATCAATTGAGTTGCTAACCTACAAGTTTGATGTCTGAGAACTTAACTTAACTTCTAAAAATATCTAATTCAGATAAATTAATGGTATCTTGGTTGTAATTTTTCCCTAACATCTGAGCTGCATAATGAGAAACAAGACAACAATATGTTGATGAGAAATTATATGTATTTTGTATGGCTTGACCCATTTCTTTGAATTGGATGTTCTTCCCATCATGTGGTAATACACCTTCAAATAAACATTATTTGTCAAAAAAAAAGTCTCTGACTCTGAAAATAAGATGTTATCATGATTTGCTAAGGTATTTAAAGCAGGACATGAGCATCAACTGTCATCCCTGTTGGGCACAACATATTCTAGCCATATGCCTCTGAAACCAGGACATCCTTCTGGAATAACATGACCTTGTTTTTTTTTCTGGTGTGATGAGGTTGATCATGGTCAGACTTGCATCCCATGCAAATAATACAATATCATGGATGATTCTGAATAAGATGTTCATGGGGGACTCAAATTGGTGGATTGTGAGAGACAGACAAAGGGAATATTATTATATGGGAATGAGAAAAGGAGATAAGTGTTGTGATTATAATTTTGCACATACTTTATTTCCAACATATTACATAATATGGACATTATCATTGGGTTGGTTCGTTGTACACCTCAGTCTCGTTTTGCAACTCTAAGGTGAGAATACTTTATATTCTTGGACAACTATTCTTTACTCATACCTACAGTATTTATTATCACTCTAGGTATTTACTAATATACCTTAGTTTCGTTTTGCGACTCTGAGTATTTATTATCACTTTAGGTCCTTGTCACTCGCTATAAAAATAAGAGCATGATTATAATAGGAACATTTATATTGGGAACGGGAAAATAGATGGAACAACATTACATGACAGATCTTCTGATGTCAAGGATGTCTGTCGAATAAGAAGAGTTCCTTGATCCTACAGTTTTCTGGCATGCACTTGCTTGGTCAAAGTCAAAATGGTGTACTTGTTGAGTTTTTATTTTCATCCAGTTTGTGCATTACCAAGAAATATCCCTTGAGCCTAATGGCCAGAATAATACAATTATTACAAAAGGTGTCCTGTGGAACAATAATAAGTTATAAATATGACTTGTTGTAAGGACAATTCTGTTTGCAAGCTTAAGAACACAGAAGCATTGAGTAAACATTTCTTGGACTGCAACAAAGGTTTTTCATTAAGAACGGTAACCGAACAACTCAAAACGGCGTCTCTCCCTTCCCAATTTCTCTCTCATTCATAATTCCCATCCACTTGCTCTTTTTAGCAGACGCGAACATGATGGTGGCTTTTTTTTAATGGACTGACGTGATCATTTTCGATGGAGACACATTGCGATTTCGAGGACATTTTCACAAGCATGGCGGTATCGGAGAACATATGAATCCTGTGAAATTGACAATTACAATGCTTTTTTTCGAGTGTTGCTGAGTTGGAATGGGTGAAAATATTTGTTTGTTGATGATCGGAAGAATATTGTTATGTTATCAGAGAAGGGCAAGGAGGAGGAGTTCTGTAACGAAACCTCACCATCACTATATACCCACTACATCATCGACAGTAGTTCAGCATGAGGACAACACAAGGGGAGCTCTAGACGAAGTATATAGAATTAGGTAGTATGTTGTATGATTTCTAACCTTGTTCCTATGTTGACAAGGGCACGTTTATTACACTGCAAGGAGTCGGTCATCTCATTTTTGTTGCCTGGAACATGGACATTGCGGCAGGATTGTCATAAAGAGGTTGACCATATCCATTGGCCTGCCTACACCCTTTGAAGCCAGTCCTGGAAGCAGGTTCAGGATTATTGAAGGGGCTTCGGGCGATGCTGTGATGTCAATCACTGCTATATTTGACAATCTCTATTTTTATTTTCCTTCTTCATATTTCTGTCCCTTCTACATTCCATTCTTTAGTTGATTGTCTTTCTTCTTTATGTTTCCATTCTAAACTTAACTATACAGTTTTACTTCTTCTACTATATAGTTTTTATGTGCCATTTATGCTGAGGATCTTTATTTACAGCCACCATAAATTTTCACCTCAGTGAACAACTGTAATCTTGTTGTCACTGAGGTGAGTCTCTGTTTATCTTATATTGACTATGTACTTGTTACTCACTTGTAAATAGTTTACTTTCTTTAGGTAAATACATCAAAAGTGAACAACTGTAATCTCATTGTCACTGAGTTTACTTTCTTTAAGGATCCATGTAACATCACATTGAAGTATGGAGTCTTGTAGTCAACTCATATGCTGTTTTGGCAACCAGAAGATGAATTCAAGAACGTAGAAATATCAGATAAAATTAAAACCAGACTTCGAGTGTTGCACCTCACCAACAGATCGGAAGGCACGTCCATTCGCATAAATGGTCATGGTGCTTCTTTGTCAAGTTCTGAGTCTATAAAGCACGTTAGTTGAGCTGTTTCGCCGACGGAGATGACTGTTACCCCTTCCTTAACTCAGCCCTTCGTGACGCACTCATTGTCCATCTCATCTTTTCCCGACGCCCGTACTGTCTCCTTGTCTTCTTAAGATCTGTGCAGAAGCGACTTTGAAGAAGCGTTGATGAGTCTGGAGTTCTCGCACCTGAGCTGAGTATAGAACGCTGCACCCATCTTCCACGAGTCAAGGCGATCTCTTATGGACTCAAGAGCACGCTCAAAACTCTCCTCAGGCTTCTTCAATCAAGGTATACGGTCGTTTGGTGGTAATGCGAGCACTTAAATGAGGTGGAGTGGCCTAACAGAGGTCTTGTCAAAAGATACAGTTAAAATATAAGGTCGTGTTTGTATCAATTTCAATCAGTCGGATGTGTCTTCATTGTTGGCTATGTAATTTCTTCACTCAGATGGTCAAGGGGTCAGCATGTCCTGTGTCGGGAAGTACTTAATTGTGATTTTGTCAAGTATTCGGAACGGAAGTGAAGGCAACCGGCAAGCAAATTTGTTAGCGTTACCTTTTACCCTCTGCTTGCAGTTGAACCATGCAACTGACATTATCTACCGAAGCATGTTGAGACCATTCATTATAATTACTTCAATAGAGGCTTGGAAGCCTTAAGTACAGGGAGTAGTGGGTATCCTTACACTCGCTGAAGCGAAAACACGTCTTGAGATATCGAGAGAGCAAAAACAGAGCAGCAAGCCCTGCAGAAGTTGTCCTTCTCTCCAATTTACCTATTCATTTGAACACATTAAGTGCTTTGACTGAGGACAAGGCACACCTTGGTTTCTTACTCCAACATGTTTCCTACCTCCTTCTCCTTCTTCTCGAGTTCTCTCAACCATTCTTTGTCAACGCATTCTGTCCACTTTCTGCCGAACCTTGAGTTAGAGAAGTCCAGGATTGTTGAAATTTGGGGCGCCTCAATTACCACTCTGGGCGGTGGCACATACATATTTTTCCTGTGCTCGACTGGGAGCCAAAAAAGTAGTTCATTGTCTTGACCCATGGCCCATCCATCCGCCATGCCTTGCATCATAAGCTCACATACATCAGTGGAGTGCCAGTGTTCAGTTGAGAGGTCTGCTATTTCCCATGTTCTCAGACCAATGTCATCGAAATAGTATGCCAACGCTGTTCCATCTCGTATAAACGCCATATATCCATTTTCTTGACCCAATATTTCACCATACAGATGACCGCTATAGGCATCAAAGAGGCGTATTGCGTTCTCATGTGTGAACCTAAGAGCAATGAGTCTGTCGCCAAGGAAATGGCCGATCAGAGGAGGTGAGAGGGCAATACCATACACCTCGGACGTTGGAAACTTGGAAACGAGTTGGCCAGTTCGTGTGTCCCAGACTCGGACGTGGGAGTCATCGTCAGACCAACATGCAAAAATTTTCCCGTCAGGTGAGTACACAGATGAGGAATTCCAGCAAATATGGACTTGATCGTCAAAGTGGACAGGATCGAACTGGGCAGTGTCATGATTCCATGAATAACATGTGACGGAGTGAAATATGGACATGACGATGACGGCCAAGCCATTGGGCGCCAGGATTGGGTATGCCAAGTGATTGACGTCTAGAGAATATGTGCATTCAAAGTCTGTGGGATCCTGCCGATGCCAAACTTGCAGTAAGCCCGAGTTGTCATCAAGGACGGCGCATATAACCAGGTCGTTACATGCTTGGAAGGCGACCTTCCAATACCAGACATCTTTTCTCGGCCAGGGGTTGAATGAGATGCGCTTCTCCAGGTGCATTATATCACATATGGTGACGAGAGATCTAGACAAAAACGCTGCCTGGTTGTCATCTGTGGAAAATGCAATCTCCATGCCATCTTTGTACTCGACATCTGTATGTGCTATAACTTCCCCAGTATTTGTATCCAGAAATTTGACATTGTGGGATTGTTGTGATTCTGTAGCCGCCACCTTTCCAGAGGGAGAGATTCCAATGACTTGCCGTGTATCAGTATCATCTTGAGTGTCAGCCCGATTTCCCGTCAAATTCTCTAGGTCCACGTTCCACATCCTCACACTTCCACTATAATATCCAACTAAAAGCCTGTGACCATCGCGTGATGGACACATACTCCTCACATATGAAGTGGCTCGAGGCTTCTCCCAGATCATTTTTGAGCCGGTTTTAGAGATATCCCACATCTCCACTGTTAAATCTCGTTCGATGAATAGGTAGCTGGTGAGGGATGAATGAATAACATGTAGCGTATAGTTGAAATCATGGCTGAAGGATACCATCTCCTGTGTGTCCAATCTCCAAAGGTAAATATGACAAGGTTTTTCCCTAAATGCGGCCATCAAAATGTCGCTGGTTGGAGAAAAGCGGAGTAATGACAATTTTCCATGAGGATATGGGAATTGTTGGGGATCTTTGCCATCTTCCAAGTTCCATAGTTCAATGACATCCTCAGACTTTCTTCCTACAGCCAGAAACTGGCCATCAGGAGAAAATAGGGTGACAGCAACGTCATTCACCTCGAACAGCCTGTCGGAAATTAGAGCACCATTACAAGCATCCCAAAACTTGACCAGCATTCGAGTCGGATGGCTAGAGTTTCCATCTTCATCTACCCAATGCGTGGAGGCAATTATTCTGTCATGGTGAATGAAGGCAAAATGATAACCTTCGATTCGAAATTGCTCTTCACCCATCTCAATGTCCCAGACTACTGCATAAGAGTCAAGTTCGAGTAGAATATGTTTTCCATCAGAACTGAAGCAGGCATTAGATACCCTCCCATAAGTAGGCAGCTCAAATGGGCCTGAAATGCAATGACCTGTTTCGGAGTCACAGATGTACATAGTTTTGAATGCTCTGTCGGGTCGTCCTGAGAAAGAAACAAATGTGCTTTCATCGAGGGAGAAGACCATACGCCACACACGATCCTTGTGATGCTCTGCAGTGAATACCATCATTGACCATTGACTGGGTTTCCCTTCAGTAACTGCAAGAGTGTTAGGAACCCTTGGACAGAACTTCTTAGCAACAAGAGATTCCTCAGGTGCGAAGGGGAGTGCTGACAGATAAACATGAGGGGCGCACTGAGAGATTGGAATGATGAATGCAGAAACAAATCGGAGAGCATCATGGATAAACAATGTCAGTTCATGATCAAGGTTGAGGGGCTGTCCAGCCAGCATCAGATGTATCGCAGATAAATGACCCGGAGACGTACCTTCCATGTCACAGCCTTTCTGAGGATCAGATATGCCTCATGAGTATTGCCTGTCAGGCTCATGACCTCCAACCAGAACAATAGCTTCTCGTACATCACAAACTTTACTGCCTCCATCATCTTCTCATCAGAGGGAGTCTGAATAATGTGGTCCACCCAGAACAAAGATGAATATAGAATGAGACGAGGGATAGTGGATTTGACAGTAGGCTGGATATCTACGTTCTTTATCGTCGAAGAGTCCGAGTTGCACATATTGAAATGGAGCTTAGATGATACCAGGGTTTTCAAACATAACATAGCAAGCCGATATTCATGATGGCCTCGATCTTGAACAGTGGAAAACTCAGGTAGCTCTTGAAGAAAGAAGGTTGATAAGAGAAAATCCTCGAACGAACGGTGATGGAAATGGAGGATAGGACCAGAGTCAATGACGGACACAAGACCCTTGCGGATAAGCCCTAGCCTGTTCACATCTGAGTCTGGAATCTTGATTTGGGGAAGCATGATAAGCGCATTGTCATCAAGTAGTTGCTTGGAAAAAATCATTGCACCCATAACCGAGGTTACTGCTTCAATCTCTTCCTCTTCGAGATCATGCCCGAATGATGCTTTGACAATGGTTGAGTACAAGGAATACAAGCTTTTCAAACCCTTCCCATCACCCTTTTCAAGCATGGCAAACCTGCTTTCGGGATCGAGTTCGAGGAAATTGGCAACCGTTGTTGCCCAGATGAATATCCCAGCAGCACGAGGAACCAGGTAATCAAGAGCCTTTTCGATGAATGCATTGTTCATGCCCATATTCTCGAGGCACGACTTAAGGAATAAACGGATGTCTTCAGAAGCGCTATCTCCTAACTTGACGTCACTGCCAGAGGGAATAGCGATATGAATGCTGATGGATTTGGGGAAGGCTTGAGTGATATGGTCCTCTGGCCGGCTGGTAATAACCAACTTGAACCTCTTCAAGTGATCAACCTGAGCCCAATGCTTGAGTGTGCGCAGAAGACCCTTGTAATCATCCTTTCCAGATGAGTCGTGTCTCAGACCACCACATTCGTCTAATGCATCAATCACAATCACTGGAAGTTCCTCATATGGCATGTCATTGAATGTGGATAATGGCGTCTCAATCAAGGATTTAAATCTACCATCAATGTCAGATAGGTCGGGCACCTTATCATTTTGGACTATGTCACGAATGTGTCGGCGGACAGAAGGGTACAGGCGAGCAAGGCCAAGGGCGACAACACGCCAGAGCGCATCCGTAGTGATGGTGGCGGATTGGGTGCGGTCAAAACGGAATGATATGATATGGCGATTTTGATCCCATAGCCGAGCAGCAATACTAGCTGCCAATGCAGATTTCCCAACACCAGGAGATCCTCTGATCCAAATCATATTAGGGCCATCGACATTTTTGATTTCATTTTCAATCTCTTGTAGGATGGTAGAGCGGGTGCCTTCCATACACGGTTTGCAGAGGGAAAGCCTATTCTCTCCAAGGGCACGAACCAAGTCGCCCAGCTCCTTGTCGGCGGATGTCTTTGCATTTTTTGCCATGGTGGCTGATAACAACAACGAGTCAGTCAGGTTAGATAATAAATATCAGGCACGAATACCAGACCTTGCTGCACTAGGATTTCTATAAGAAGATCCCTGTCGAAATTTCCCACAAACATATCTAGTTTCTTCTGTAATTGAATAGCTTTCTCCTTATGAGGGACAATGAGGATGTGTTTGGCTGCGACCAACAAATCAGCAACAATTCAGTCATCAATCCATCTCACCCAGCTGAATACACACCTGACCAACTTTCAAGCCACTTCTCAATAAAGTCCACCACTTCTTCCATCATTCCAGGAAATTCACCGATGATAAGGCACAGTTCTTCTGATTTTGGAACTTGATTGAGCCTGTCCAACTGGCCAGCTAGGATACGCATGCTCTCTGTAAGGTCTTGCATTGCTTCATGAGATTCTTTTTGAGCTTCAAAATGCTACAAAACCGATCAGTAATGTTATTCGCGTTGAAAAGGGAAGTGGCCGACTTTGTATACGACTTCAATGCATTTGACCATTGTTCCAGCCACAGAATTGAGCTATTTCAAGTCAGATAACATGCGTACATAAGAGGCAACACTTATTACCCCACTGATGACCTTGCCAAACTCAATAAGCATCTCAGCACCAGCGTTCGCAGGACCAAGGCGGCTCAAAAGTGGTTTGAAGGATTGCAGACTTTTTACTGTACTCTTTATTTGTACATCTAGAGCATGCAAATCACTGCCGTAGGCCTACAGTTCCATTTAAGTGGGATATCTACATGCTGACAGTGATAAAATGCATACCTCAGCGACAATCCAAAATCGTAATCCTGAAATGGGATATGTGAAAGTCACCTCAAAAGTCGCTAAGGTATACTGGGTAAATGGGAAATGATTGAGGAAAAAATGAACTCACAATTGGTTTCTCGCTGTGCTTCGGAGGCCAGGTGGTCCCATAATTCGTCGAATTTAATGCTAACTTTACATAGTGGATCAACCTTTGAGGTGCGCTCGGACCTGAAGATTCTTGGCCGTCGGAAATATTTGTGTATTTCAATATTCAAATTACTCCCTTCATGGAATATTCTACACCACATGAATATGTAGGACGGCATGTGATCAAAAATATTCACTTACAAACCGCTCTGGGTCAGCCTCAAATGTTGTTTGATCCTGGTATTGTTGTTGAGTTGTTTTTCAAGACTTTGAAGGGGAATATCAGCCTTGTCGGAGTACTTGACGACGAGCGGTCGTTGAAATTTATCCTCTAACTCCCCAATGAATTCTGTGAGGGAATAGATTACTGATCAATGGAGCCGATGGGACAACATGACACTCACCAAGGACTCGGATGACTCGCACCATAGTAGCTTTTTCCATTGTTTCAACTTGCGAACGGACTGGATAGGAAGAGATATCGTGAGTATAGAGCGTATATCAGATGGACAAGAATCACAAGCACCCCTGCCTCGTGAAATATGAATTTGTGCATCTAGACGTATCAGCACACGGCGAAGCTGCAAGTGTGGGAGCGCTCACAAATGCCCCGACTTGCGTCAGCCGATTTCTTTCAGCTGACATGATCTCCAGTTACAATTGGTCAACTCGCTGCATCTGTTATAAGAAACATTGTTGGATCATCTCCTTTGGAGGCAGACGTCACGCCTTTGGGTGGATATTTTCTTGCCACTGTCCTACTGTTCTGATAAACTCAATTCCGGTTCCTGCTCGTGAGCACTTCAAAAGAAAGGGAAACACTCATGCCAGTCTCCACATCAACAGCAAGTGCGAGATATGTAGCTGCTAGATTGGCATACAAAAGAAGGAAGAAGGATAGCAGGTATGATGGCAATGGATGACAACTCATTTGACATTTTGTGCCGTGCACTTGGGCAACGATGAAAGACCACAAAGTGACCACATCTAAGCCCCTACAGAATAACAACGAAGAGAAGGAAGACATCGATGTCAATGGCGGCGAAGCATGACCATCACTAACGACACACCTCCAATCTCATGTCTAGCTGGCCGGAGTCACGTGAATCAGAGTCAGCGTAGGATTTATTCAACCAAACGCGGCGAACAATGTATTAAGAATGACCCCAGCTCACAAATTTATTAGGCTACTATAATCCATCGTCATCTACTCAGACAATCCAAAGCAATCTACGTTGATGATCTCCTCCAAAACACATCATGGGTGTCGGCACAGATGGTGTGCCCCAGGTCCGAACCGGTATCGAATTCGTGTCGGGCCGAGAATTCCTGAATTGGATGCAACACTACTTAATCGACTATTATCGCACTAACTCGGCTGATGATTGGAGTCTCCAGGATTCAAGCTCTGGAAAGGTGGCGGCTGCAAAATCACAGCAATCTCTCAACGTCGAATTCCTGGATACAACTACTGGGGAAATCACAGCGCATACGGATATCGAGTACGAAGAATGACATGGAGGTTGCATTTTCCCCAGACGAAGATCAGGTAGCGTTTTTGTCTCACACTACTCTCGTCACCATATAATGCACCCGGAAAATTCGACTTCTGGCCGACAAAAGATGTCTCGTTTGGGAAGGCCGCCTTCCAAACATGTAATGACCTGGTGATATGCACCATATCCCATGATAACTCTGCATTACTGCAAGTTTAGCATCGGCATGATCCCGCAAGTTTCGAATGCTCGTATCGTTTACACTTCGGAAGTAGCTGGAACATATTCCTGGCGCTTTATGTTATTCATGGAATCACGACACTGCCCAGTTGGATCCTGTCCACTTTGATGATAAAGTGCATCTTCGCTGGAATTTCTCATCTGATTACTCACCTAATGGAGAACTCGCATTTTGGTCTGATGACTCCCACGTCCGAGTGTGGGTTACATGAACTCGCCAACTCGTTTCCGAGTTCCCAACTTCCGAGATAGATAGAACTGCCCTCACACCTGTTCTGATTGACCATTCCCTTGGCAACAGACTCATTGCTCTTAGATTCACGTATGGGATCGCGATACGCCTCTTTGATGCCTCTAACGGTCACCTGTACGGTCAGTCTCGGGTCAAGAAAATAAATATTTGGCGTCTATACGAGACGGAAGAGCGTTGGTATACTATAGGCCTGACATTGGTCTGAGAACGTGGAAAATAGTAGACCTCACAGCCGAGCACCAACAGTCCAATAGATACGAGCTTATAGTGCAAGCTATGACGGATGGATGGGCGATGGGTCAGGACGATGAGCCACTGTTTCTCGCCTCTGTCGAGCATAGGAAAGATGTGTATGTGCTACTATGCAGAGTGGTGATTGAGGGGTCCCAAACAAGTCTGGACTTCTCTAGCTCGAGGTTCGGCAAAAAGTGGACGGACTCATTGACAGAGGTTGGTTGAGAGAATCCGAGACAAGGGAGGAGGTAAGAAACCTACTGGAGTAAGAAAACGAAGGTGTATCTTGTCCTCAGCCGAAGTACTTAAGGTGTTCAGATGAATAGGTGAACTGGTGAGAAGAACAACTTCCGCACAGCTCGCTGCTCTACCTAAGCTTTTGCTTTCTCAATGCCTCAGGTCATATTTTCGCTTCAGCGCACCATCTAGTATTTTCTGTAACTATCGCTGCCAAACCTCTATCAAAGTAATGAGAATGAATGATCACAACGTGCTTTGGTAGATGTAGTGAAGATGAGATGCAACAATCCAGGCCTCAGATCAAGGTGCAAAGAAAAAGAGACAAGATAATGTCAGTAGAGCTCGCTACTCTACCCAATTTTTTGTTCTCTCGATGTCTCAAGCCGTGTTTTCGCTTCAGCGAGTCTAAGGACACCCAATATTTCCTGTATCTACGGTTGCCAAGCCTCTATCTATGTTAAAGTAAATCTTTAACAACATGCTTTGGTAGATATAGTCATCTATAGTAAAGATAAGATGTAAGGGTTCAAGTCTCCTATCAAGGTGTAAAGATAATGTCAGTTGCATAGTTCAACTGCAAGCAGAGGGTGAAAGATAGCACTAACAGGTCTTGCCTTCACCTTAGCTCTGGATACTTGACAAAATCGCAATCGAGTACTTTCAGACACAGGTCACGCCAACCTCTTGGCCCTCGGGACGAAGAAATCAAAGTAATGTTCTCTGTGCATTACATAGCCAACAATGAAGCCAACAGACTGATGAAAAATTGGTACAACCACGACTCTATAGATTGCATCCAACTCCATCGTTCGACAAGACCTCTGCTAGGCTACTCCACCTCGTTCAAGTGTTTGCACTACCGCAAGATGATTTTATGTGTCAATTGAAGAAACCTGAGGAGTGTTGGATTTGCTCTTGAGTCCATAAGAGATGGGCGCGGTGTTCGACACTTAGCTCAGGTGCGAGAACTATATTGCTTACGCCTACCTCTCAAAGGGCCAGGGAGACGCCGAGGGACTAGGCAAAGACGAGATAGTCAATGCGTGCTGAGGGACGTCGCGAGGCTGAGTCAAGTGAGAGGTAACAGCCATCTCTGTGACGAAGTTTATTCGGGAAAGTTCTCTTGCATTTCGTCATTACTCCTCTTGCATTCCAAATGACGTGCTCTGAGCATCACCTTCATTCTTGTTATTCATATTAAATTCTTTCTCCCGTAGCAATGTATGCAGAGATGCCCGAGACTCTACCATTACTAGGTAAATAATCATACATTTGTCTTGTATATAATGTACATACCTTGTAAACCCTAAGGCCAGTCATTTCTGTCTGGCTTTAGATGCGTATGCTGCTGTATCTCCTCTCGAACATTAATCAATTAGTCGTTTCTGTCTGGTTTTAGTCCAGCACTTTTAGAGTCATTGAAGATGTACCTGTATATTCTTTTTGTCACACCATCAAAATTCTGGTTGTGCTCAGCCAGTGCCATTCTCATCTCGAGCTCACCACTCATAGAACAGCCTGACATAGTGCCAAAGCTACTGAAACTTTAACTTGGAAACAATGCAGGTGTAGCTGTAGTATAATGTAATGAGCAGCCCATCTGCAGATGCAGTGGGAAGCACTCTAGGCTTACCTTAGGGGCTAGCTATTACTCTTACTGCGTATATGCTATCTAGGGTTAAGAGAAAAACTCTCTATTTCATAGAGTCACATATATGCTTATATACCTACTGAGTCTTCTAACATCATGCTATCTTGAAGGGCAGCTGTCCTCCAGTGCTGGGTGATAACGAGTCGAAAATATTCCCAGGAGTAGGGTGTAACGTGCTAGAAGGTTCTAGAACAACACAAACAACCCCACACTGCTTAGTCAGCAAGATTGTCTGACCCAAGTATCCTCAAAGTACGAGTTACAAGTCCAAGTTCAAGTCCAAGTATCAAGTATCAAGTAGGGTTAGGGTTAGGGGGTTATTGGGGACTTGGTAGGTTGTGAGCAGGTTTTTCAAGGTCATGCAATAGGTAGGGACTAGACCAGGGAATGACAACAACAGAGGGAATAGGAGGGAGACCTGGCTAGGAATGAGGCAGGGATGTGACTAGGAATGGGATGGGATAGGACTATGGTTGAGAGGGTGAGCAGCATACTGTGTGAGCACAGAATGAGAAAGATTCTGGGCAGGAAGGAAATGTGAGCACTGTGCACTCACAGAATTTCTTTC
>Ga0157360_1000584_pt1 | contig 13869 bp, 15 predicted proteins | sample AttlaeALBM1_FD_111483 | JGI IMG/M metagenome (GOLD analysis project Ga0157360, IMG submission 111483) | Fungus gardens microbial communities from leaf cutter ant in Ribeirão Preto, State of São Paulo, Brazil - Atta laevigata ALBM1 | ecosystem: Host-associated > Fungi > Mycelium > Unclassified ... | reverse complement strand
GCTAGTTCTTGCTATAATTAGCCATTAGTGATGATGGCCCTGCTCTGATAGTAACCTAGATGTTATAAATAAGTCACTGCCACCAAGATATGACATCATCCTTATAGAAAACATTCTTCTAAGGTCCTTTCTACTCTCAAGAGCACTCTAGAGGGAAGTTCTGTTATAAATCTGTTATGAAATTCTCTGGATAATCTTTATGAGGTTTCTGTAGTGGTGGTCACAGCCACTACTCTGCTACTCAAGCAGTATACTCGAGTCCATGACTGGGCATCTAATAGATATCTTTGGGAGGCCGAACTCGTCTCTCAAGCTAGTTATTTTTGTCATTAAGGTGTAAAATGTCACTTAATTTGCCTAAATGTTTGTACAGCGTAACAGCACCCTATAGAAGGAACAGACTTGCCAGAAGAGGATTGAACTCCAAGCTCTCCGATCTTGTCATAACAGACCCACACCTCTGCTCCAAGAAGAGTCAGAGTCTGAAGAGAAGCCTTTGCAAATGCATCATCCAAGTTGGGAGCTCGGAGACTAATTGTTCCTCACATGTCTCCTCCCAGAGCCTGACCAAGTTGACCTCCGAGCCACAGCTACAACATCTCAGTACCTTGCAGAAAGAGCCAGATGCAGTATGGAAGCATAGGCTACCGCTACTCCATTGCCTGCTTACCTCGCAGAGTTCCAATCTATGTTCGCTAAGAAGGACTTTGACATACTACCAGAGCACCACAAATGGGATCACACAATCGAGCTAATACCCGGAGTGGAGCCTAAGTTGTCAAAGGTGTACTCCCTGTCTCTGTTGGAGCAAGCAGAGTTGGACGCCTTCCTGGAGGAAAACCTCTGTACTAGATGAATCCGACCTTCGAAATCCTCTATAGTAGCCCCTGTGTTCTTCATTAAGAAGAAAAATGGTTTGCTCCATCTAGTCCAAGACTACTGTGCTCTGAACACTGTAACCGTCAAGAATAAATATCCTCTCTCCCTCATCTCTGAACTCGTCTCCCAACTTCGCGGAGCCCAGTACTTCACAAAACTGGATGTCTGCTGGGGTTTCAATAATATACGCATCAAGCCTGGAGATGAGTGAAAAGCGGCCTTTCGTACCAACCGGGGCCTCTTTGAACCCCTCGTAATGTTCTTCGGAATGACCAATAGCCCTGCTACCTTCCAGACTATGATGAATGATGTCTTTAGAACCGTTATAGCAGAAGGGATTGTCATAGTGTACTTGGACGATATTTTGATCTTTACGAAGACAGAAGAGGAGCATGAATAAGCGGTCTAGAGAGTCTTAGAGATACTGGCAGAACACAAGTTATTCCTCCATCTGGAGAAGTGTGAGTTCCACTGGAAGCAGATTGAATACCTTGGATTGGTCATCTCAGAGAACAAGGTTGCAATGGACCCTGTTAAAGTTGCCAGAGTCCATGAGTGGTCCATTTTAGAGAACCAGACTGACATGCAGGCCTTTGTAGGCTTTGTTAACTTCTACCATCGCTTTATCCAAGACTTCTCGACCATAGCTTGACCCCTCTTTGACCTCACTCGCTCCGATCAGGCCTGGAACTGGGGTACTAAGGAACAGGAAGCCTTCGAACATCTCAAGATGGCGGTGACCACTGCTCTGATCCTAGCGTCACCCCAGGACTCAGAACCCTTCTATATCGAGGCCGACAGTTCAGATTTTGCCTCTGGAGCCATTTTCTCTCAACAGCTACCCAGAGAAGAAAATTGGCACCCGGTAGCTTTCTATAGCAAATCACTGTCTCCAGTGGAATGGAACTATGAGATCTATGACAAGGAGATGCTTGCTATCATCTGTGCGCTGGAAGAGTAGAGGCACTTTCTGGAAGGAGCTTGACACCCGGTAGAAATCTGGATGGACCACCAGAACCTAGAGTACTTTATGACGGCTAAGAAACTCAATCATTGCCAAGCCCGTTGGTCTCTGTACTTGGCTTGCTTTGACTTCAAGTTGATTCATCACCCAGGACGCTCTATGAGGAAGCCAGACACTTTATCGCAGAAACTAGACCATGGCAAAAGAGCCTCTGATAATGAAGACGTAGTCCTTCTGCAACTGGAGCTCATAGTGGTCTGAGCCCTTAAAGGACTTCACCTGGAGGGACCAGAGTAAGACATGCTTAGAGAAATCCACCAAGGGAACCAGAAAGGTGACCAGGAAGAGCCCATAGCAAAGGCAGCGAGAGAACTCCGACAAACATTGAGTAAGACGGTCTATTCCACGGAATGGTCGGAAGACGACAGACTACTCTGGTTCAGAGGCAAGATCTACGTTCCCTGGAATTTGGACTTACGGAGGCAGATAGTCTTACTGTGCCATGATACAAAGGTCGCTGGACATCCCGGACACTGGAAAACATTGGAGTTGGTATCTAGGAACTACTGGTGACCTCAAATGTCTAGGTATATTGGGCAATATGTCAGCACCTGTGACCTCTGTCTTAGAATGAAACCAATAAGGCAAGCTCCAGTAGACGAACTGTATCCTCTCCAGATCCCAGACTCACAATGGGATACACTTAGTGTGGATTTCATTGTGGAGCTCCCCCTCTCCTCCGGACACAACGCAGTAATGATAGTGGTAGACTTGGTGTCAAAACAGGTGCACTTCATTCCAACACACACGACGGTGACAGTGGAAGGAGCAGCCTGGCTCTTCTTATATCAAGTCTGGAAACTCCACAGTCTTCTGAAGTATGTAGTCTCGGACTGCGGACCTCAGTTCATAGCTCGTTTCACCAGAGAGCTTTACCATCTCCTAGGAATAAAGTTGGCATCTTTTACAGCCTGGCATCCTCAAACCAATGGGCAGACAGAACGTGTCAACCAGGAATTGGACCAGTACCTCTGGCTATTTGTAAACAAGCGGCAGGACGATTGGTACAACCTCTTACCCATGGCGGTGTTACGCTGTACAAACTTTTAGGCCGATTAAGTGACATTCCGAACCTTAATTGAAGGAATAACCAGCTCGAGAAACGAGCTCGGCCCTCCCCAGAAACGTTCCTCTAGACGCCTAGTCGTGGACTTGAGTATCTAGCTCGAGTAGCAGGGTAGCGGCTGTGACCACCACTACATACGCCTCATAGATGCTTACCCAGGCACCCTGTATTGGATTCCTAACGGATCTTCCTTCTAGAAGTGCTCTCGAGGATGGAAACGAACTTAGGGCGGATCGCACGACCCGAGCGACGTCATGCCGCAGTTGTCGGAGAGTCTATTTAAAGAAGGGTTATGATTAGATTGGAGCCATCATCACTGATGGTTAATTATAGCAGGATCAAGAATGTCGCACCATCGCGACGTTGCCGCATAGTAGAAGTAGAAGAAAGGACCGGGAAGCTGAGAAGAGAAGTAGCAAGGAGATTAGATGAAGAGAACGTGCGTGAGAACAAGACGCCTCAAGACCGCCGTCTGTCTACAGTCCGTCGAGACACTCAAGCCCCGACCATTGTGCGAGGAGGACTTGCTGGAGTAGGATCAGGGTGTTTGGGAGCGGTTAGTCGGTGTCTGGGAGGAGCACCGTACCATCATTACGGCCTTGCTAGAATTGGAAATTCGGAGGTTTTCTTTGTCTCACTTTCTTTGTTGTTTCTTTGCTTTGTAATCATAATAAAATACTCTAGGGCACAGAAGGGAACTAAAGCATCATACCCCCCATCATCATCCCTCTCTGTTGCTCTAGAGCTTAATGGCTATTGTTGAGTGACTGAGTTTCTGCCCCTTCTAAGTGTCTAGCTTCCTTTCTTAAAAACTTCACCCAAACTCTCCCTCGACGGGAATTCAAGCCCCAACAGACTTGGGCACTCGCTTATGCTAGGAGTTTAACAGCTCGCTATGTGTCATTGGAGTCAGCTTCCAACTGTACGGTCAGTTGAAGAAGAGCCTACACAACGTCACGGGAGTTCTAGGTAGTTCTGCTGTATCGACGGCGAGCCAGACTACTAGACTAGGTAAGGGCGGCAGTGTCACGACGCGAGACAAACGTGCGTCTTAGAGATCCAATTACAGTGAGATCTACCTCGAGTGGAACTTCAATTCGTTATCATTGTTCTTTTGGTTTCTTTTGGATCGCCTTTTACCCTTTTTCCCCCATTGTTCAGCTCTCCTTTTTTATTTGAATATCTCCCCAGTGCCTACTTGTTTAGTGCACAACTATGAAACATCTCGGAGTTTTGTTATTTCCATTTGTTGTCACTCTTGTCCCGAGATCAAATTCCCTTTGATCCCCATCAGCGGAGTTCCAGCACAACAACCACATCCATTCTGCTACCTAGCAGCCTCCGTTCCTACTTGACACTGGACGTATTCCTTGCATAGGCTTTGAACCCCAACAGAACCACTCCAACTTAGAGACAGTCAATGAGTTCATGGAGAGGATGAGTGTCATGACTTGGCAAGATGGCTAAGTTATTATTTAATATTTCTTTTCTTTTCTTTTCTTTTAGTTTTGAATATTGTTTTTCTTTTCTTTTTCTTTTCTTTTAATTTGTAATATCAATGGACGCACAAGAGCAAGTTGACTCATAGGGGAGCGTGGAACTTAGTACAGGGTTAGGGTTACTCCTGTTGTATAAATAGTGTACAGAATCAAGCGAGAACTCTATCGAGTTCTCTTTGTCAAACACTAAACAAAGAGCAGTTGGCTTAATTCCGGCATAGAGTTTAGCTCTCTGACAATGAGAATGGCAATTGACAAAGCCAAATCCACGATCCGCAAGGCACAGGACGACATAAAGAGGTATTATGACCAATGAAGAACTCCAGCTCCGGTGTTCAAACCTGGCGACAAAGTCTTTCTCAACACATCAGATATCTGCACTACGTGCCCCTCACAGAAACTCTCGCACCAACGGCTCGGCCCTGTCATGACTTGCCACAATGGCTAAGTCATTATTATTTTCTTTCCCTTTTTCTTTTCTTTTCTTTTATTTTGAATATTATTTTCCTTTTCTTTTTCTTGTAATTTGTAATATCAACGGATGCATGAGAGCAAGTTGACTCATAAGGAAGCACGGGACTTAGTACAGGGTTAGGGTTACTCCTGTTGTATAAATAGTGTACAGAATCAAGCAGGAACTCTATCGAGTTCTCTTTGTCAAACGCTGAACAAAGAGATAGTTGGCTTAATTCCGGTCATTAGACTTTAGCTGCTGACAGGCCCCTTTGTAGTAGAATGGCGGATCAGACCTATGGCCTACCGCTTAAGACTACCACACAGGATGAAGCAACTCCATCCAGTGTTCAATGTAGTGAAGCTTACTCTGGCCCTGGATGACCCAATTACAGGACACAAGATGGAGGACCACCCACTACCTATAGTCATCAATGGAGAAGCGGAGTAGGAAGTAGAGGAAATACTTGACAGTCATTGGCACTGGAGAAGATTCCAGTACCTCATTAAGTAGAAGGGATATGTGAGGGCGACCAGAGTAGAGCACTCCAGGAGATTCCTCAGTTAAATTATAGTCTATGAAATATGTTACAACCTACCTCCAGGAGATTCCTTAGAGAATTAGATGAGACTCCTGGAGGGAATAATCTACAATATATATACTAAAACGTCCTTGCATTCCATTCTTTGGTAACTAGGGGCTGCACAATGAAATTATGTTAGGAGGCAACGGGCTCTGGAGTCATGTGTGGGGGGTCCCCTTACAGAATATGGCCACAAACACAATTCCTGGGAGTCCACCTCCAAAGTCTCTGCACCGGAACTCACAGCAGAGTTCCATCGCAAATACCCCGGAGCTCTGAGACACGTCCAATATGCAGAGTTTGACAACATTTTTCATTCTAAGTCCATTGCTCCAAGACATAGCAATCTTGAAGGGGGGTGAATGTAAGAGGACACCTCCATTTCCCCCCCTAAACAGCATGATAACACTCCAGAGCTACCTTAGCCTGTTTACTAGTGATACTTAAACACACTAGTTTAGCTCTGATCCTGCTAACCCTGACACTAAGGGATGTATATAATATAGAGTATCCCTCCAGGAGTCTCATCCTAATCTCTGAGGATTCTCCTGGAGGTGAGTTGTATCATAACCACAATCTGTGATATTACTGAGGATTCTCCTGGAGTCTTGTGCCCAGTCACCCTTACAAAGCCTATGAAAGCCTGCACGTCAGTCTGGTTCTCCGGGGTGGGCCAATTATGGACTCTGGCAACCTTAATAGAGTCCATCTCGACCTTGTTCTCCAAGATGACCAGTCCAAGGTACTCAATCCGCTTCCGATGGAACTCACACTTCTCCAGGCAGAGGAATAACTTGTGTTCTGCCAGTACTTCCAAGACCCTCTGGACCACTTGTTCATGCTCCTCCTCCATCTCTGTGAAGATCAGAATGTCGTCCAAGTACACTACCACAATCCCTTCGGCTATGAGGGTCCTGAAGATGTTGTTCATCATAGTTTGGAAGGTGGCGGGACTGTTGGTTATTCCGAAGAATATCATGAGAGGTTCAAAGAGGCCGTGATTGGTATAGAAGGCTGCCTTCCATTTGTCTCTGGGCTTGATACATACGTTATTGAAACCCCATCAAATGTCAAGCTTTGTGAAGTACTTGGCTCCGTGGAGTTGGGAGACAAGTTTGGAGATAAGAGGGAGAGGGTATCTGTTCTTGATGGTTACGGCGTTCAGCGTGTGATAGTCTTGGACCAGCCAGAGCGAACTATCCTTCTTTTTAATGAAGAACACTGGGGCTGTGATGGGGGACTTGGAGAGTCGGATTTGTCTGGTACACAGGTTCTCCTCTAGGAAGGCGTCCAACTCTGTCTGCTCTAATGGGAACAGAGGGTAGACCTTTGACAACTTGGGCTCTGCTCTGGGGATCAGTTCAATAGCATGATCCCACTTGCAGTGCTCCAGCAGTATGTCAAAGTCTTTTTTGGCGAACACGGATTGGAACTCCGCGACATAAGCGGGCAACGGAGTGGTAGCAGCCTGTGTCTCTTTGCTACGTCTGGCTCCCTCCACAAGATGCTGGGAGGTTGTAGCCATAGCTTGGAGGTCAGTCTGAGTGAGCTCCAGGAGAAGGTATGTAAGGAAGAGTCGATCTCTAGGCTCCCAATCGGGACCATATATTTGCGGAGGCATTTCTTCGAGCTCTAGCTCTTCCTAGAGCAGGGGCATGGGTCCGTTTTAACACAATTGGAGGGCTCAGAGTTCAGTTCTTTTCTGGCGGGTTTGTTCCTTCCGTAGGACGCATCCTCCTTCACACTGGAGTGGACAATGGGTCATTTCAACTTCTCCCTTTTCCCAGTCAATCTTGGGGTTGTGATCCTTGAGCCAGTCATAGCCGAGGATCAGGTTTTGTTTCCCAAGTCCAAAGACAGCCAAAAGCATTCTTTCGGAGTGAGTCTTGTACCGGAGAACCACATCCACAACCTTGGAAATCTGTTCTGCCTCATTGGGGAAGCCATCAACATTGAAGACTAGGATGTTACATGAGAGAGTCCAAGTGTTCATTCCTTTCGAGCGGACAAAATCTCTGTCAATAAAGCTTTCAGTTGCTCTGTAGTCCAGGAGGGCCTTGACGGAGTGGAGTTCGCTTATGTCCATAGTTCCAATTTTTACTAGCAGGAGGAGGGAAGTTCCTTGCATGTCCAAAGCGTTGATCGCAAGAAGCTTGGGCTTATGGAGCAGAGCAGGGACTGGAGGATTAGGGGGCAGTGCATCTATTAGTTCACTGTCAATTGTATTGGGATCCTCTATAGTCAATACAGTGAACTTATTTACTGGCAACCAGGGCACACTTATTGCCAGCCACACTATGTAAAATCCTTTTCTTTCTCTGGGGGGCAAGACTCTTTAATCGGAACTGTGTCTTTCAATGCTAGCAAATCCTCAAACAGCTCCTCCTGCTGTTCTGAGATGAGTTGACAGATGTCCATATGGTAGGGGCAGTCTTGGACTAGGTGGTTTGCGTCTCCGCATCGATAATATCCTCGCGAAGGCAGGGATCTTGTTTTTCTAGTTGCGTCAATGTCCATAGGGACTCCCATAGACAGAGCAGATAGCAGAGGCTTCGGAGTGACCGGGAGAGGCAGAACAGGGGGCAATTTTACCACTGACATAGGAGGGAGTCGGGCGGAGATGGTTTTGGTTGGTATGGAAGAAGTGAAACGCGACATGGACTGAAAAGCCTTATTGGCAAGGCACGCCTGGTTGATTCTCTGCGCTGCTCTGTACCATGCATCAGGGTTGGTATCAGCTGGTTGTCCATACAGCATAGTGGTGATTTGGTTTTGGATCCCTATCCTAAGACCTCATCGGAACTTTACCACTAGAGTCCGGGGATCTGTGTAACCTGCATCGGAGACCAGGGCCTGGAAGTTGTCCAGATAGTCATCCACTGTCCGGCCTCCTTGGTGATAGGAGGTGCCTTCCAGAGCATTGATTGTATCTGCTTCTGTGTTAACAGGGAAGAAGTGGACCTGGAACTGCTGCTCAAAGTCTCTCCAGGTTTGAATAGGGAAGACGCCAGTATTCGCTTCCTGATGAAAGATGTTTTTGGACCACTTGGTGGCATGACCACTTTTGAAAAATGTGAGAGCCCAGAGAATCTTCTCCTCGTTATTGTGGAACTGCTCCAGGGCTAGACGGATGTACAGGGAGCAGGAGTTCAAGAACACATGGCCGTTACGACGTTCTCTGCCAAAGTCCAGGAGAGAGGAGAGTTTGGGATGCATTTGTCTTGCAGCCTGAGCGGGGGATGGAGACACCAGAGGAGATGGTACAGGCGGAAGAGACATGTTTAATATAGGTGGAGGGAGGGGGTTAGCCACTAGCTGTGTGAGCTGCTGTAACTGCATGGTCAAGGCTGCCAGGATAGTGTTGATGTTATTTTCAGAGACGTTTTGTCTCTTCGTGAGCTCGTGGAAATGGTGTTGCAGGTACTCCAAGGCATCGGCTATGCCTTGGGGGGTATCTGGGGGCAATGACATCTGGAGAGCAGATTTCTCAGAGGGTTGGGTATGGCAGGGGAGGGTGACCTATTGGGTGGCTGTCCACTGAGATAGTCCAAGGCTCTGTTATTAAGGATCTTAATCTGCTATAAGGGCGACTGGGTACCAGGCTCCAGGAGAATCCTCAATTAATATTACAGTCAGTAGTTATGATACAACTCACCTCCAGGAGAATCCTCAGAGATTAGGATGAGGCTTCTGGAGGAATCTTCTACCTTATATACTAAGTGTACATCCCTTAGTATCAGAGTTAACAGAATCAGAGCTAAACTAGTGTGTTTAAGTATTACTAGTTAAACAGGCTAAAGTAGCTCTAGAGCATTGTCATGTTGTTCAGGGGTAGGAATGGAGGTGTCCCCTTACAAAAGCCAACTGCTCTTTGTTTAGCAATTGACAAAAAGAACTCGATAGAGTTCCTGTTAAATTTTTTATACTACTTATACAACTACTACATGGTCTGTGCACTACTTTCCCATGCCTATCATGTGACCTATCATGTGATGTGATGTGACTGTGTGACACTTGTGACATGACACTTTTCTATACTCCCTTCTGTATAGTAAGTCCAAGATAAAAGAAAAAGAAAAGAAAAGAAAAGAAAAGAAATATAAATAATAACTTAGCTATTTTACCAAGTCATGACAGTTGCATATTTCAGAGTTGAGGAAAGTTGTCAGAAAGAGGTCCTTAGGAAGTAGAATAGGAAACAAAGTGGATAGAAATAAGATTAGGACCAGTTGACGTTAATTTACAAACTAAAGAAATATACTGTAACTACTCAGTACTTATAAGAAGTCCAGAATAAGAGGAGAGTAGTCTACTATGCTATCCTACTAATTATAATTTTAGGAGAATTATTAGGAGAAATAAATTACATAATTGTCAGATTTCCAGAATATAACAGTACTACTATATTGATAGCAAGCCAGGCTACTAGACTAGATAAGGGCAGTAGTATCACAATGCAAGACAAACATGCACCTTAGGGATCCAAGTATAGTGAAATTGACCTTGAGTGGATTTCTTAAAAACTTTATTATAATTTCTTTTGGTTATTCAAGTTTCTCCCCTATTTCCCCCTTTCTAAAAGCTCTCTTCTATTATTTGATCATCTCTCCAGTGCCTACTTGTTAAGTGCACAATTATGAAATATCTCAGAGATTCTATTACTTTTATTTGTTATCACCTTTGTTTTGCAATCAATTCCCTTTGATCCCTATCACTGCTTTGCTATGTTTTTCCCTCTATGGAGCATGCTGCTTTCCTCTCTTTCTTTGGACATCTATACCACTTTAGTTTTTCTAATTGCCTTCTAGAAATCACCCCCTGTCCCCTGTTCTTTTTTATATGGTACCTCTACTTTCCACATTCTTCACACACTAAGTATGATACCACTATATTCTTTGTATACTATCTCAATTCCAGTAGACACACCTTGTCAGGGATGCCCACTCTACAGTGCTCCTGTACTTTCCATTATAAGATGTGTGCCAATAATGGAGATCAAAGAGAATTGATCACAAATAAAAGTGATAACAAATGAAAGTAATAGAATCTCTGAGATGTTTCACAATTGTGCACTAAACAAGTAGGCACTGGGGAGATGATCAAATAATAGAAGAGAGCTTTTAGAAAGGGGGAAATAGGAGAGAAACTTGAATAACCAAAAGAAATTATAATAAAGTTTTTAAGAAATCCACTCAAGGTCAATCTCACTATACTTGGATCCCTAAGGTGCATGTTTATCTTGCATTGTGACACTACTGCCCTTATCTAGTCTAGTAGCCTGGCTTGCTGTCAATACAGCAGTACTACCTAGAACTTCTGTGCTGTTGTGTAGGCTCTTTTTCAGCTGACTATACAACTGGAAGCCTACTCCAAAAACATGTAGTGAGTGATTAGCTCCTAGTGTAAGTGAATGCCCAAGTCTATTGGGGCTTAAATTTCCCTTTGAGGGAATGTTTGTTGGTTTTTTTAGAGGTTTAAAATAAAAAGCTTAGAAACTTAGAAACTTAGTTACTCAAATAGCCATTAAGCTCTAGAGTAATAGAAAGGGATGATAATGGAGGTATGATGCTTGATTTCCCTTCTATGCTCTAGAGTATTTTATTAAGATTACAAAGCAGCAAGACAACAAAGAAAATAAGACAACAAAAACCTCCAGGTTCTCAAACATAGTATGTTAAGACTCTAAACCTCACAGTTGAATATGCATTTCAACTTAAAGCTTATATCTAACACTTGATATCTTCATACTCCTCACTAGAGGATCTGGTTAAGATTTTCAGTGAAGTTATATTGGAGGAGAGATGTCAATGAGACTTTGAGTAGTACTCTTGAGATTGTCCTAAGACAAGTAAGAGTACTGATTCCTCAGAGTAGGATTTTACAGAAAGAGAGAACTTGCCATTCCCTTCTCTTTCTGGTCTGTATTTATCCTAACTAGGTGTTGTGACTATGTTACAATGTGGTAATGCTACTTGTAACTACTAGTGACTAGTTAAGTGATAGTTCAGTGACAGAAGCAACTAAGGGTAACAAGTTGAGTCATTGTCTAATAATGGGTTAGTCTGATGTTATTCTATTTGGATTGAGTCCAAAGATAGAAGAAGGAAGATAGTCTGAGCTTTCTTAGAAGAGTCCTGTTCAGATGCCCTTTGTCTATTCTAGAATCCTTTAGATATTCAATACATTACTGCATTGTAATGTCTTTGTCCAACAGTACCATCATCTTGTCTACTAACCACTCATTGTCTGACTATGGCTGGTAATAACCATAGTCCCATTTGATATTCATAACATAGTAAGACTGAAATAATAAGACAGTACCTCTTCTGAATACTTAGTGGCCACTCCCCACTTCTCTAATCCTACTTCTGGGGTTCTTCCCTGCACAATTAGTGGCTCTCAAGCCTTTTGATGAGCTATAGAGAAAGGCAGTAGTCTCAAGTTGTCTTGCTCTTGAGCACATTGTCTTCATCAAACCCCTCTTTTATTTCTCTTCTTAACTTCTCTAATCTTCTCACTGCTGCTTCTATATTCTCTCACTTCTCCAAGACCTAGTTTTCTTTCATTGTGGTTGCAATGCAACTTTGCATCAACTTGTCCTTCTTGATCTTGCTATAATTAGCCATCAATAATAATAGCTCAGATCTGATAGTAGCTCTTCTAGATATAGCATTGCCAGCTGCTAAGATATGATATTATTCTAGTAAAAATTAGTCTACAAAGTTTGTCTCTGCCCTCGAGAGCACTCTAGAAAGGACATCTGTTATAAATCTGATCTGGGGTACCTGGGCAAGTGTCTATAAGGTTTTATGTAGTGGTGGTCACAGCCACTACTCTACCACTCAAGCAGTATACTTGAGTCCACAACTGGGCATCTAGGAAGCATTCCTAGGAGGCCAGACTTGATTCTCAAGCTAGTTATTCTTGTTACTAAGGTGAAAATTGCCACTTTTACTTCCTAAATGGCTGTTTGGCATAACACTGGACTCCTTTTCCACTCTATTTGTTGTGCCTTTTGTGGTGTTGCCACACATGCTGCCCTTTCCTCCCTTTGTCTTTTCTTCTCTTCTTTCCTAAGGGGGTATTCCCTGCACTTGTGTTCCTTCTTCCCATATCTGAAACATTCCACTGTTACTTCCTCCTGTCTTCTTATTATTCTTTCCTCTACTCCACATTGTATTACCTAGCTACTCAATACCTCAAATTTGTTTTTGGGAACTATTTTCCCCTTTTCTCCTTTCTTTTTATTTCTGCAGTTTTGGACCAGATGCCTAAACTTCTTGCAATATCAACAGATCTTCCCTTTTCTTTCTTCTAATTCTGTCCTTAATTTAGTGAGGGCTCGCTTTCCTTTGAGTATGATACTCATGAGATTGTTGTATTGCTGTTGAGACATTGTGCTATATCTCAAAGGTACAGAAATAATATTGATTCTTTATACCTGCTGGGGCATAAGATCTTCACCCAGCTAGGTGCCTACTGCTTTACTTACTACTGCCCTAGTAATATGGTTATATAATCACTTCACAGAGGAGATCCCTACTCTAGATGGCCTTCTAGAAGTAACTGTCACTCCTCTGTGTATACCACTCACAATGGAGCATAGCACAAGGTTTATACTAAGAAACAGTACAAGTATACTACTCAACACTACTTAATTATAAGGTCAGGTCTTGAACACAGTGCCTGAGCTTGGTACTATGCCTCCATTTGCAGTCCCTAACTAACTGCAAAGTCCTCTTAAGCCAAGGGCCCAACTATGTATGAAAGTGACTAGTGATTATGGTGATCACTAGTCAAGGTTTGATAAGAGATAAAAATAAAATGAGCAAGGTCCAAGGCAGATAGTGCTCTAGAAAATAAAATTGAGTTCTAGTGTAATAACCTAGCTTAGATGACTTAATTACCCTCTAAGTCTGAGTTGACAAGAAGAACTCGATAAAGTCCTCATATCATAAGTCGACACAACTATGACAACATGAGAATAGTTGACGGACAGTGTCATAAACTTCATTTGGCCATATCTCCACCAATTCTTCAATGATTCCCACGGTCTCAAAGCCAGCTTAAAGCCCTTAAGAAGACCTTTCAATTGATACCAGTCATGTCTTGAAGGGATCAATAATGGCCGAGATATTAGGCAGATCAACTGGTAACTACCATGGTACTGTTTATTAAATCACCAATATCTCGGAAACCGCCATGATCTAAGCTTCAGTTCTAGGCTCAGCAGAAGCCCTCTTCATACCGCTCAGAATGAGCCTAGAACGACCTCAAGGTGATCAATATCAGTGGAGATATGAAGGCCTCAATGTTTGCACATGGACTTCATTAATTACCCATAGATAGTCATCTGTCCTTTTC
>Ga0157360_1000583_pt1 | contig 13870 bp, 15 predicted proteins | sample AttlaeALBM1_FD_111483 | JGI IMG/M metagenome (GOLD analysis project Ga0157360, IMG submission 111483) | Fungus gardens microbial communities from leaf cutter ant in Ribeirão Preto, State of São Paulo, Brazil - Atta laevigata ALBM1 | ecosystem: Host-associated > Fungi > Mycelium > Unclassified ... | reverse complement strand
CACCAAAAGGGCGACATTAGCAAGGCTACTTGCTAACGAGGGTCCAGCTATTTATGTAGTTCATTTGAACAGGTATTTTGTTATACCTCCATGATACTATTTAGTAGTCACTTTTTGTGACAGGTTACCAGTTGATCTGCCTAATATCTCGGCCATTATTGATCGCCTCGAAACGTGACTAGTATCTATTGAAAGGTCTTTTCAAGGGCTTTCCGTAGCCGTTGAGACCGTGAGAATCGATGAAGAATTGATGGAGATATGGCCAAATGAAGTTTGTGACAATAACACTCAGACTATGAGTTCTTATATACAGAATTGTAATAGTCTGTACACTAGGATAGATCATCACATGCTACTACCTATTGTTCTACATATGGTAGTGCCTTTGTACTGTAAATAAAAGTAACTTAACTATATGGAGGCTGTTCTTTGTTCTAAGAAAAGGATAAATAACTATTTATAGATAATTAATAAAGTTTATGTACAAACATTAAGACCTTTATATCTCCACAAATATTAATTGCCTTGTGTCATGACTTGGTAAAATAGCTAAGTCATTACTTTACTTTACTTTTCTTTTGGACTTACTATACAGGGAGAAGTGTAGGAAAGTGTCATGTCACAGGTGTCACAGGTGTCATAGTCACATGATAGGAAAGTCACATGACAAGCATGGGAAAGTAGTACACAGACCATATAGTAGTTGTATAAGTAATATACAGAAAATAACAAGAACTCCATCAAGTTCTTTTTGTCAACTCAGACTTGGAGGGTAATTAAGTTGTCTAGACTAAGTTGCTATACCAGAACTCAATTTCACTTCTAGAGCACTGTCCATCTTGGACCTTGCTTATCTTTTATTTCATTCAAATCAACTGTAAGGGAACCACTCAGAGGCAATCACCCTTCAAGCAAATAAATAGTTCTAGAAGCTAAGTTGAGATTCAAGTAAAGTATATCTATGACACATTGCTAATATATATACTCTATACTAGACAATCACATGCACAGTCACATGTACATAGATCAGTAATCACAATCATTCTAATAATAGAGAGAAGGCATCACACTGCATAACATAGACAGGAGAAGCTCAGGAACAATAGGAGTGCAATACATGATCTGTCACTGGGCTACTAATAGAACAGACCCTCAGAACTTACTAAGCACAACCTAGATGTCCCCTTACATCAACCCTCAGTCAGTGGTCATTGTAATCACTAGCCACCTCTATATATAGCCAGGCCCTTGGCTCAAGAGGACTTTGTAGTCAGTTAGGGACTGTAGGTGGAGGCACAGTACCAAGCTTAGGTACTACGTCCAAGACCTGATCTCATAATTAAGTGGTGTTGACATGTAGAGGAATGATGGTTACTTCTAGAAGGCCATCTAGAGTAGGGATCTTCTCTGTGGAGTGATCGTATAACCATATTACCAAGACAGTAGTAAGTAGAACAGTAGATGTCTGGTTGGGTGAAGATCTTGCATTCTAACAGATGTAGCAATAGTAAGATCAAACCATTAACTCTGTATCTATCTTGAGACATTGCCATAATGTCTCAAGAATAATACAATTCATTGATGAGCAATTTGCTCAAAGAGAAACAGGCCCTCGCTAAACAAAAAGAAGAATTAGAAAGAAAAAAGGGAAAGTTGTATAGAAGTTGCAAAGGGTTCAGGCATCTGGCCCAAAACTGCAGGAATAAGAAGGAAGGAGAGAAGGGGACTACTGCTCCCCAGAATAAATTCAAAGTGTTGTCAAGCAGAGTGATGCAGTATAGAGTAGAGAAAAGAGTAGTAAAGAGACAGGAAGTAGTAGGAGTTGAGTGTTTTAAATGTGGAGAAAAGAGACATAAGTGTAGAGAATGTCCAATGTGGAAAAGAATAGAAAAGAGAGGAGTTGAGAAAGCAGTATGTGTAGCAAAACCACAAAAGGTGCAGCAGAAGGAGCTGAGAAGAGCTAAGGAGAGCTGAGAAAGAGGAGGCAGCATATGTGGCCAAACCACAAGAAGCACAGCAATAGAGGAGAAGTCCAGTGCATATCTTATAATAGAAGGTGCAGGAGCATTGTGAGGAAGGTATTCCCAATGAGACATGCCTGCTAGAACTGGAGTAGTTTATGGAAGAAGTGATAGTGACATATGTAGAGTGTGAAAAGTATAAAGAAAAAAAATACCATGTAGAGGAAAATAGAGGACAAGAGATTATTTCAAATAGGCAAAAGTGGTGTGAATGTTCAAAGACAGTAGAGAGAAAGGCAGTGCACCCCATAGAGGGAAAGGCACAGCAAGGCAGCACATAGGCAGGAAACTCAGAAAGTGCAGCAAAAGAGGAGGGTAGTCAAAGGGAGGTTAGGAGGACCTTCAAAATGCTAAGAGAGGTGTGGTTGAATATCAGGGTGGAGAAAATTGACATACATAAAGGTGTCACAGTTAAAGCACTCTTGGATAGTGGCATAACTGGGGTGTTTATAAATAAAAGACTGGTGGCAAAGCAAGGGTTTAAATTAAAGAAGCTAGAAAGGCCACTAGTAGTTAAAAACATAGATGGAACATACAATAGTGGGGGAGCAATTACATATCAAGTGGAGGTAAATATGTACCACAAAAACCATGTGGAAAGAATGAGAATGGATGTGTGTGATCTAGGAAAGACAGATATAATATTGGAAATACCATGGTTGTAGGCCCATAATCCAGAGATTAATTGGGAAACAGGAGAAGTTAAAATGATGAGATGCCCACCTATGTGTGGTAGAGGAGATCAGAGAAAAGAAAAGGAGAAAGTTAAAAGGGGAAAAAGAATAGTAACTTTGAAGGAAGAGAAAATTGTTAGATGGATGATAAATGATAAGAAAGACTGGAGAAAAGAGGAAGAAATAGAAAAGAATCACGGGAAAATTGAGGAAATGGTCCCAAGGAAGTTTTGGAAGTGGAAAAAGATATTTGGGAAGGTAGAATCAAAAAGGATGTCAATCAGAAAGATTTGGGATCACGCCATCAATCTCAAAGATTTGTAGACAATCAATTAAGAAAAGACTATATTAGACCTTCAAAATTACCTCAGATGTTGCCAGTATTCTTTGTGGGCAAAAAGAATAGGAAAAAGAAAATAGTGATAGATTACCATAATCTGAATGATCAGACAATAAAGAACAATTATCCACTACCATTAATTACAGATCTACTAGATAACATGGGTAGTAAGAAAGTATTCATGAAAATGGATCTGAGATGGGGGTTTAACAATGTGAGGATTAAAGAAGGGGATGAGTAAAAGAAAGCATTTACAATACATATCAGTTCCTTTGAGCTAACAGTTATGTTTTTTGGAATGACAAACTCACCAGCAATGTTCCAGGCAATGATGAATGAAATTCTAAGAGACTTAATAAATGAAGGAAAAGTAGTAGCATTTGTAGATGATATACTGGTAGGTATAGAAACTGAGGAGAGGCATGACAAAATAGTAGAAGAAATATTGAGAAGGTTAGAGGAGAACAACTTATATATCAAACTGGAGAAATGTGTGTGGAAGTCAAGAAAGATAGGGTTCTTAGGTGTTGTTATAAGACCAAATGGAATAGAGATAGAGAAGGAGAAAGTGAATGGAGTATTAAGTTGGCCAGAGCCAAAAAATGTAAAGGATGTCAGGAAATTTCTAGGCCTCGTAACTTATTACAGAAGGTTTATCAAAGATCTTACTTGAGTAGCTAGGCCAATGAATATACTCACTAGGAAAGATGTAAAGTGGGTATAGGGAGAAAGCTCTCAGAAGGCATTTGACAAATTAAAAGGTGTCTTTATTACAAAACCAGTATTAGCAGCCCCAGATTTGAACAAGGAATTCAGGATAGAGGCTGACACCTCAAACTACACAACTGGAGAAGTACTATCAATGAAGTGCTCAGACGACTTGTGAAGACTAGTTGCTTTCATTTCAAAGTCTTTGAGTGATACAGAAAGGAACTACAAAATACACGACAAAGAAATGCTAGCAGTAGTTAGATGTCTGGAGGCATGGAAGTACTTCCTAGAAGGAGCAATAGTTAAATTCAAGATCTGGACAGATCACAAAGATCTCAAATACTCAAAAGTTAAATCAGAGACAAGCTAGATGGGCCTTATATCTGTCTAGATTTAATTTTATGCTAAAACATGTTCTGGGAAGTAAGATAGGAAAAGCAGACAGTCTAAGCAGAAGACCAGACTGGGAAATTGGAATAGAGAAAGACAATAAAGATGAAATATTAGTAAAACCAGAACGGTTAAAAGTAAGGAGAACAGAGACAGTGGAAATAATAGTAGATGGAGTAGATCTACTAGAAAAGATTAGACAGTTAAAAGTGAAAGACAACAAGGTCATCAAAGCAGTGGAAGAAATGAAGAGAGCTAGAGTAAAAATGTTAAGAAACAAAGAGTAAAGGGAAATAGACAATATAATGTACAAGAAAGAAAAGATGTATGTGCCAAAAAACAATAAACTGAGGGTAGAAATCATCAGGCTATATCACAGTACACTAGTAGGAGGACATGGAGGGCAATGGAAAACAGTGGAATTAATCACTTGAAACTTTTGGTGGCTAGGGATTACTAAAGAGGTAAAGTAATATGTGAAGGGATACGATGCCTGCCAATGAAATAAAAATCACATAGAACAACTAGCTGAAAAGTTAATGCCAAATTCTATTCTGAAAAAACCTTAGATACATATACCAGCAGATTTTATTACCAAGTTGCCTTTAGCTCAAGGATATAACTCTATCTTAGTAGTAGTAAATAGACTAACAAAAATGGTCCACTTTATACCAGCTACAGAGAAAATGTCAGCAGAGGGATTAGCCAGGTTATTCAGAGATGATATGTGGAAATTGCATGGGCTATCTGAAAGTATTATCTCAGATAGGGAGCCTCAATTTGCAGCAGGATTAATAAGGAAGTTGAATAGGATGTTAGGGATCGAGAGTAAATTATCAACAGTGTTTCATCCACAAACAAATAGGCAGACAGAGAGAGAGTCAATCAGGAGCTAGAACAATACTTGAGGATGTTCATCGATCATAGACAGGAGCAATGGCCTGAATAGTTAGGAACGGCAAAATTTGTATACAATAATAAAGTGCACTCAAGCACTAAAACATTGCCTTTCAAGGCAAATTACAGGCAAGATCCCAAAATGGGATTTGAGGGGAGAAAGAAGGGGAAGTATAAGGAAGCAGAAAAATTCATTGAGAAAATAAAGGAAATACAAGAGGAAGCAAAAGCAGTGCTAGGGAAAGCACTGTTATGCCGCTAGAGAATTTTCTATGGAAATGTAGTATGGGATACACTTTATACCCCTGGATTTCACTATTGAAACCTACTCTAGAGACCTCTTACAAGCCCCAGGCATAATCTAGACCCAAGATTGGATACTTCTATTAGGCAGTTGCTCAGCTGTCATATGCTAGAATAGCTTATACCCTAGAAGGCAAGACTGATAAGCTAGTATCAGGTTTCTCCGATATAGACTATCAATGTTGAAACTCTAGAAATCAGAGGCTTAGAGATATCTTTGGAATGCAAGATAATTTTAATCTAGAGCAGACTTAGACTAATATGATACCAAGACAACAGATCAAAATTAGTGACTAGTGATTCCATCACTACTGGACTCAGACAAGAAACAGATACACTGCTAGATGACAATTGTATTGCTGACACTCACACACACTGTTATGTGTTTCTAGACCATATTTGGAGTAGAAGGAAGCTGGTTTGGAGTTCAGAAAATGATGGACAGGAGTGAAGTATAGAGGTGGAGCAAGATTACATGGTTGTATTCAGAGGTATAGAGGACAGGGAGGTAACAGCTGTTGTGGCCACATGGTGGTGTCATAGAGAAGAGACGTGAGGAAGAGTGGTAGAATAAAGGGTTTTCTTTTCTATTTCTTTTCAATTAAGTCTCTAACATTTGTAATATTCTAATATATTTCTCAGAGTGGAGATTGAGGAAGGGAGCCTCCTTGGCCCTTGTCTTCATCTCAGAAGCTCTTGAGGTTGTAAATGTGATTCTCTTGAGTGTGTAAGAGGTGATTTTGGTGAGAGGTTGAGTTAGTAAATGTTTTCTACACTATACTCTATTCTTTCTTGAGACAAGACACAGCAGTCACTCGGACAATCTTCTATGAAGTAGCAGGCCTGAAAAGTCTGGCTAATCATTGACTCAGATTGTATCACACCCATAAGGTTTGGTGTAGAGATACAGATAAGAGCTTGATTGAGTATGGTAAGGCCCATGAGTAGTTTACTGACTATTCTACTAGTGAGCTTGTTATGGTGTGTAAAGGTGAACATCTTAGGAACACCATGCGAGACAGATCTAGATTGAACTCACCATCATTTTGACTATTTTTACATTATAGATAAACTGCACTTTAATCTTTTAATTTCTTTCTGATACCCCTATTTCTTCCTTCTCCCCACAAACTCTTTAGCATGTGATTGAGGACTGTCACCACCCTTTCAACTTGCTTGTCACAGTTAAATCCTCTTTTGCCCCTTTCAGTACAAGAAGAGATAAAGAAATACACAAACAGGAAAAGAGGAGAAGTAGATAACTACAAAGTAGGGGACTTAGTGATGTTAAGTACTAAAAATCTGAAGTATCAAATGGTCAGAAGGAAAACAGAGAAGTTAACAGAAAGATTTGTTGGCCCTTACAAAATAAAGAAGATAGTATCATCAAATGCAGTAGAACTGGAATTACCTAGTACAATAAGAATACATCCAGTAGTAAATGTTAGTAGAATACGATACTATGTAGGACAAGTAAAAGGGCAGAGAAAAGAGCAACCAGCTCCAGTAATAATTGAGGGAGAGGAAGAATAGAAGGTAGAGAAAATTTTAAACAAGCAGCAGATTAGGGGGAAAAATAAATACTTGGTGTGCTGGAAAGAATTCACAGCAGAATCAAATACTTGGGAGAAAAGAGAGAATTTAAAGAATGCAAAAGAAGCAATCAAAGAATTCAAAAAAGAGTATCGACGAGACTAGAAAAATGTGGCAAGGCAAGAATGGAAAGAAAGAGTATTTAAAAGGAAAAAATTACCAGAAAGATGTCATTATTTATATTTCTTTTCTTTTTCTTTTCTTTTATCTTGGACTTACTACACAGAAAGAAGTACAGAAAAGTATCACGTTACACAGTCATATCACATGATATCACATGATAGGTCACATGATAGGCATGGGAAAGGAGTGTACAGATCATGTAGTAGTTGTATAAGTAGTATAGAGAATCTAATGGGAACTTTATCGAGTTCTCTTTGTCAATTGCTGAACAAAGAGTAGTTAGCTTTATTCTGGCTTGGAGTTTAGCTTTCTTACAAAAGATTTACAGCAAAAAAACTATTTGGATAGTCAGACAAGAGATATGATGAAGAATACTAGGAAAGGTTAGAATGAAATTGGAAGCGATAGAAAAGTGGAAAAAGAAAACAAATTTTGAAGACAATTGAAAAGGAAAAGGAAATCAAGCAAAAGAAACCAGAAATTAGAGAGTGGACAGAAGAAAATGAGAAGGAAATAGGCAACATAGTTGACCTTTATTACAAATTATAGAAATCCTCGGAATGAGAAAACTTAAAAGGAGAATGATATCATAACTTAGCAAAATAGCTAAGTCATTATTTATATTTACTTTACTTTACTTTTCTTTTGGACTTACTACATAAGGAGAAGTATGGGAAAGTGTCATGTCACAGGTATCATATGTCATGACTTGACAAAACAGCTAAGTCATTATTTATATTTCTTTTTTTTTATCTTGGACTTACTACACAGAAGGAAGTGCAGGAAAGTGTCATGTTACAAATGTCACACAGTCATGGTCACATGACAGGAAGTCACAGTATTACATCACATGATGTCGCATGATGAGTCACATGATAGGTGTGGGAAAATAGTGCATAGACTATATAGTAGTTGTATAAGTAGTATAGAAAATCTAACAGGAACTCTATTGAGTTCTCCTTGTCAAATGCTAATAAAGGAGCAGTTGGCTTAATTCCAGCTTTGGAGTTAGCTAGTCTGACATCATAGTTACATGATGGAAAAGTCACATAGTCATATTAGATGACAAGTCACATAATGAGTATGGGAAAGTAGTGCACAGACCATGTAGTAGTTATATAAGTAATGTACAGAAAATAACAGAAACTCTATTGAGTTTTTCTTGTCAACTCAAACTTGGAGGGTAATTAAGTTGTCTAGACTAAGTCACTACACCTTAGCACTGTTTTAAGCTCATTCTGAGTAGTATGAAGAGAGCTTCTTTGATGTCTAAAAGCAAAACATTAATCGTAACAATTCCCAAGATATTGGTGATTTAATAAATAGTACTATAGTGGTTACCTGTTGATCTGCCTGATATCTCAGCCATTATTGATTGCTTCAAGACATGACTAATATTGATCAAAAGGTCATTTTAAGAGCTTTCAGGTGCCATTGAGACTGTGAGAATTGTCAAAGAATTGATAGAGATATGGCTGAATGAAGTTTATGATAAGTAGCAGGCAGAGACCAAAGGAGAAAAATGTTACTATAGTATCATATAGGAGTATTAGACAACTACTCCTGGAATAACTTAGTATTATGCTTGAGGATAACTTATAAGATTAAAATAGTTGACAACCTAAAAGACTTTATAAAAAAAGATAATAGACATTGGTATTACAAATAACTAGCACAGACAATAATAAATAAAATACTATTGCAACTACATCTACTAAGACTAGAAATAGAAAATGACTTCACATCTAAGAGACTTAGAATAGAAAAGAAAGAAAACAGAGAAATTCAAGATATGTTAGACCTAAATACAATAGATAAGAGGTCACTAGAAAAAGCCATACAAATCTTTGGATTGTACAAAAGATATAAAGACAAGAGAAAAAAGAAGTCAAGACTACTAAGGACTCCAGTAAAAAGAAATATAAGAAAAACACCAATGGAAATTGAGATATACTACATAGTACTCAAACCAGGACTAGAGAATAACCAAGCATAGTACTCAGGAGCCATGAAGATTATAACAAAAGAAACAGTTAAAACAAAGACCTATTGTATAAGCCCAAACTCACCAAGTAAGACAGCAGACCTACTAATAATAATAGAAGCTTTGAAATTGAAAGGAGATGTGAGGATAAAAACAAACAGAATAGAAGTCACAACTGAAGTAAAACATAAAAAAATAGAAAAAGAGTGAAAATTGTAAGGACTTAGTCATGACAACTTAATCCCACTTCTTACCAAGTTGACAAGAAGAACTTGATAGAGTTCCTATTAGATTTTCTATACTGCTTATACAACTACTACATGGTCTGTGCACTGTTTTCCCATACTCATCATGTGACCCATCATGTGACCCATCATGTGACCCATCATGTGACTTCATATCATGTGACCATAAGTATATGACACTTATGACATGACACTTTCTAGCACTCTCTCCTGTGTAGTAAGTCTAAAAGAAAAGAAAAGAAAAAGAAATATAAATAATGACTTAGCTATTTTGCTAAGTCATGACAAAAATGAGTAATATAGAAACAGAGAGAGATGAACATTATCAAAGAGTTAATAGAAATCCTAAAAGACAGTGAACAAAATGAGAACATATGGTTAAATATAAAGAAAGTACCAGGACCATTCAAACTAAATGTCAAGGACGTGCAGAGTGGAAGCAGAGTGATCCAGATTGGAGCAAAATTACTCTGGAGTGAAAAGGAATTGACAACAAAAATGGGGGAACAACCTTGGTCTCAGCTTGTGCACTGTGCCTCAATCTGCTGTTGCATGTATGGTTATGTATTTCAGGAGGACTAAATTGTTGCCAGGAGTTCAGGATAGGAGTGGTATAGATTGATAGGTGTAATGATCGACCTCATTGCCTCTAGGTGTTCTATACATAGACTACTTCTGTTGTTTCATATTACTTCATATAGCTAATGGCTCAGTCAGTGCCTCACTGGTGGGGCATGTTCTTTACTCAGCAGACCTCATGTCTGCCACATGTATTTCTCGTTCACTTCTCATAGTACATAGATATATATACAGTAGATACTCTTCTGTATTCCTTGCACTTTACCAATTGTATCATTCTCTTTCTTCCTCTACTCTCAATTCATCCTCGAGTTTTTACTTGAGTGTTGCAACCTGAGTTACTCCTTAAGGTCGTAACAATAGGAGTGAGGATAGAACAAGTAAAAGATGTTAAGGATGTTATAGACGTTAATCTATGAACTAAGGAACTAGGATGTAACTACTGAAGTACTTATACTAAGTCTGGAATAGGAGGAGTACAAGTAACTAGTCCACATCGTGATCCTATAGGAGTAAACAACAGGAGTTTAGGAGTGAAAATTTAGTAATAATATAAAATATAAAAGAAATTATATTATTAATTGGGTATATGACACTAGAAGGTAGTGAACTAACAGAAATAACACAAAAGAAAGCCTATAAAATAGTACTAAGACACAAGAAAAAATAGCCTAGTAACAACCCAACAAATGAGAGAATGGAAAGTACTAGGAAAGAACTATTTCGAAAGACAGGAACTTGCACAACTATTAGTGAGATATGGACAAATAATAAAAAAGAAGTAATCTCTCCCAAAATTACTTTCTATAGAAACTATATCACAACAGACATCAAGTAGGTACATAGTTTTAAAGATTTAAGAATGGAAAAACAGAGCCTACTGTAAATGTGGACAGTTAGAGACCATAGATCATATTACAATAGAATGTCCACTAAACCAAGGACAAGCAATATAGAACTATATAAAAAACAAATAAGAGCAAAGCTTCCCAAAGACCCAATAGCTCTAACCAACAATAGAGCTAATACAAGGACTAGGATCAATACAACTAAGAAATAAACCAAAATGGACAAATAAAGCATATAAAAGAGTAGCAGAAGTCATATGGCTAATATAAACAATAAGAAATAACTAGACATTTAACAAAAAAGAGATACCCAAAAGACTAGCAATAAAGATGCTAAAGGAAGTCCTATGTATCACAAATGACTACTTACTATTTGTGATGGATGCTTTGATACTTTAAATAGTTCAAAAATGCGAAGTTAGACAAGTGACAAAAGATGTTGTTAAGTCTGAGGTCTATTCCTCAGACTATGAGTCCTTATATACATAAAAGTGATGGTCTGTGCACTAGGACAGATCATCACATGCTACTACCTATTGTTCTACATATGGTAGTGTCTTTGTGCTAGAAATAGTAATAACCTAACCATATGGAGGCTGTTCTTTGTTCTAAGAAAAGGACAAATGACTATTTATGGGTAATTAATGAAGTTCATGTACAAATATTGAGGCCTTCATATCTCCACTGATATTGATCACCTTGAGGTTGTTCTAGGCTCATTCTGAGCGGTATGAAGAGGGCTTCTGATGAGCCTAGAACCAAAGCTTAGATCATGGCGGTTTCCAAGATATTGGTGATTTAATAAACAATACCATAGTGGTTACCAGTTGATTTGCCTAATATCTCGGCCATTATTGATCGCTTTGAGACATGACTGGTATCGATAGAAAGGTCTTTTTAAGGGCTTTAAGCTGACTTTGAGACCATGGGAATCGTCGAAGAATTGGTGGAGATATGACCAAATGAAGTTTGTGACACTATGGACTAAGAAAAAGACAGAATGGATCTATATTACTGTCATATAATGGAAAATACCCATTTAATAATATAACTTCTTTTATATTTTATATTATTACTAATTTTTCGCTTCTAAACTCCTGTTGTTTACTCCTATAAGATCACAATATAGACTAGTTACTTGTACTTCTCCTATTCCGGACTTAGTATAAGTACTCCAGTAGTTACATCCTAGTTCCTTAGTTTATAGATTAATGTCTATAACATCCTTAAAGTCATTTACCTATCCTCACTTTTATCAATCTATACTACTCCTCTCCTGAACTCCTGGCAACAATTCAGTCCTCCTGAAATATGCAACCACATATACGACAGCAGATTGAGGTACAGTGCATGAGCTGAGGCCAAGGTTGTTCCCTCACTTTTGTTGTCAACTCCCTTTCACTCTGGAGTAATTCCGCTCTACTCCAGGTCACTTTGCTCCCACTCCACACATTCTTGACAATTACAAAAATCAAAGGACTTAGTATTAAAGACAAAGAAACAGTAGAACTAAAGAAGAAATAGGAAAAGGAGATAAAAATAACAAATAACCAAAGACCAAATGACTGTAAAACAGAATAGAAGTTCTACTAGTACAGTATACCTGCTCTGGGTAAAGGAGAAAGAGCAACATTCCCTTTTGACCTCACCTAGATAAGAAGCTCAGGTAGGGTTCAGAACCCAGGGAGATTTTTAGTGGGTCAGCATAGCCAAGCCCATACTATGAGAGTGATCCCATGCTGGTTAACCAGTTTTCCTCCTACTCAGAAAAAAAAAGACTCTAAAATGACTTCAAGGCAATCTATATTAATAGAGATACAATGTTCTCAATGTTTGTATATAGACTTAATTAATTACCCATAGATACTCATCTGTTCTTGAATAGAACAAAGGACAGCCCCTATGCACTTAAGTTATCACTATTTCAAGTACAAAGACACTACCATATGTAGAACAATAGGTAGTAACATATGATAGTCTGTCCTAGTGCATAGACTATTACATTCATGTATATAAGGACTCATAGTCTGAGGATTAGACCTCAGACTTAATAACATCTTTTGCTACTGTCTAAACCTTGCTTCTAAGCTCTTTTTGAATATATCTTCAACTAATCATAAATTAGTAAGTGGCCATTTGTGATAAAGTACAAATCAGACAGAGAGGGAACAGAGGAGAGTAAGTATGCAATAAGAGATCTGGATCCTAGATAAAGATAGACCTGTCAACACTCACTAAGCATAGTCCCAGGATGTTCCCTTACAGGTTTGTTGAAATATTTACCAACTGCCTGAGGAATAATACAACATCTATCATGTATATATAACTAGCATTATGGTTGACTGGTTGACTGGGTATAAGAAAGTGCCAACATTCCATGATTATGCTCAGAGACAGCAGAATGCTTGTGGGATGGATAGAGTTGACCTGTTGGTGTGAAAGTGTGTTAGTTCTATTGGAATATTGAACATTACATTAATATTAGCTTATTATTTTATGTCTTGACAATCAATTGACGATCCATGGTTTCTTTTTTATTGTTCTAGATACAGACAAATATTGACAGTAGAGACAAAGTTCGTTGCACATTTGCCAGCAAGTCTCTCACCCCATTTGCTCAACTGTAACTCAACAAGTTCACTAGAAACTCTTCCATTAGTTTATTTCTCTGAATCAAGGAACTCATGCATGTGTAAGTACTATGAAGTAGAAGTCTCAGATGTTGACCAGTGTGTTAGATGACTATATGCATTACCTATGAGGCGATGGTCTAGACAATCTACATGCTAAAGGGGACTCAGAATGCACTTGCCTCAGATGTCAACCAGTGCGGTATATGACTGAGGTACTTTACATGGGTTTCATGTATCAATTTGCTATCTACGTCTGAGACAATGACGATGTCTCAGACATGATGTTCCAGGATAAAAATAAGGTATTGCTGACATAATGAGTAATCTCGTCCAACTTCAACAGTAAAAATGGATGCTCTACCTTGATTTTGATGCTTTTCTGTCGCCGTCGATACATTGCGGGATTGCATTCCAGCACATCTACGGCAAGTTTGCCTTGTTTCCTAGATTCCCAACCTTATTTCTTATTTCTCGTCCTGGGGTGTAACTGAAAAATGTTTAGGGGTGAGACTTCTTTATCTCGAGAAAT
>Ga0157360_1000582_pt1 | contig 13871 bp, 9 predicted proteins | sample AttlaeALBM1_FD_111483 | JGI IMG/M metagenome (GOLD analysis project Ga0157360, IMG submission 111483) | Fungus gardens microbial communities from leaf cutter ant in Ribeirão Preto, State of São Paulo, Brazil - Atta laevigata ALBM1 | ecosystem: Host-associated > Fungi > Mycelium > Unclassified ... | reverse complement strand
GTACCGATCGCCTCACCGGTAGAGAGCGCGCCGCTCTCAGCACGCAGCCAGCCGTCGGAACCACGATTAACCTCAACCTCCATCTCCAGATAGTTGCGGTAGTCCAGCAGCTCTTCACCAATAGTCTGCGGCGTGCGCTGGCCCATATCAATCTGCGGATTCAGGCGCTGGTAGAGTTTCGCCAGCGCTTCTGAGAAGGTCAGACGGTTGCTGTTAAACAGATCCTGATGCTGCTCGTGCTCTTCCGACAGCGTATCCAGCAGCGTCGCATGGGCCTCACGCACGTTCACGTTAAGACGCACGCTGCGCACCTGGCCAAAGCTCACCATTTGCAGCCCCTGGTTGAGCTGGCGGATACGGTTCTGCTCGCGCTGGATAGTTTTGCGAATGATGTTCGCCGCGCTGCGTGAACTAATCGCCAGCGTCTGCTCGCGCGCCGTCAGCTCTTCGGTCAGACGGTTCAGCTCAATCTCCATTTGCTCAATCGCCTCGACCGGGTCATCGGTGCGGATGATGTCCTGACGGATACGCTCGCGCAGATGCTGGTAAACGGCGATAAAGAACTGGATCTTGCGTTCCGGGCGTTTTGGATCTTCCGACAGGCGCAGAACATCGCGCAGGTGTTCGTTATCTGCCACCGCCAGGCGCAGCGCACCGAGCGCCTTATCCGACATAGAACGCAGCTCATCGCCGCTCAGATAGGCGAGCTCGCGGCGATGCAGTCGTCGCTCGACGCCATTTTCTTTCACCAGACGCAGTACCGTGCACCAGCCCGCTTTGGCGCTGACCACCTGCTCGCGAATGCGGTGGTAGTCACGCTCCAGCACGCGCAGCCGTTTTTGCAGGTTCTCCATCTCCGCTTCACAGAAGGTGAGCTGTTTTTCCAGCTGGTTGCGGCGCGCGCGGTTGTGGCTCAGGGCGGCATAAAGCTCGTCGCGGCGAATGCGCGCGCGCTCCTCCGCGCTGGCGTCGGCGTGCACGCCAATATCCTGCATCTCTTGCTGAAGCTCTTTCAGCATATCGCGTTTGGTATCGTGCGAGCTTTTCAGCGATGCCAGCACCTGGCTGTACTGTGCCAGCTGTACCCGCTGTTCGCGCAGACGTTCGCGCGCGCGGCTGCGCTCGCCTTCGGCCTGTTCCAGCTGGCGACGCAGCTTGTCGCTGAGATCGTTATTGCCGTTGAGCATGCCAGCGGAGTCGCCATAGCTGAAGTGAGCGCGACGCTGCACCACTTCGGTCAGGGCAAATGCCTGCTGGCGCGCGGTGCGCTGCTGCTGCTGGGCCTGCTGGTAATCCGCCTGCAACTGTTCATGCTGCTCAGGATCGCTCTGCAATACGCCAATCAGCGATTCCAGCTTCGTGAGTTTCGCGCCGTGCTGATGCAGGAAACGTGAGGCTTCTTGCGCGACCTCGACCTGTTCACGAATCTCATCACAGCGGTCAGCAAGGGTATCATCCAGCAGCAGACTGACGCGCGGCAGCAGACGGTTAAGCTGTGCCACGCCCTCTTTTGCCTGCTCATACTGCTGGCGCTGCTGCTGGTTATCACTTTCATGCTGGTTCAGCGCGCGCTCCAGCTCGGTGCGGCGGCCAGTAAACTGGCGAATCTGCGCTTCTGGATCTTCTTCGAAAGCGACCGCCAGATGGCTACCAATAAAACGGCTGAAGGACTGATGCAGGCGCTGCGTTTTTTGCACATCGAACGACAGCGTGGCGTAGCGTTCGGCCAGGCGATCGCGCTCAGTGTGCAGCTGCTCCAGCTGGTTTTCACGCGCGGCACGGCCAAAGAGCGGCACTTTCGGGAAGCGCGAATAGCGCCACTGACGCTCCGCCACCTTCACAACCACCGCGTTTTGCAGCTCTTCTACGGCGAACACGCTGTCATCAAACGACTGCGGATCGCCTTCGATCAGGTAGAGATCTTCCGGGCACTCTTCCAGACCGTCGAGCTGTTCACGTATCAGCGACAGATCCGGCACAACGATAGCGTGGCGTGACGGGCCGTAGAGCGCCGAGAAGTAAGGCGCATCTTCCAGCGTCACGTCGTCATAAATTTCGGAGAGCAGCACGCCACCGAAGCGTTCCGCCAGCTGCGTCAGGCGCGCATCTTCTGCACCGCCCGGCTGGCTAAGACGCTCAATTTTACGCTCGACGGCGCGTTTGCGCGCGGCGATGTCATCGCGCTCAACCGTGGTTTCGCGCTCGCGCTCCAGCAGTTGCTGCATAAATTCGGTAATCTGCTGGCTGTTTTCCAGCGCCTCGCCGGTCTGCTCGCTAAGCTGCGTCAGGATCTCCTGCGCCGCCAGCCAGTGCGGCGCGCGCGCGGTCAGGGTCGCAATGCGCTCGCGCAGCGATTCCAGCTCCTGACGCATTACCATACGGCGTTCGCCCGCATCGGCAACGCTGGCGCTGAGCTGTTCGATTTGCGCTTCCAGCTCGTTGTGCAGCCCTTCCAGCGCGTCGGCATCATAATGCGCGCCCTGGCGTTTGCAGAACTCTGCCAGCAGGCGCTCAGCATCGTGCTGTTCACGCAGGCGCTGTTCCAGCTCGTTCAGGCGCAGGCGCAGCGACGATAGCTGGTCGCCGTAGTGGCGCTGATTAGCGGCGTCACGCAGCAGCTCGCGGCCGGTTTGCCAGGCTTCCTGGCGCGGCACATTGCCAGCGATGCTGGTGACCAGCGCCAGCGCCTGTTCGAACTGGCTGTGCGCCGCTTCCGCCACGCTCAGCTTCTGTTCCAGACGCAGCAGGGTTTCCGTCGCTTCCTCTTCGGTTGCCTGGAAACGCGACTGCCATTCGTCGGCGTTGTCGATAGTCAGATCCGGCAGCTGGCACAGCGTGCGGGCGCGTTCAAGCGCCTGCAACGCTTGCTGATACTGGATAGCGCGCGTCTGCTGGACATCAAGCGCCTGCTGAAAATCAGCCAGCTGATTTTTCAGCTCGTCCACTTCCAGCTCTGCCGCTTCGGCGCGCGCTTCATTCTCTTCCTGGGCTTCACGCGCCTCGGCCACCACTTCGTTCTGCTCTTCCAGACGACTAGTCAGCTCGTCAAGATCGGCATCGTAACGCTCAATTTTTTCCTGCTGGCGCATCGCGGTCTGCACCAGATTCAGGTGGTCACTGGCAGCCTGATAGTCCGCTTCCAGATCGCTCTCCGCGCCGCCGTGCTCGGCAAGTTCGCGCGCCATCTCAATGTGGCGATACTGTTCTGATGCCAGCTGCTTGCGGCTGGTGAAGAGATCGCTGCGCAGCTGCAAGGCACTGTCGAGGTGAATGCGACGCTCGTTAGCGTGGCGCATATAGTCTGCCGACACATAGCTGGTCGCTTCGGAGATCAGGTGTTTAAACAGATCGCGGTCCGACTGCGTCACGCGAATCGCTTCCAGCGTCATACGGTTCTCGCGCAGTGCCGCTTCCATATCCTGGAAAGCTTTGCGCACGCCGCTGTTTTCCGGCAGCAGATAGTCGCGCAGCGAGCGGGTAATGGCGCTGGAGATACCGCCGTAGAGCGACGCTTCAATCAGGCGATAGAATTTGCTGCGATCGCCGGCAGAGCGCAGGCGGCGCGGCACGATGCCGTGCTCAAACATCATCGCATGGTAGTCGGTGACCGAGCTGAACTGGCGGAACTGCACATCTTCCTGTGCTTCAACGCGCTCTTTAACTTCGCTCAGCGGCAGCACGCGCGCCTGGCGGCTGTTCATAATCTCGGTCAGCATATCGGTCGGCTGACTGTCCATCGGCAGCCCATGGATGCTGAACGGTTTGATATCGACCTTTTTATCACGGCCCGCGACCTGTTGCAGACGCACGCCTGCAATCACGCGCTGGTGACGTGAGTTAATGACGTCGAGCACCGCGTAGCAGACGCCCGCGCGCAGCTTACCGTGCAGCCCTTTATCACGGGAACCGCTGGTCGCGCCCGCTTCGGTGGTGTTGCGGAAGTGAAGCAGCGTCAGATCCGGGATCAGCGCCGTGACAAACGCCGCCATGGTAGTGGATTTACCCGCGCCGTTGCCGCCCGACAGGGTGGTTACCAGCTCGTCGAGATCAAAGGTCCGGGCAAAAAAGCCGTTCCAGTTGATCAGGGTAAGCGAACGAAATTTTCCGCGTTCAATCATGCCTGTTCTTCCTCCGCGCTCTCACTCGCGTCGCTGTCAATATCATCATGCTCTTTGGTGGCGCTGACGCTGTCGAGCGTCATCGCTTCGCCGTCGCGGATCAGGCGCAGCTGCGCCTCACGCGGATCGTCGCCGCTGCGCACGTCGGCACCAAAGCGGAACACCGACTCGGTAATGCGGAACTTGCTGCTGTCGTTGCCCATAAACCACACCATCCCCAGACGACGCAGGCGGCTCAGCGACGCACGCATTTTCTCCTGCAGCCTGGCGCGGTCGAGATCGGAACCGGTTGAGCGCTGGTTTACCAGTTTAAGCAGTTTGCTCTCATCGGCCAGCGTCAGCAGTTCGTCATAAAGCTCCTGCTGGGTAAAAATGCCTTCGTTCGCCAGGCGTTCCGGGCTGAGATAGAGATAACAAAGCAGTTTGCCGACCATCATATCCAGCTCGGAGAGCACCGAGCGCGGGATCAGCGTAGTGGAGCGCGGGCGCAGATAGAAAAATCCTTCCGGCGCGCGGATCAGCTCCACATGGTAACGGGCGTAAAACTCTTCCAGAAAGGTCTGGTAATCCATCAGAAAAGCATGTTGATCCAGCTCTTCGATGCCGATGTGACGGCCTGCACGCAACTGGCTGTCAAGCGCAGGAAAAATCGGATTCGCCAGTGCCTGTGCCAGCTTAAGCGGCATCACTTGTTCAATATTTGTCGATGACATGTGCCTGCACCTTGGCTCCGTAATCATTAATGGCCTGCCACTGTGCGGGCAAACCGGCTAAATCGGCTTCCGCCACGCCGAGGCGCACCGCCTGATCGACGACGATACGCGCCAGGTCAAAGTGGCGCGCGCGCGGATACTGGGCGAGATAGTCGCGCATCACCGTGGCGAGGTTGAGCGGTTTCTGCTCGGATTTGTAGCTCAGCAGCGCCTCTTCAATCATCGCCGCCAGCTGTTCGCGGATTTCGTTAAACTCTTCATACTCCAGCTCGGCGGGGAGTTCGCCCATTACCTCGTCGTTGCGCAGCGTGAGATCTTCATCACGCATGTCGAACAGACGATCGGCGTTAGCGTAAGTCAGCGCCCAGGGCTGGTCGAAGTAGTTCTGCACCGACTGGCGCAAGCGCTGCGCAAAGACGCGGTTCTTGTCCATATCGATGGCGGTTCGAATAAATTTGTGTACGTGGCGGTCGTAGCCAATCCACAGATCGATCGCCTGCTGGCCCCAGCTGATAATGCGGTCCAGCTTGCTTTGTAGATCGAATACCAGCTTGTCGACAAAGCCGAGATCGGGGCTGTTGAGCGTGGCGTCCTGGATGCGCAGCAGATTGGCCTGTAGCTTGTCGCCCGCGGCTTCCAGCGTATCCTGCAGCTCGCGCAGCGTGCCGGAGGTTTCAGACAGCAGCATTTCGCAGCTGGAGATCGCCGCGCGCCAGTCTTTGTTCAGCAGATCGGCGATGTCGTTCTTCACCGCCTGCTGCTGTTCGTCCATCAGGCGCTGCGTCATGTCGATGCTGTCAAAAATCTCCGCCACTGAATATTTCAGCGGGGCGAAGACATTGCGGTGCCAGTGGAACTCGTCGCCGTCCTCGTCCGCCGCGTCGGCGGCGCGTTTCAGCTCACCCGCCACAATTGACAGCTGCATTGAGAGGCGCAGCGTAGAGAATTCGCGCTGGCGGATATAATAGTCAGTGATACCGATCGCCAGCGGCGTCAGACGGTAAATGGCATGGCCTTCCGTCATTTCGCTGGTAAAACGGTTGATCAGGCGCTGGCGCACCATGTCGTTAATGGCGTTATTGGCGCGTACTACCACGGTTTCATGGGTTTGCTCAAACGCTTTGCTGACGTGATGAAAGGCGTCAATCAGCTCGCCTTCACTCATTTCGCCATCCATGCGCTCACCGTTCAGGGTAGCGATGGCCAGCAGAAAGGCCAGACGATCGACCGGCAGCGCAAGAGAGAAATCATTCTTGCGCGCCCAGCTGACCAGCTCGGGTACCGTCTGGGAAAATTCACTCATAATTCGTCCTTCTGCCCTGGTTTACGCGCGGTTACGTGAATGTAACGTCCCAGGCTTAAAAAGGGTTCCTGGCGACAGTAGCGTCGCTCCATCTCAAGAATACTCTCGTCGCCGCCGCCGTCCGCCGGTGGCGCTTTCATGTAATCGCTGAAGACGCGCACGCCGGTACGCTGTTCAATGTTGAAACCGCATGCGGCAAGCCAGCGGTAAACATCCTCAGGATCGCGCGGGTAATCTGGCGACAGCGAGCGCTTCTTCTGTTTTGCCATATTGACCCGCAGGTAGCCGAAATTGCCCAGCGTGAGGTTGCGAAATACCAGGCTGTGGCGGTTAAAAAACATCAGCGACATCACGCCGCCTGGCCGCAGTACATCATAGAGCGCCTGGAGCGCTTTTTCCGGCTCGGCGACCCACTCAAGCACAGCGTGAAACAATACCAGATCCACAGGCGTATCCAAATGTTCACCCACCTGCTGGACTGCGATTTGTCTGAATTGCATGTTATGGCTCACATCCTGCGCTTCGGCATGCTGCTGCGCGCGGCGCAGCATCTCTGTCGAGAGATCGCATAACAGGATTTGATGGCCGCGCTGCGCCAGACCGCTGGAAATTTGCCCCAGTCCGCCGCCAGCGTCCAGCACGCGCAGCGGATCTGTGCCGAGCGTCGGTAAAATCGTCTCCAGCTCGTCCCACAGGATCGCCTGACGCACGATCCCTTTGGTGGTGCCGTAAATGTTTTGCGAAAATTTTTCCGCGAGATCGTCAAAGTTACGATCCTGCATGGCGTGGGCTCCGGTATGCTGCGCTCAGACTTGTGCTATTTTGTCACAGCCTTAAGAAGAATGAACCTTTCATCCCCTTCTTCCTTTCCGGCTGCTGTTTTTTCGGACAACAAGGAGTTTTTTTGATGTTTTTCGGCCTGAAAAAACTGGTGGGCGGCCTGTTGATGCCTTTACCACTGCTGCTTTTGGTCATGGCAGCGGGCATTTTGCTGCTTTGGTTCGGCCGCTGGCAAAAAAGCGGCAAAATTTTGGTCTCGTTAAGCTGGGTGTTATTACTGTTGCTGAGTCTGCAACCCATTGCCGATCGGCTGCTGCTGCCGCTGGAATCACGCTATGCCACCTGGAACGGCGAGCAGAAGGTCGATTTTATTGTGGTGCTGGGTGGCGGCTATACCTTTAATCCTGAATGGGCACCGAGCTCGAATCTCATTGGTAATAGTTTGCCGCGCGTTGCTGAAGGCGTGCGTCAGTGGCGACGAAATCCCCAGGCAAAAATGATTTTCACCGGCGCGGCAGCGGGACATAACCCCGTCAGCAACGGGCAGGTTGCCGCGTCGGTTGCGCTGAGCCTCGGTGTACCGCCAGATCATATTCTGGTATTGGATCGACCCAAAGATACGCAAGAGGAAGCACGCGCTGTGCGTGAGGTCATCGACCAGCAGCCTTTCCTGCTGGTAACCTCCGCCAACCATATGGTGCGCGCCATTAACTTCTTCCATGCCGCAGGCTTAACGCCGGTTGCTGCGCCAGCCAACCAGCTGGCGGTGACTTCACCACTGAACTGGTGGGAACGCGCGATACCTTCCCCGCTCTGGCTAAGCCACAGTGACCGCGTCGCCTATGAGATGATGGGTCAGGCGTGGCAGTGGCTGAAAGGCGGCGATACTTCTTCAGCCGAGCCAGGGAAGTAGCTGCGCACGGGCATAATCGAAGCGCTGACGGTCAAACTCGCCGTTCTGTACCAGCCCGTCAATGCAGTCCCAAAGCTGATAGAGCCAGCGCCGCCAGAGAAAGCCTTCAGAGACGGGCGCGCATCGCAGATAGTGCTCCATCAGCGCCTGTTCCGTTGGGCTTTCACCCAGATGAATCAGCTCATATTCGCGCGGTGCCCATAGAATGGTGCCAGGCTGCGTCATTGCCAGCAGCTGATCGCTACGCGCGTTTTTGATCATGCTGTTCAGGCGAACATTGCCGTGCACCATCACGCAGGGATCGTCAAAGTCTCGAAAGAAATCGGCCAGCTTTTCGCGGCTGCGGAACAGCACCTGCCGGTCAGCCAGGGTAAACGAAGGCGGTTGAAGGTAGCTGAGCGTTGACCACAACACTTCAACGCGCTGATGGAACCAGGCTGGCCAGCTGTTTTGCTGCGTGCTGTCGACGGTGCCGACCAGGCCATGGCTGCTGATGCGGTGCCAGGCAAGCAGCCCTTCAACGACCTCTTCACACAGCTGCTGCCAGCGCGCGGCATCGCGCGTCGGCGCTTCAGCGGAGACACCGTTGAGGCGCGCCATCAGCAGCATTTCATGCACTGGCGGCTGTTGGCTTAAGACCAGACCGTACACGGCTGGTACAGCGATAAGCCCTTCATGGCCCAGCAGCGCCAGCTTTTTAGCTTCGAGCGCAGCGCGTCCCTGATGACGAAAATATTTCGCCACCAGCGGCATCGGTTTTCCGTCGCGGTCGTAAAGTGCATACAACCGCGTTGGCGGCTGTTCGCTGATGGTTTCCAGGCGGCTGACCGGTTCGCCCAGCACCAGCGACAGTTCAGATTTGAGATTCTCCATGCATCCTCCTCAAGGAAAATATCACACCATCCTGGAGGCCTCAGCGGGCAGAAATACAGAAGCAGATCAATAAAAAGCATCGGGGACGTGCCCCGATACTATTAGCCCTGTAGCGCAGCGCGCACGCGTGCCAGATCTTCAGGGGTATCCACGCCTACGCCCGGCACGGTTTGCGCCACGGCTACGTGAATTTTTTCGCCGTACCAGAGTACGCGAAGCTGCTCCAGCAGTTCGATACGCTCCAGCGGGCAAGGTGCCCAGGAGACATAACGACGGATAAAGCCCGCGCGATAGGCATAAATGCCGATATGGCGCAGCAGCGTATCACCGATCTCTTCGCGGGAAGTAGCGTAGCGCTCGCGATCCCAGGGGATAGTGGCACGGGAGAAATAGAGTGCATAGCCCTGCGCGTCCATGACGACCTTTACCGCGTTGGGATTAAACGCCTCTTCTGCGTCATGGATTGGCACCGCCAGCGTTGCCATGCCCGCCTGCGCGCCAGCCAGATTTTCCGCGACCTGCCGAACGATTTCCGGCGGGATCAGCGGTTCATCGCCCTGCACGTTGACAATAATCTCATCGTCTGCAAACTGGCAGGTTTCAATCACTTCCGCCAGCCGCTCCGTGCCCGACTGATGGTCGGCGCGCGTCATGCAGACTTCGCCACCGGCGGCTTCAACCGCCGCTTTCACGTCCGGATGATCCGTCGCCACAATCACGCGGCTGGCACCCGATTCGCGGGCGCGCTCCATGACGTGGATAACCATCGGCTTTCCGGCGATATCTACCAGCGGTTTGCCGGGTAAGCGCGTTGAAGCGTAGCGCGCAGGAATAATCGCCGTGAAACTCATGGATGGATCTCTTCAACAGAGAGCGTGCGCGCTTCATTTTCCAGCAGCACCGGGATACCGTCGCGCACCGGGAAAGCCAGCGCGTCAGGTTTACAGATCAGCTCCTGCTGTGCGTTGTTGTAGTAGAGCTTGCCGTTGCATACCGGGCAGGCAACGATTTCAAGTAAACGGTGATCCATAAATCCTCCATCACGGACCGATTGCGTAAGGCGCTAAGGATACCATAGCGCAGTGTCTCAGCGTGCGCGGAAAGCGCCTGGGAAACTGCGGCGCACGCCGCAAAGCTCAGGAATTGAGCACCCATTCTGCAGGCCAGTGCGGCTGGAGCGCGGCGGGCATCTGCTCGAACAGGACGCTATCTGCCTCCTGCCAGGCTGCAAACCGGCTAATCGCCTGGCGGATATCTTTCACAAAAGCGGCGGTGACGCGCACGTCTGGCTCCAGCCAAACGTTTTTGATCACCAGCTGTCGCACCTGACGCAGCATGCGGGCGTCCAGCCTGGCCTTGATCGCGCCGCGATGCAGCACGGGTAGCACGAAGTAGCCATACTTGCGTTTCGCCTCTGGCGTATAGCACTCAATGCGGTAGTCGAAATTGAACAGCTCCAGCGCGCGGCGGCGATCCCAGACCACGGGATCAAAGGGCGACAGCACGGCGCTGTGTGTAGCGTTGAGCGGCGCATGGAGCAGCGGCAAAAGATCGCGGTGCAGCCACATTCCCCCCAGCCCGGCCACCTCAACAGGGAAAATTTCGCCCGCCTGCTGTGCCTTTTCCAGAAAAGGCTTGAGCGCTACGCGTTTCAGGCGGTAATAATCAGGCAGCCAGGCAGCACGGAAAATGCCGAGGCTGCGCGCGCTGTTACGTAACATCTCCCACTGCGCATCGGCTTCGCTAAGCGCATGCAGCGCATCCTGCCATTCCGGCAGCACGCGCGATCGCAGATCGTAAATTCGCTGAAAATTGCGACGTTCGCTGACCATTAGCTCGCCCGCGCTAAACAAATTTTCCAGATGGCGCTTGTGTGGCTTCCATGCCCACCAGCCCGCTTTATGACCCTTGCCGCTGGCAAAATCAGCGGCGCGTACCGGCCCGTTATCGGCTATATATTGCAGCAGCGCAGCGATCTCTTGCTGATGATCGCGCACCCACTGGGCACTATATTTCCAGCCCAGCCGCTCAGGTTCGAGCATTCGGTGGCGCAGCAAGGCATAATCTTCGCGCGGGATAAAGCAGGCTTCATGCGCCCAGTATTCAAACAGCTCGCCCTGTGCCAGCGCCTGTTCCAGCCAGGCCTGCGGATAGCTGCCAAGGCGACTAAACAGTACCAGGTAAGGGCTGCGAGCTACAACGTGGATTGTGTCAATTTGCAGCAGCGACATACGTCGAATCGTAGCCAGCAGATCCGCATACTGGGCGCGTTTTGACGGCGTACGCAGTAACCCCTGCGCAGCCAGATGGAGATGTCTTGCCTGTTGAAGCGAAAGCGAAAGCGTTGTGTTCATTCCCTTCCTGCGTCCGGCGTAGATTTAATCGATGGCGTCCCGGCGGGCCAGGCGTTCAATATCGTTCAGCAGCGGCGCAACTGCACTGCCGCTCAGTTCCGCCTCAACCGGTAAATACCACCAGTCTGGCTGTGCAAAGCGGCGGCATTTGACCGCATCTTTTTCAGTCATTAGCAGCATTTGCCCGTCAGCCAGCAAACCCGTGAGTTCATCTTTGCTGTAGGCATGATGATCGGCAAAAGCAATCTCCGTTTCCGGTGTGATGCCATGCTGTTTGAGCGTGTTGAAAAAGCGCGGCGGATGGCCAATGCCTGCCATCGCCACCACTTTTTGCAGGGCTGAAAGCGGCAACGTCTGGTGTGTTTGCAGATTGACAGCCTCGCCTGCGTGCAGCGACATGGCGATTTCATTCGGTTCCGTACTGCCGCCATTGACGATAACAGCATCAACGCTGTTCAGCCGCGATGCCCGCTCGCGCATGGGGCCAGCGGGCAGCCACCAGCCGTTGCCGAAGCGACGCATGCCGTCTACGACAACAATCTCCCTGTCACGCTGCAGCGCATAGTGCTGAAGGCCGTCATCGGTAACGATAAGGTCAATGTCGCTGCTGGCGAGCAAGGCCTCAACGGCAGCACGCCGTTTTGGTGCTACCGCAACCGGCGCACCGGTGCGCTGGGCAATCAGCACCGGTTCGTCGCCGGCCTGCTCTGTTGGCGTATCCACATTGACCAGCAGTGGATAGCGATCCGCTTTGCCGCCGTAGCCACGCGACACCACGCCAACCTTCAGGCCGCGACGCTGTAATTCCTGCACCAGCCAGATGACGACAGGCGTTTTACCATTCCCACCCGCAGTCAGATTACCGATCACCACGACCGGCACCGGCGCACGCCAGCTTTTGCGCCAGCCGCGCTGATAGCTGATTCGTATCAGAGTAGACACCAGACCATAAATCAGGCACAGCGGCCACAGCAGCAGCCACAGCGGGGAGCGCCCACTCCAGATGCGATCAATCATTGTCCAAATTGCATCTTATGCAGCTGGGCGTAGGCACCCTTTTGTGCAATCAGCACAGCATGCGTGCCACGCTCGACGATACGGCCATCTTCTACCACAACAATCTCATCCGCTTTTTCGATGGTTGAGAGACGGTGGGCGATAACCAGCGAAGTACGGTTTTTCTGCAGCTCGTCCAGCGCCGACTGAATCGCACGCTCAGATTCGGTATCCAGCGCAGACGTTGCTTCGTCGAGGATCAAAATCGGGCAGTCGCGCAGCAGCGCGCGCGCGATGGCAATACGCTGGCGCTGACCACCAGAAAGCAGCACGCCGTTTTCGCCAATCACCGTATCCAGCCCGTTGTCCATCTTGTTGATAAAGTCCATCGCGTGCGCCATGGTCGCGGCTTTCTCGATCTCTTCACGGCTGTACTGCTCGCTGCGCGCGTAGGCGATATTGTTGGCGATAGTGTCGTTAAACAGATGGACGTTTTGCGAGACCAGCGCGACCTGGTTACGCAGCGAACGCAGGGTATACTCACGCAGGTCATGACCGTCCAGCAGGATTTCGCCCTGCTGAATATCGTAAAATCGCGTCAGCAGGCTGGCCATGGTCGATTTACCCGAACCTGAACGGCCGACCAGCGCGACGGTTTTACCCTCCGGCAGCGAAAGGTTGATACTGCGCAGTGCAGGGGTGTCACGTCCCGGATAGGTAAAGGTCACATCACGGAACTCAATATTGCCTTTCGCACGGGTGATTTCGCGGGTACCGTTATCCGTTTCCTGCTCGCTATCGAGAATAGAAAACAGTGTCTGACAGGCCGCCATTCCGCGCTGGAACTGCGCATTGACGTTAGTCAGGGATTTCAGCGGGCGCATCAGGGCGATCATTGACGAGAAGACCACAGTGATCGTCCCGGCGGTCAGCGTTTCCATCACGCTCGGGAAGCTGGCGGCATAGAGTACGAATGCCAGCGCCAGTGAGGCGATTAGCTGAATAATCGGATCGGAAATAGATGACGCAGAGACCAGCTTCATGCCCTGCTGACGCATGCGGTTGCTGACGCGGGCAAAGCGTTCTGATTCCACGTCCTGACCGCCGAAGATAAGCACTTCTTTATGCCCTTTCAGCATCTGTTCTGCACTGGTCGTCACCTGCCCCATAGTATTCTGCATAGTTTTGCTGATATTACGGAAACGCTTAGAGACGAAGCGAATGGCCAGCGACACGACGGGTGCCAGAACAATCAGGATAAGCGACAACTGCCAGCTGTAATAAAACATCATGATAAACAGGCCGATAATCGATGCGCCTTCACGCACTACGGTAACCAGTGCGCTGGATGAAGAGGAGGCGACCTGCTCAGAATCGTAGGTAATGCGCGACAGCAGCGTACCTGTCGACTGCTGGTCGAAGAACGCAACCGGCATGCCCATCATATGGCTAAAGAGACTACGGCGCATATTCATGACCACATTGCCGGAAACCCAGGAAATGCAGTAGCTGGATATATAACTGGTAATACCGCGAATCAGCATGAGGCCAATCACGGCTAACGGCATCCAGACCAGTACCGATTTATCTGCTTTACCAAATCCATCATCCAGTAAAGGCTTCAACAGGGAGAGCATAAGTGTGTCGCCGGCGGCGTTGAGTATCAGGGCCACTGCGGCCACAAATAAACCCGCTTTGTGCGGCGCGATCATCGGCCAGAGTCGACGAAATGTCTGCCACGTTGAGAGATCTTTATCTTGATGCATTATTTATTCACGCTGTTTGAAATAGCCGCTCATTCTACCTGGATTCCCGTTTTAC
>Ga0157360_1000580_pt1 | contig 13886 bp, 10 predicted proteins | sample AttlaeALBM1_FD_111483 | JGI IMG/M metagenome (GOLD analysis project Ga0157360, IMG submission 111483) | Fungus gardens microbial communities from leaf cutter ant in Ribeirão Preto, State of São Paulo, Brazil - Atta laevigata ALBM1 | ecosystem: Host-associated > Fungi > Mycelium > Unclassified ... | reverse complement strand
TTCGCATTTTTGAACTATTTAAAGTATCAAAGCACCCATCACAAATAGTAAGTGACCATTTGTGATAGTACTGTCACAGTTGTGCTATGGACCAGTAGTCACATACTGTATGGTTTACCACTATACCAAAAGGGCAACGTTAGCAAGGCTACTTGCTAACGAGGGTCTAGCTATTTATGTAGTTCATTTGAACAGGTATTTTGTTATACCTCCATGATACTATTTAGTAGTCACTTTTTGTGACAGATTGGAGCTATACTAGTGTGTTTAAGTATTACTTTAGTAATACTTGAACAGACTTAGGTTGCTCTGGAGTATCGTTATACAATTCGGGGGTGGAAATAGAGCTGTCCCCTTATAAATATGACACTATCTAGAAAATGATATTCTATCAACTAACAACTATGAGACCAATTATTTAGGAAGACAATACTATGATTGGTTTCTCAATACTTTAGAGGACTAGAAAGATACATAGAAAGAACCTTTAGAGAATTGGTCAACTATATTTATAAGGCTTAACTAAACAATATCTGTGGTTATCTCAAATCTAAATGTCTTAGTATAAAGTAAGTGAATTACCTTCAATGACTAACTAAGGAAGAAAATGTCAGATAATACAAATAATATTAATATTACATAATACTAGTAGAAACATTGTATCAAGAATAACCTTTCCTTTCTTAGTCTCAAATTTACAATTGGCAACTATACCTTTAAATTCTCCTAGAAGTCCCTAATATTTTAAGGCTCACTATAGTTTAAACCTATGGTTGCTTTGAGCTAAGCTAGCTCTTGTCTTGCCTCTTGTCTTGCCTCTTTTGCCTTGCCTTGTTATAATCTTGTGTAGTGACTATGATGACTTAATCACTTTTCTTATTCAAGTTAACAAGGAGAACTTGATAGAGTTCTTGTTCAATTACTGTATACTACTTATACACATTCAAGTATTTGTTACTATTTATAAGGTCTCATTTTACTCAACTCTTCTGTGTTTAATCTTTAGAAAAGAAAAGAAAAATAAATATTAATTTAGCCATTTTGCCAAGTCATTATACTATCTTCTTCTTAAGGTTTCTTATTCCAAGGATTTTTACAGCTAGTCATATGAGTCACAAATATTGCTCATTTCATCTTTGTTTTTCTCAGTCTATTCTCTAATTCCTGAAAATTTCCACTTGATTTTTTCTTTTTTCTCTCTAATTGTTTTTATTGTCTTATATCCCTTAACTTTTCAAGGCCTCCAATTGCTTTCCAATCTTGCCCAATATTTATTTTTATCAGACCATCCAAATAATTTTCTTGCTATAAATCTTCCTGATAATTATCTTTTTCTAAATGTTTCTTCTCTTTTCTATTTCCCAATATTTTCTATGTCTCTTCTATATTCCTTTTTAAACTCTTCTATTGCTTCTTTTGTATTATCTAGGTTTTCCTTCCCTTTTCACATATTTGACTCTGCTATGAATTCTTTCTATTGTACTAAGTATTTATTTTTTCCCCTAGTCTATTGCTTATTCAATAATCTCTTAACTTTTCATTCTTCTTCCTCTTTAATAATTACTAGAGCTAGTTACTCCTTTCTTTGTTCTTCTACTTGTCCTATATATCTATATATGTCACAACTTGGCGACATCCTGTGACACTAGAGCCTGTAACCCAGTCACTTACCTTAGTAGTTCATTTTCTAGACTGGAGTAGTATTATATAGCACTACTAAGCCTCTATTAAGCTCTATATGATTCTTATACTTAAATTAACTATATTATTAGAGGCTCTTAGTGTCAGCAATTAGCTTAAGAACCTAGACTAGGGTTTAGTCTAGATAGCTCTTCAGAATTAAAAGAGAATTCAATAAAGTTCCTACTTCATTCAACTATATTATATATATGTGTTTTAACTATTTGTTCTTGTTACCATTACAAGTGTTCAACCTTCACTAGTTCAAACCCAGTCCATGTCATATTCTTAAGTCATAGTCAAGTTAACTCATAACACTTAGCTTTGTTATCAATTAAGTTCACTTTTAGTTCTTGGTTTCTATTTATTATTCTCCTTCTGTTCTTCCCTATTCAAATAAATCCCCTCTTATCTAGAGTGTACAGAAGTATACCTAATTTTTATCCTCTAAAAACCCACATAATAGACTGCTTAAAGACAAAACCTGACAATATATCCTACTAAAATTTACTACTAAATGTATCTTTTGTTACAAAAACCTAGTTGTACATTAGTTTAACTTGAAATAAAGTATATTCCATTGCAAACTGTCATAGAAAAGTAACTACTAAATAGTATTATAGAGGTATAACAAAAATATCTATTCAATGAACTACATAAATAGCTAGACCCTTGTTAGCAAGTCATCTTGCTCACATTGCTCTTTTTGTGTAGTAGTAAACTATATAGTGTCACAAACTTCATTCAGCCATATCTCCATCAGTTCTTTGACGATTCCCACGGTCTTAATGGCATCCAAAAGCCCTTGAAAAGACCTTTCGATTGATATCAGTCACGTCTCAAAGCAATCAGTAATGGCCGAGATATTAGGCAGATCAACTAGTAACCACTATGGTACCATTTATTAAATCACCAATATCTCAGAAACTGCCATGATCTATGCTTTGCTTTTATGCATCAGAGAAGCCCTCTTCATACTGCTCAGAATGAGCCTAAAAAGGCGCCAAGGCAATTAATATTAGTGGAGATATAAAGGCCTCAATGTTTGTACATGGACTTTATTAATTACCCATTGATAGTCATCTGTCCTTTTCTTAGAACAAAGGACAGCTTTCATAAGGTTAAGTTATCACTATTTACAGCACAAAGGCACTACCATATGTAGAACAATAGGTAGTAGCATGTGATGATCTGTCCTAGTGTACAGACCATCACTTTCATATATATAAGGACTCATAGTCTGAGGATTAGACCTCAAACTTAACAACATCTCTCGTCACTATCTAAACTCTGCTCATTAAGCACTTTTGAATATCAACTCATCAATCACAAATCAAGTAAGTGACCATTTGTGATAGTTTGTTAAGTCTACTGTTTTCTGTTTCTTTTGATTCTGCAAAGAACTTGGGGGTTGTGTTCATTCCAGATGAGAGTTCTAGGGCATTGAGGGTATCTCTGTTTCTGTAAAAGGACAGAAGACTTACTGAGAGCTCAGAGTAGGTTTCTGTCAAGAACCTATCTCTATAGTAGACTGGACCCTAGGCATAAAGGAGAAGGTCTGTCTCTCAGAATGATGAGAGCAGACTAGCTTGTGTATCATAGCTGGTCCTGAAAGACTTCAGATTTGTGTAAACATTTCTAAAAAACTCTTGCAGGTGGTTAGAACCACTCTGAGATCCCTATTCCTCTTCCATAAGCCAGTAAGAGAAACTGGATATGATGTCGACTCTACCCCCTCAAGACAGAACCTCTCATCAATGATGGAAGGACACTTTTTAGAGTAGTGTAGTATAGTTTTTTTGTACACACATTTCATCTGCTAAAATAGAGATGTTGTGCTTACTTTTGCCCCCAAGCCATGCCCACCATCAGAAATACCAAGAAGACCCTTGTTGAACACCTCTTGCTGAAACAGGAGAGTGTGAAGGACAAGTCATTGCTAGAGAGAACTGGAATGAATCTTACTTCATCTACAGAACTCTATGGCAAACTTGTTAAAGCAGACCTTTGCTAGCACAAAGTAGATAATCTCTACTTCTCATTCTGTCCCCCAGAGCTATATTTTTGCAAAAACAAGAAGTTATGATGCATCAAGGAGTACAAAGAACTCCTGGAACCCACCTTGGATCGTATATCACCTTTTTTCACAAAAATGAGTGAAAACAAGACCTGGGCTAAGGATTCACAGTATGACTCTCTGTGGAAGTAGTTCAATAGACTACAGGATATAATCATAGAGCTAGATGAGATTGATCACAAGCTTACAGCTAAAGAGTGGAGAATATTAAAAGGCGCTTGTAAGCAAATCAAAAATATAGATTTTTCTAAACTAGCTACTAGAGTACCAGAAATTTGTAAAGCCCTTCTAGAGCTTAACATTACTATTCCATAAACACAATATGATTGGAATGGTATTCAGATGTAACATAATGGCATTAAGAGACTAAAATTGGGTGTTTTTTCCTTTTACCCTCTTGAAAACATACTTAAGAACCATAATTAACTACTTAAAATAGACATGTCGACTTTCACTAACTTTACTGTCACTGTTCCCTTCGCTAACTTCAGCACTGAAAACTAGGAAACACTTGTCAGAGATAGCACAAACCCTAAGAACACTTCTTGGGATGAGGTCGAGATACTGATGCTCTGAAATATGCATCAGGGTACTACTTATACCCTCAAGAACTATGTTGATCAGGTGCTCAATGGAGCAATCAACCACTATAATGGTACCTTGACCACTGCATACAATAGAATTACCACTTTGGAGACAGAAATTACCCACCTCCAGGGAGAGCTGACAAGACTCTCTGGGGGAAACATTGCCTCAAAGGCCAAGGTACCAGAGCTACTAACATTTGCAGGCTCTGAAAACAAGATGCACCTGCATAATTGGTTGAGCCAGATTGCTTTATATTGTTTAGTGTCTGGTATTATTGTGGACGATCAGAAAATTATGTATGCCCTCACTAGATTACATACTTTTGCCAGTACATATATAAAGTCATACTATGATAAGATGCAAGCAGGACAAGATGTTGGATCTTGGGGCGACTTTTCCTAGAAACTAAAAGATATTTACAAACAAAGAGATGATAAGAAGGGAGCAAAAAAGGAACTAACGGCACTCTGGGTCAACAAAGACCTAGCTAAAAAGAACTTCGTCAAGTATGCTGAATGATACAGAACATTGGCAAGAATTGTCAATTATAGCGACGAAGTTCACATTGACAAAATGAAAAAAGTCATATATGAAATTACAAATCAATATCCCAAGACATGGGACAACTATCTAAAATTGTTGATGCAAGCATATAAGGACCCAGATGCAATGGAAATAGATGAAATTCAGAAAAAGGAAGGGAAGAACTTGCAATACTACCAGATATGTGCTGGAAAAGGCTTTAAGAATAAAGCAAAAACGCATAATACTGTAGACTATTATGACAAGCCTGGCAATAAGAACAAACATCCTCATAAAACCTCCTCTCAGAAACTATCTCTACCGGGTCCAAGCAAAAATAAAAATCAGTTATTCAGAGCACGACTGATAAAGTTATTGGAGAAAGAAAGTAACGATCCAGAATCCCCTTCTGAGGACGTCAATGTGAATAGCACGTTAATTGAGAAAATCTCTGATCTTGTTTCCCCAAGTGGAAAGGGAAAGAGGACTCCCAAATTGGATTTTTCCTTGGGACTATAGAGTATAACGTCTGTGATCTATAGTCAAAGGATAGTATATCCTCAATTAGCTTGCAAAAATCGAAAGTAGTACTGGAGTCTTGTAATAATATAGCATGCAACAAGACTACCTTCTTTAAAATTCCAGTTACACTCTGGGTATATGGCAAAAAAGTACAGACTAAGGCTTTAGTTGATTTGGGAGCTACCACGAACTTCGTCGATAGAGTTGTCATGGAAAATAATAACCTGGTAATGCATAAACTAGCAAATCCATATTGTGTAATCAGTACAGATGGCACTCCCAACAAGGTGGGACAAATAACTGAGTATGTCCAAGCTTATATAGAAATTGGATTTCACAAGACAACCCAACACCTCTTTGTCACCAACCTAGGGAATAAGGAAATAATGATTGGTTACTCATACTTGTATAAGCATAATCCAAATATCAATTGGCAAAAAGGTCAATGGGAGTTCACCAGGTACCTGGATACATGCACTAGTAAAGTTTATAAAACACAAAATATAGAAGCAGGAGCTAATGAGTTTCACCTCGAAATGGATGTCAGCGGATTTCTCTTATTGGATGACATAGGAGATAAGGACTCCAACAACCACATTCTTAGCTGGACAGACACAACTGACCTAGGCAATCATCAATAGACGATGATAATTGCAACTATACTCAACAATTGAAACTAATATGGAGACTCAGATTATAAAGACACGAAGACCTGGAAAGCTCATATGCCAGAATAGTTACATGAGTATAGAAACGTGTTTTCAAAACACAAGTCAGAGAGAATGCCATTATGGAAACCATATGACTATGCTATTGACTTCATGAAAAGTGCAAAGCTTTCCAAGCTAGCAAAGGTCTATCTACTATCTCTAGCGGAAAAAAACTCTCTTGACACATAGATCGATGAGGAACTTAGAAAAGGTTATATTTGTCTATCTACTAGCCTGATAGCAGCTCCATTCTTCTTTGTAAAGAAACACGATAGGAGCTTACAACCTATTATGGATTATAGAGCCCTTAATACAATTACCATCAAAAATCACTATCCAATCCCTAGAATAGCAGACTTGATTGAATCACTCAGCAAAGCCTCAATCTTTACCAAAATTGACTTGAGGTGGGGATACAACAATGTTTGTATCAAAGAAGGAGATGAATGGAAAATGGCATTTATCACAAGATGAGGCCTTTTTGAGGCAACTGTTATGTATTTTGGGTTTTCTAATGTACCAGCAACTTTCCAAAGTATGATAAATGATATACTTGGAGACTTGATTCGTATAAGACTAGTAATGGTGTATTTAGATGATATTTTAATATTTGGGACATGTTTGAAGGAACATAGGCAATTGGTCAAGGAAGTGCTGAAAAGACTCTAATTTAATGACCTCTATGCTAAAGCAGAAAAATGTTTCTTTGAGCAAAGTAGCATCAAATATTTGGGCATAATAATATCAGAAAATAAAGTACAAATAGATAAAGAGAAACTTTCAGGAGTTCTAGAGTGGCTAGTACTGACCAAAGTCAAGCAAGTACAAGTATTCTTAGGCTTTACAAATTTCTATCATAGGTTCATTGAGAACTTTGCCAAGATGTCAAAGCCACTTTCCGACTTGACCAAGAAGGATTGTACCTGGAACTGGGGCATTGAGCAACAAAATGCTTTTGAGGCGCTGAAAAAGGCCTTTATCATGGCTCCAGTCCTGAGAATACCAAATGACGAAGATCCCTTTAAGTTATCTACCGACGCCAGTGACTTTGCAACAGGAGTAGTCTTATTGCAAAAAAACATGCAAACTAACCTGTGACATCCAGTAGCCTTCTTTTCCAAGTCATTAGATGTCCACGAAAGGAACTATGAAATCTATGACAAGGAGCTACTTGTGGTAATTTGGGGACTAGAGGAATACAGGCACCATTTGGAGAGATATCCATATAAAACTGAGATCTGGTCAGATCATTAGAACCTTACATTTTTCAGGACAGCTCAAAAGCTGACCAGGAGGCAAGCAAGATGGGCATTATTCATAACTCATTTTGACTTTGTACTCTATCATAAACCGGGAAAGACGATGCAGGCGGAAGACCCCTTGTCCTGTACTCTTATTAGACAAAGTCACAAAAGACTACAAGTCGTTACTCAAATCTGGTCCAAGAGAATTCGAAAAATCCTTACAAGACTGGGACTATGAGAATGGACTACTCCTGTACAGAGGAAAGATATACATTCCTTATAGCATAGAAGACACTTTGCGACAACAGATCGTTCAGATACATCATGATTTGCTATCCACCAGACATCCAGGTCGGTAGAAGACCTATGAGTTGGTCTCCAGAAATTACTGGTAGTCTGGGATGACTACATTTGTCAAGAAATACGTTATGATATGTGTCAGCAGATGAAAAATCGTCCACAGCAACCTTTTGGACCACTCATGTCTAACAAGGTGCCTAATAGGCCTTGGGAAATAATCTCTACAGACTTAATCACTCAATTGCTAGAGTCAAATGGTTACAATGCTATCTGTGTTATTGTCAACAGGCTCACCAAAAGTGTAAGGGGACATCTAGGGTTGTGCTTAGTAAGTTCTGAGGGTCTGTTCTATTGGTGGTCCAGTAACAGATCGTGTATCGCACTCCCACTGTTTCTGACTTCCTCTGTCTGTATTATGTGGTGCAATGCCTATTATTAGTTGTTCTAGGACATTCTTTGATTATAGGTTGGTTGCCATGGTATTGTGTGCCTGACTATCTAGTATAGTATATATACTAGCAAGTGTGTGTAAATATACCCCTACCTGAATTTCAAACTAGCTTCCGGGACTATCTATTAGCTTAAGGGTGATCGCCTCTGAGTGGTTCCCTAACAAAAAGGGCTCACTTAATTCCTATCAATAATCAGTTTTTATCCAAGGATATAGTACAGTTACTATATGACAAGATTTATCCATTGCATGGACTGCCCCTACAAATCATTTCAGATAGAGGAGTACAATACTCAGCCAAGCTATTCCAAGAATGGTGCAAAATTTTAGGAATAGAATCTACTATGTCGACAGCATACTATCCACAAACAGATGGACAAATGGAACGTATAAACTAGGCTCTAGAGCAATATCTTAGGTGCTATGTCAATTACAATCTTAGTAATTGGTTGAATCTGCTACCAAGTACAGAATTTGTGTACAACAATCAAGCACATGAAGAAATTAAAGAAAGTCTGTTCTACCTTGAATATAGCAGACACCCAAGAGCAGGTCCAATTCTAGTCAAAGAGTTGCCACAAAGAGACTTGAATGACCTAATGTATAAAAGACAAGAAGCCTTGGAACAGGCAAAAGCAGCTCTTACTTTTGCAGCAGAAAGAATAAAGTGGTACTACAACAAAAAAGTCCAAAGTGTCCTATTTAAAGTTGGCAACAAAGTGCTACTCAATTTGAAGAATTACCAGACTATGGAGCAAGTATTATGACCCCAGTACGAAGGACCATTCAAAATAATAGAAAAGTTGTCCTTGGTTACGTTCTGACTTAGGATGTTACCTCACTACCAAGCACTGCACCCAGTCTTTCATGCAAGCAAGTTAACTCAGTACTCCAAATCCACCATCTGTGGCCAGAAAGCCACTCCCCTACCACTGACCTTGATACAGGGCCAGGAAGAATATATCAGACTAGCTAACTCCAAAGCCAGAATTAAGCCAACTGCTCCTTTATCAGCGTTTGACAAGAAGAACTCAATAGAGTTCCCATTAGATTCTCTACACTACTTATACAACTACTACATGGTCTGTGCACTACTTTCCCATGCTTATCATGTGACCCATCATGTAACATTATGTGATGTGACACTGTGACTTCCTGTCATATGACTATGACACTTTCCTGCACTCTCTTCTGTGTAGTAAGTCTAAGGAAAAGAAAAGAAAAGAAAAGAAATATAAATAATAACTTAGCCATTTCGCCAAGTCATGACAGAATGGGAGGTAGAAAAAATTCTAGACTTACAACAAAGGCATAGGAAGAATAAATATCTTGGCAGATAGAAGGAATATACTCAAGGAGATGACACATGGGAACCTAAGGATAATTTACAAAATGCAGGTGAAAAGCTACAGGAATATCTTCAGAGTATACCAAAATCAAGATAACTTCTCAACGGAGCTCAAACCAAGAGAGGAGGTAATGTCACAAACTTCATTTGGCCATATCTCCATCAGTTCTTTGATGATTCCCATGGTCTCAATGGCACCCAAAAGCCCTTGAAAAGACCTTTCAATCGATACCAGTCACATCTCGAAGCAATCAATAATGGCTGAGATATTAGACAGATCAACTAGTAACTACTATGGCACTGTTTATTAAATCACCAATATCTTGGAAACTGCTATGATATATGCTTTGCTTTTAGGCATCAGAGAAGCCCTCTTTATACTGCTCAGAATGAGTCTAAAATGGCACCAAGGCAATTAATATTAGTGAAGATATAAAGGCCTCAATGTTTGTACATAGACTTTATTAATTATTCATAGATAGTCATCTGTTCTTTTCTTAGAACAAAAGACAGCCTCCATATGGTTAAGTTATCACTATTTCTAGCACAAAGGCACTATCATATGTAGAACAATAGGTAGTAGCATGTGATGCTCTGTCCTAGTGTACAGACCATCACAATTCTGTATATAAGGACTCCCTGTCTGAGGATTAGACCTCAGACTTAACAATATCTTTTGTCACTTGTCTAACTTTGTATTTTTGAACTTTTTAAAGTATCAAAGTATCCATCACAAATAGTAAGTGACCATTTGTGATAAGTAGCATATGATAATTTGTTTTAGTGCACAGACCATCACAATTTTGTATATAAAAGCTTATAGTCTAAGGATCAGACTTAACAACATATTTTGTCACTATCTGAACTTTGCTTATAAGCACTTTTTGAATATATCTTCAACCTAATCACAAATAGTAAGTAACCTTTTGTGATAAATACATTCTTCTGTGACTTTGATAAAACCATCCTTAATAATCTAAAACAGAAATTCATGAAGAAATGGAAATATAGGGACTTAGAAGAACTTATAGAATGTTCATTTATACATATTATCTATCAAAATCAGCAAATACTCACCAATTAAGCTGATTATCTAAGAATAATCTTGCATAGGTTCCGAATGCAGGATGCATATCCTGTACCTACTCTACTTCTCTCTGAATACTACTCTATGAAATATACTGGCTCTATTGATCATGCACTCCAAAAAAGATTTCAAATAGTCATAGGCTCTCTCCAATACTTAATACTGGGAATACATTTAGATATTGCCTTTGCAGTCACTCAGCTAGCCCAATATACTACAAACCTATTTCTAGATCACTTAAACAAGGTATTGTATATCTGTTGATACTTGGTAGGAACCCAGGACTATGCTCTAATTTATAAAGGAGAGTCTAGACTCAGAGTATATATATGCATAGATTTAGATTGGATCTACAATTCCAAAGATTGACAATTGCAAACAGGATACTTCATTACAGTAGCAAAAAGTACTTTCAGCTAGATTTCAAAGGCTCAAAGAACAGTAGTACTATCTTTTACTAAAGTAAAATATATGGTACTTTCTGATTGTACCCAACAATGTATATAGATCCACTGTCAAGGACAGAATGGTGGAGAACAGAGGAGTGGAGTTATAAATAGAATTATACTCCAGAATAGTGTACTGTACTACTTTGGAGAATAGATAGTACTTAGCAATGAGAGAAAAACCCTAAGAGAAGACTCCAGCAGAGAAAAACAACATCTGTAAGGGGGCACTTGGAGACGTCCCAAAACACACTCGACTATAGTAGTAGAGACGTCTTAAGTTAGATTGATAAATAGCCCAGGAGATCAAACTAATGTTGAGGTAAGATATTCTATCATACATTACTAGCTACTTATACTAGACTAGCCTGGTCTGTGCTCTAGTTGCTATGGGAACACAGATCAAGACACTAATAACTACACTACCTAAAAAGGCTATGTAGCATGTACCATGGTGACAAGAACAAGAAAAAAGGGAACTATTAATAGCAGACTCTGAGGATCTGAGGGCAAGCTAGATCATGCTTACCCATACCAGGTTATCTAAGCTACTATAGGCTGTTCTCTTACAACGTCGGAGTGGAGTACGACTTTAATAAATGACCTTGGCTTCAACTTATATGTTGTGTCCCAGTCTCTAGTCATGAAGTGGTCATATATTTCAGAGTTGAGAGAAGTCATCAGAAAGAGGTTCTTGGGAAGTAAAATAGGAACAGAGTGGACAGGGATAGGATTAGGACCAGTTGACGTTAATTTACAGACTGAGGAATTATACTGTAACTACTCAGTACTTATAGGAAGTCTGGAATAGAAAGAGAGTAGTCTACTACACTATTCTACTAATTATAATTTTAGGAGAATTATTAGGAGAAATAAATTACATAATTGTTAGATTTCCGGAATATGACATTCACTCAATACTACTCAAGATCAGCTATACTTTTAGGTCTATCTCTATAAGCAAAAACAATTAAGGCTTTGTCTTTATAGCAAGTAACCTAATAACCAAATTATAAAACAAACATATTGACATTTACTTTCATACTATTTGAGATTTTGTAGCTCAAGAAAAAATAAAACTATTTTACATAGAAAGAAGTCAGAACCTAGCTGACATGTTTACAAAGAATCTCTTTTAGGCAAAATTCTTTAAATTTAGGAATCAACTTAGATTAACTTTTTACTAAAACATTGCAAGATACACAATTATTTATACTTACATACATTTTATCTATGTACTTAGCAAGAGAGTGTGTTAAAATAATAATAATCTATTAATAAATAGTCTCTATTAATATTATAGATTTATTATTAAACTAGTATATAAGGAACATGTTTCATATCTAATAAGAATATATTGCTTTCACCTTTATTCTAATCATTGTTTCTCTCATACAACTCACAGATGAGTTAGCTAGTGCCTTTACTACTATGCCATGCTTGCTGGCCACTCTGAAATAAGTGCTTAGTCAAATTATGTATCAGCAGGCATTGTTCCATATTTCTTCTTACATATATACTAGTCAAGGTTTTTATCTAGGTCTCTGGTCTATCTCAAACTCTCTACTAATTCTGTATTATTAAGCTTGTGTTGAAATCAGTTCATTATACTCCCTTCCTACAACAGTTTGCACAGTAGTGGGTAGTATTGTCTATCAGGTTACTTTGCTTTCTTTTAACAATGGTCTGTGTAATAGTAAGCAATGTTGTCAGGTCACTCTATTTTCTTTCTATACTGGTAATTTGCACTGTTGTAAGTCAGGTTGCTCTGCTCCCTTCCTACAACAGTAAGGTCACAGTCAGCTTGCTTTGCTTACTGCCTTGTCATAACTTGGCAAAATGGCTAAGTTATTATTTATATTTCTTTTCTTTATTACACAGAAAGGAGTGTGGAAAAAGTGTTATGTCACATGGTCACATTCACATGATAAGAATGTCACATTCATATGTCACATGATAGGTGTGAGAAAGTAGTGCACAGAACATGTAGTAGTTGTATAAGTAGTATACAGAAAATAACAGGAACTCTATCAAGTTCTTTTTGTCAACTTGGACTTGGAGGGTGATTAAGTCATCTAGGCTAAGCTGCTACATGCTTGTTCCAATTTTATTCCAATTTGTTCTAATTTATTTGAATTTTTATGAATTTTTGAGTGCATTTGAGTGAAAAAAGAGGGTGTAAAAATGCTTAGGTACAATTAATCAACAGGCATCACTCCCATGTTTGGTACAGCATACATACTAGACGAGGTTTTCATCTGGGCCTCTGGCCCTTCTTGAACCCTCTACTAATTCTGTGTTATTAAGATTGTGTTGAAGTCAGTCCACTATGCTCCCTTTCTACAACAGTCTGTGCAGCAGCAGATAGTGTTGTCCATCAGGTCGCTTTGCTCCCTTCCAACAACAGTCTATGCAGCTGCAGATAGTATTGTTTATCAGGTCGCTTTGCTCCCTTCCAACAACAGTCTGTGACACAGTGAGCAATATTGTGTGTCAGGTCGCTGTGCTCCCTTCCTTCACTGTTAATTTGCACTGTTGTGCATCAGGTCGCTGTGCTCCCTTCCTTCACTGGTAATTTGCACTGTTGTGCGTCAGGTCGCTGTGCTCCCTTCCTACAACAGTAAGGCCACAGTCAGTTTGTAAATTGTACGTCAGGTCACTGTGCTCTCTTCCTTCACTGGTAATTTGCACTGTTGTAAGGCCACAGTTAGTTTGTAAATTGTACGTCAGGTCGCTGTGCTCCCTTCCTTTACTGGTAATTTGCACTGTTGTAAGTCAGGTCGCTCTGCTCCCTTCCTACAACAGTAAGGCCACAGTCAGCTCACTTTGCTCACTGCCTGTTCCAATTTTATTCTCATTTGTCCTAATTTATTTGAATTTATTCTGAATTTATTTGAATTTTGTAGAGGTT
>Ga0157360_1000579_pt1 | contig 13912 bp, 12 predicted proteins | sample AttlaeALBM1_FD_111483 | JGI IMG/M metagenome (GOLD analysis project Ga0157360, IMG submission 111483) | Fungus gardens microbial communities from leaf cutter ant in Ribeirão Preto, State of São Paulo, Brazil - Atta laevigata ALBM1 | ecosystem: Host-associated > Fungi > Mycelium > Unclassified ... | reverse complement strand
GATGGGCGCGGTCAGATGGCTTATCTCGTCGTCAACAACATCACGATAAACCACCTCGTCATAGCGCCCGCTTTGCATCAGCCGGTCGACAATCTCCCGGGAGAGCAGGCGCGAGACGGAGTGTGCGTGATTAAAGCTCGAATCAATATGCAGGATGTTCATACCAATAGCCTCTGGTTCAGGGAAGAGTGCGGGCAGCCCGATCGATAAAGTCAGCCACGCGATCGGCATGGGAGATCATCGACAGATGGCTGGAGTAGAGTGAAACGCGCGTCGCGCCGATCGCTTTTGCCAGTGCGTTCTGCACGGCGGGATTGAGGGCGGCGTCATTTTCGGTCACCAGATACCATGACGGTTTATCGTGCCAGGCAGCATGGGTGAGGGTGTCGGTAAAAGCGCGTGCGGCAATCGGCTGCTGCGCGGCGGCAAGCAGTTGCGCCCGCTGGCGTGAGAGGTCGTTTGCCATCACCTTATGAAACAGTGCCGGGTCGTCGAGCCAGATCAGCCCCTGTTCGTCGGCAGATAAGCCCGTCATCGGCGCATGTAAACGCGTCAGTAAGTCGGCGACAGACTCGTGGCTGTCCGGCACCAGTGCCGAGAGATAGACCAGCCCTTTGACGCGCGGATCGTTACCCGCTTCGCTAATCACTGCGCCCGCCCACGAGTGCCCTACCAGCAAAACATCACCAGGCTGGCGGGCAATAACTGCGCGCGTGGCGTTGACATCATCCTTTAGCGAGGTAAGAGGGTTTTGCACCGCCGTCACGTGATAGCCCATCGCTTGCAGCCGCGCCATCACCGCTGACCAGCTGGAGCCATCCGTAAACGCGCCGTGTACCAGAACGATATCAGGCATGGTCTGTTCCTTTGCCTGGGCGGAAAAAACGGTCATCAGCAGCAGGGTAAAAACCCGCATGGTTAACAGCGTGAAGTTGCGCCACATTGCCAGCCCTTAATCAGTGGAGGAGAAGTTGGGAGAAGTGTGAAAGAATCCGCGGCTGGCGAGTAGTGTCTTATTTGACATCTATAATGCAAAATCGGACAGAGTGATGAGGTGACGTATGCGCGTTGCGCTTCTGGCATTACCCGGCAGTATGCGCTCAGCGCTGTCGGGGTTAACGGATATGTTTTGGCTGGCAAACCAGGTTATCGGGCAAAATCATCACGCCACGGCGCGTTTTGAAACGCAGATCGTGACGGCCGGGGGCAAAGCCGTGCCCGATGCGCAGGGGCGGCCGATCGAGAGCGACGGTGGGTTTGACGAGCGCCCGGATCTGATTATCACCAGCGGCATGAAGCTGAATGAGGATAAGCACCCGATTGATGCAGAGGCGGTTGCGCAAGCCGCGCAGTGGGTAAAAGGCTGCCATACGAAAGGAAGCGTGGTGGCGGGTGCCTGTGCGGGCGGCTTTGTGCTTGGCGAGGCGGGGTTATTGACGGACAGGATCTGCACCACTACCTGGTGGCTGTTTCATACGTTTCGCGAACGCTACCCGCGGGCAAAACCGGTGTGGGGAAAAGCGCTGGCCGAGGATCGCAATGTCATCACCACCGGCGGGCCGCTGTCGTGGGTGGATTTAACGCTGCATATTGTCGCTAACCACGCCGGAAAAGAGATCGCCCGCCTGATGGCGGATATGGCGGTTGCCGACAGCCAGCCGCTCTCCCAGCAGCTCTATGCGCCCAAAGGCTTTCTTAATTCCGTCGACCCGCTATTAACCAAAGCCGAAAATCTGGTGCGCTATCAGAACCCGGCCATCACCGTTGAGCAACTTGCTGCCGCGCTCAATATGACGCCGCGCACGCTGCACCGGAAAATGCGCGATCTATTACAAGAGAGTCCAAAAGCGTTTATCACCCGTGTGCGGATTGAGAACGCGATTACGCTGCTTGAGGTGCCCGGCAATAGCGTCAGCCAGGTGGCCTTTGCCTGCGGATATCAGGATGAGACGGTTTTCAGACGGGCGTTCAGCGCGGTGACAGGTATGTCCCCGGCGCGCTATAAGGCGTGGAGCAGAAGCCGGCAGAACCTGTCGATGGAGCAAGGCGGCTGATGCAGAAAAGCAAAAAGCCCGCTAAAAAGCGGGCTTTTCTAAATCTGGCTCCTCTGACTGGGATCGCCTTTGCCAATAACTGGCTAATAAGTAAGCTAATCCTGAAAGCTCTCCCTGTCAAGACCACCAGAATGACCACCAAAATTAACGAGGGGATATAAGTAGTTAGGCTGGCCCCATAAATCACCAGACACTTCGTCTCTCTTAAAATAAGAGGTAGTCTTGGAACTATGTTTAATACTGTTCAGAATAATAAGATAGTTGAAGTGTTATCAGGACCTGAACGGCGTCGGGGTCGTACACCGAAGGAAATAATTGCTATTATTCAATAGAGTATGGAACCCAGTATCACCATGTCTCACGTTGAAGTCTCATGCCGAAGGTTTGGTGGAGGCAATTATGTCAAAGTTTGAGTTTTGGAGAAAAAATGAATTGCCTTATTAAGCACAGCCAGAGCTTTATTATTGAAAGTGTAGTCAAGCGACTAATCGAAGATGTCAATGAGTACTCTTATTTACTGACAACGGAAGATTGGCGGTTGCTGATGAGTTTGGATAAGTCAGTTGGTGAACGGAAGGTCGGGAATAAATGCGTGATCGAATCTGTGGAAAGCCAGTAAAAGACAATGCCGGTGATCGCGCCACCTTCCAACACTCAACCTAAGGAACAATGCATCTTCCATATTTTAGTCCACCGAGCAGGCAAATCATCACCTGCGACTGAAACTGGATCGAAAATGAATCGTAATTTGATGGACAAAATTAAATTCTGTTAACGATTCACCAATCACAAAAATCAAATCAAAAAGCCTGCACAGCTTTACCTGAGTGGGCTCTTCAAATTGACTGGGCTCGTACTTCATTTGTATCTCCTGCTACAAGGGATGATAATATTTTAATAAAACCACCCCCAATTCATAATGGGTGGTTTTATTTTTAATTAACCTGTAATAAATAATTTTGACTTGTTGCTAGGTGCTTTAAAATTACTCAATCCTTTCTTTTGTCCTGCCTCATGACAAACTAAATATATAGGATATCGTTTATTGCCCCCAATTGTTTCCATATCTATTATCTTGTTTTTCCCTTCAGCATGGTATTCACCGAACAGATCAGGCTTTGGTTTCTTATTTGTTTTTTTGAAAGTGGGGTCAAAAGTCAATAAAAGATTGGTTCTTTCTATTGTCCTTTTTTTTACCTTGCAATAGTGAAAGTGATATCCAAAATTATGGTTTTCAACCTCAACTCCTTCTTTTGTGCCTGGGATTTTAAGTAGATAACATATATTGGGTATTGCTTCTTGAGGTACAAGAGGTTTATGGTCTTCAAGTAAGATAGCATCTTTATAAATAGGAATGATGTCAATAATATCATGATAAAATGGTAACGAATTTTTAATCTTTATTTTTGTGTGGTTGACATTTATTGAAGGTTGCTTTTCGTGTGATTGTAAGAGTGTTTCCAAATTGAATTCGACCACGGTTTCAAGTTCAGATATTATTTCAAGATAAGGTTCTATATTCTTTTCGTCAGAGGCTTCTCTTGAAAAGAACCAATTAAATCTTCTGTCCCAAACACCTCTTATTTCTAACTCATGGATGATTTTTCTAATAAACTCTATTATTGACTTATCTACTACTTCCATAGAACGAACCTTTTTTGGTAGCCGAGTTTATATTTTATCATAGCAATAAGTGAATTAAGTAAATATATTTTAATTGTTTTGTTACCTTTAACTGCTTACCCATTAAAGTGGTCTAATTGTTATCGGTTGATCGAAACAATCATTTGCTTGTAGCGTTGGGTTGTGCCTCGCTTCAAATAAAAAGAGTTAATTGATCGGTGAAGCGCCAAACGGCCCGAGGGCCGTTTGTTATGGGGAGATCATGCTGTTGTCAGCTACCAGGGTCGAAATGGATTGCTTTTCATTCCACTTGAAACCCTAAAATAGATAAAATCAGCCACTGATGCTTGACTAGTCGCGTTGTTGAGGATGTATGACCTGCTCCCAGTTGATTAACACACCGCGATGTTAGTAATGTCTTCATAAGCCACATGAGGGAAAACTATATTGTTTCTTATTTATTTGAATTTTGTTTATTGCTTTGTTTTTTTCCAATTTTTAATTTTTCATAGAACAACCTCGTTTTATCTAATTCTGCTTGTGCTATTAATATAGGTTCTTAAATCACTTTTATTAAATATTGGATAATAAATAATGGTTTTGTGCATCTGAGGGAGTATGTCTAATAGAGTTTTTAGCTCACAGTCTCCTGACTTTTATCTGTGTTTTTTTATCATGACAATGCTCATTTTGTGACTTATTAAAGTCACCTACCATGTTCTTCCATACGGATTGGATACCTTGATATTGTGAGGCTGCATTATTGCAAGCTCTCCATGAGGGATTGTGGGGGATTCCTGGGTGAAAAATAGGACCTTGTAAAGAGTTATCATCTACAATTGTTACAGGCACAGGTCCTTTTACTTGGATTTTTTTATCTAGGGGTAGCATTATGAATTGTTCTCTCCTTTTAATAAATGAATTAATAAATTAATAATTCATTTTTATTAGCTGCATGAATTAAAGAATCATCCAGATTATATTATTCCCCGCAAGGTAGCTTCTCTTGTTCTTCCTGCGACCAGCATAAGTTGAGATAGTGACATGTCTGACAGCAGACTCTTTCATCAATTTGTAAAATATGACATTTACGGTTTCTACGATCGTACACAACTTGATGAGCGCAATGATGTATTTCCTTGTCGGTAAAGATAACTTTAGGATCGGTAGAGCGAATACTAATAGCGGAAATCCCAATGGCACAATTCTCAGAATGGCATTGTTCCCATGAATGAAAACGGCATGAATCAATCAATGGGCTATTACGAAGATAATGATTTTCGGTCCCTGTAACTACCAACCATTCATTATGATAGTTTTTTATATTTTTGACCATCAAAGGGAAATTATTTGTAGTCGAAGATGCTGATGGAAAACCCGGAAAATCTTCAACAGAGGAAACCGTTAGCCTGCGGCCTAACTCTTGTTCGCAGGTAGTATGAAGTTCCTGAAAGCAAGTTGTAATAGAATCTAAATGCGTCGTGAGACCGCCTGCATCTGTAGCGCTATTTTGGGTGTATTCGAGCGTGTAATGCTCCCCTTTGTTTGCTACAACAGCTAAAACGCCATCATGGCGTTGCAGAATGAGTACCGGATAAATCAATACTTGTGGTTTTACTCTAAAAAGCCGGCTGCCTGTTTCTTCGTAATGAACGTGTAGGCCATAAAATGCAGAGTTCAATGAATTAATATCAACATATTCTTTTATTTGCGTAGGGCGCAAAGGAAACGGAATTTCTTGTGCCAATACTGAACAGTGTAAAAGATTAAACAAAGCATCGACATCGCTTTTGTATGTTTCCAGCTTGAAAACTTTAATATTGCTTGTACTTACTCTGCCATCAACAAACGTTAGACAAGGGTTTGCAAATACTACCGTCCATTGCCCACTGGAGAGAACAGCACAAGGGGTGTTATGCTCATATTCCTTTTTCATGGTACACACGTAACCCATGATCTGTTTCAGATAGTCATGCCATTGTTTTGTAACAGGTGATTCATCTTCAGACTTATCATCCAGAATATGGCGGATTGCGGCGGCAATAAGATCGTCGTCCGTGGCTCTCGTTTCGGGATTACGGGCGGAAACAAAAGGTTTATCCCAGGCTTTTGCTTCAAAAATCATTAAAGGTGCTTTTGTTTCTTCCTTTAAGCCAAGGTAATCCATAAAGCGCGTCGTTTCGGCCTTTATTCTGGCTTCTTCCGCCACATTACCTTTTGTACCCAGACGCCAACCCATAATTGTCAATAGACGATCGAAGAACAGGATGCGCGTATGATGTTCAAGCAGCGTTTTCTTGCTCTCTTTCGAATAGGGATCAAGATCCTCATTTTCAAGAGACTGCGTCATATCCTCAATTAATGTGGATAGATCTCCACGAAACTGATTACGCAATTGATGTTCGTTCACTGAATCAATTCCGGCAGCCGGTAAAGCAGGCGTCTGGCTGCGGGCCAACCGGCTGCCAGAAAAATATCCAGACTCTCTATCAAACGAGCTCGTCTGTTCTCATCTTCAAAGATGGTTTTATGATCGGCAAGAAACACGCCCATCATTTTTACCAATTGTTCCATTCCCAGCGTTTCGTTCTGGAAACCGGATTTTTTTGCATGACTTAACGCATGAGCCATCAGATCGAAACATTTGGCAGGATCGACAGGAACAAGCGTTTCAAGCAACTCCAGAAGATAATAAACAGTATGTGGCGAGCTGCAATCACCAATACGGCGCATGTGTAATTCAGTTTCGTTCAGAAATTGCTTACGTTCTTCATATTCTAATGATGTCTTGTCAGAATTATGCTTCCCTTCACAAGCGAAACGAAGTTGTAGACATGCCCTGTCTATAATCGCAAAGCAGTGTGTTAAGTTTTCCCTTTCGGCCTCTGTCAGGTCAGTATGGGGGGAGTATTGTTCCAGTTTTTTACCAGCAGCATCAATAATGCTATAGGCCATATCCAGCGCCCGATGCCTGACTTCTGTATCCTTCAGTTTACTTTGTCCGGCAAGGCCAAAAACAAATCCTTCTCTTAATGTAAACAGGACTTGATTAAGCTCATCATGATAAAAGGTGGGTTCGCTAATCCAGCCCCGGAGAATATGGTGCGATTCTCTGACTTCATGGACTCCCCAGAGAATTGCCAAATCGCCGCTGACCAGAGTACGAATACGTTTCTGGCGTTCGGGATGGCCATTAAAACGCCCCAATAGCTTCTGAATTAGGTAGAAAGAACGGGTTGGCTCGGTATGTAACAGATTTCTTATTCCATCCCCAACCGTATGCTCTATTACACCGGTATTGGTTTCCTGCTCCAGCCGTTCACTCAGGTAACGCCATACGCTATCCCGATCGACATCCCACAGCCGTAGCAGCCGTACTGATGCCTGTAATCGAACGGCCGGATGAGGATCAATCAACATTCTTTCAATATCTGGTTTCAGTCGCTCATAAAGGTCGGGACGTAATGGAATAACATCGAGAATAATCTGTGCAGCATCAATCCTCGGTGCAGGTGAGCCCCAGCTAACACTATTTTCAAAGTTTTCTTCTGTATCTTCATTCAGGATTGGATCAGTTGCACAGGAAGCGAGATGTACTAAATCTAAAAAATGAGATGTCAGTTCATCAGCCCGATCGTCGTCTAGCGGAGGCAGCAATTTCTGTTCAACAGCAGCAGCGCAGGCCCTGACAATGACATCCTCAGCTGTTGTACGCACATAGGTATGGGTGTGTGCCAGATTGAGCTGTTCATGAAGAGGCTCGAGAATACTAAAAACATCCTCCAGCGATAATTCGGATGAAAGCGCGTTATTCGTTGTTAAACCCAACGCAGTTTTAGCGGCTTTGACCGCGTTGATAAGAGTGATGTTGTCCGGTTCGTTCCGATCCAGACCATCGATAAAATCGTAAGGTATATCGGTGCTGACTGTAACGGGGGAAATTTTGAAAAGCCGCTTATTACCAGATGCTTCACCATCCCTTGGGGCGTTCTTCAGGAAATTTCTGGCTTGTACAGTCTGAAGATTCTTTGAACCAATTGTACTGAAAAGACGGTACAACAAACTGGTTTTTGCTTTCTCAGGGTAAACATAATCAGAGAGGTCATACTGAAAGGCGGAATTTTCCAGTTCTCGCCGCTCATGCTCTGAACGATGCGTAATTCCCATAGCGACCAGATCGATAGCGTCTTTACGGGTATCTTCATTTTGGATAAATGCTTCTTGTGCAGCAACAGGCCAGAGAAAATCAATCAGGCCATCATTGCGTCTATTTGCAGCCAGAAAGATTCTGGCCCAGAAAATTGCCAGCGAAGCTTTTTCACAGATAAGTCTTGCCAGAACGAGCGCGTCGGGTTCGGGCTTGCTTTGCAAGCGCTGAAATAATTTTTTAACCAGTACTTCTCCGTCATGAGCATGTTTACCATCAGGATCGTGCGCCCAGATGTAGCTGCAATCTGCCTTAAGGTAAATATCATGCCCAGGAACGGGCACATGCATCACAGGTGTATCTAAGGGATGACGTCGAGCAACATACCCGCTTATTGCGCGCACTGCGGCATCCACAGCAAGACTAGGATATTGTTCGAGAAAACGGGAGAAATATTCTCCAAGTGAATAACGAGCCGATTCATAATCTTGTCGGGCATTTGACCTCAGAGGCAGAATTAGGCTTTTTCCCAGCGTTGTTTCCCGTTCTTCTGTTACATCATGGGTATAGACAAACTCGAATACGTTAACTACAAACTCAGGCGCATAATCTCCGATTTTCTTAATGTTGTAACAGAGCACGGGGATCTCTTCTGAACCAAAGCGTTGGAGACGTTCGGAAGAAATAAGCTGCTCCAGTAAATGGCAGGATGCCTGCACATCGGTATTGATAGTATCTGTAACGAGAAGAATAGCGCTTCTAACAAAATAATCTGGTTCACTCAGCGCAAGGGCGTAGGAAAGTACAGCGCGACTGGCTGTCCCCAGCATATTGCATAAGGGTTTATCGGTAACTCGCTTGATAAGCGGGTACAACAGAAAGCGTAATGTTTCTGCGACCTTATGTACCTGGGGCGTCAGCGCTGCTACCAGATATACCCATGGAAGAGCTATAACCTCTTTTTCATCTTCAAAACGTATTGCCAGCGCTCCGCAGATATGACTGAGCGTGGTTATCATCTTCTCATCATCGGCAGCCACGCGTTCAGCAAGCCAGAGCAGGTCATGTTGAGCAGTGGGATAATCTGCCGCAATCCGACCCGCCGAACTACGAATGATAGGATCGCCATCTTTGTCGTTGACCAGATAACTCACTGCCTGCCAGAAACGGCAATGGTTATTGTCATAACTCCAGATTTCCTGAAGTACAAAACCGAGCGCCGGGGATAGCATTAGCCCCAGTGCCTGTTGTTTGTGGAAACGTAATGTCCCCGCAATTAGCGTTTCTGGATCAAATGATGTCTGGGCCGCAGCGTAGTCAAATAAAAGGTGATGGCGAAACTGTATCCGACGGTCATTTTGTTCCCGAATCAACACCCCTTCGCGGCAGAGTGTATCGATCATGTCGGCATCCGTGTCTGCAAGCAGGGATGAAACACTGAGTGAACGCGCATTAATCATAGCATCCACTAATGTTTTTATATTTCGTGTGGCCTTAAGCCCATGAGCCTCAACGCGACGTTGCCAGTACAGTTTTAAGAGTTCTGACTGAGACGAAATATCCGCCAACCTGACACCCGTCTCTTGGGAAACCAGTTCTGCCAGTAGTCTGGTATTAAACGGGACTTTCGCTAGGTCTCGCAGTTTTTTAGAAGCGCCCTCAAGGGCCGTAGCCAGAGATGGAGATTTTTCCAGTAGTTGGCGAAATTCATCATCTGACCAACGTGGGATAACGATGTGGCGAACTGAAGAGAACAGAGTATCAGCACGTTTAGCAACAGGAGGGGTACCTTTAAACAAATCACGAAGTTTTACCCCCATGCGCAGGTCAAAGCTGCGTATTGAAGCAACCACTCGCCATCTGCCACCCCAAGCTAACACTTGCTCAATGAGGGGGCGAAAAACGGCCTCTCCCTTGCCCCCTCTGGTGGCGTCCAGCGCATCTATAATCAGCCAGCCCTGAGATGAACCATCCCACGCCTGAAGCACGTCGGTCAAACTATGTTCAAGCCTGAGTTCATGGGTTAGGTGCCCGAGTGACTCAACAGAATAGCGATCAACTGCCAGTTCCAGTACATCATCTCCCCGTTCGCGCAGGCTGCGGGCCAGTGCATTCAGCACTCCGCTTTTACCCGCTCCGGGTTCACCAATAATTAATAGCGAACCTGACTGTACGGCTTGCTCAACTTCATTCTGACACTCCCTGCGGAGGGTAACGGGCTGGCCTGACTGACTTTCAATGGCCTCATATTGATTAAGGGAAGCAGCAATCTCCTGAGAATGCTGTTGAAGTCGGGCAATATCATCCTTGTAGCGAGGAGGTGCTGCGAGTTCGATCCCTTTCCCTGCTAGCTCGTTGCGAAAAGTTGACAGATCGCCGCCATCACGGCTGGACATCATTTTTCCGCAAATTTCGGTAAGAACACTCAATGCTGCCGTTGCCTGTGTGCCTTTAGCAAGGATCTGAGTAAGCCGTGAACAGGCGAGTAAAGCCATGTTTTCAACATCAACCACCAAAACAACAACCAGGCGGCAAAGTTCAGATACAAGGTGAGGCGGTAGGGGCGCGGAGGTTATGCTATTCCAGGCTGTGGAAATACAGCGTTCAAAAATGTTATACGCCTGTACCTGCTTTTGATTCATCGCTCCGCTGCCGTGCTGAGAAAAAAGAGACAAGGCAGCAGGAAGAACGTCGCGAATTGAAGCCGAAGCTTTGGTACTGACAGCTAAAACCAGACGGTCTTTATCTGAATCGAGAGGTCGATTCCACTCCAGAGAACTATTGCCATCGCGGCATGTAAGCCAGTGTCGGACAAACTGTTCTATGATCCGGTAAAAGGGGGTTGTTTCATCATCTGAAAGCGAAACGGTTGTTTTCGCCTGGATGGCGATGAAGCCACCGACGGATGTTGCAACCAATATATCGTCAACGGGGGATTCTGTTTCAAAGCGCAACCAAACAGGAGATGCGTTGCCCAGCCTTAAACGTGTATCCAGTCTGCTATCGGAAAGGATCTGAGCAGCAAAGTGAGCGCCCAACTGTTGCTGGAACAAAATACCGCTACTGGTTGCTGCTCCACCGCCGTTAGCGGGACCGTTCAGATTTATATCAGACAAATTCCACCTTCATATATTGAATGCTGTGCTGACGCACTATCCTTACTGTTCTTGAAACCTATTTTACGGGTACTTTGCCAATAAAACAGAGAAATAGTATCCAGAAAATTATCTTGTTGCTGAATGTGGAGCCGCTTAGGCAGAGTGGCTGATGCCAAATCAGTATTGGCAACCTCCACTCACAACCGCCTCTGACAGCGCCGCAAAAAACGCCCCTCTGACACCTTATCCGCAAAGGGGCGCACCAGCATTGCAACCTTCAGCGCTTCCATTTCATTGATATGGCAGTCGCCATCGCGAAAGAGCGCCATCATGCCGCGGAGCAGATAATCATACAGGGACGAATTTTTTTCATGAACCGGACTTTCCGTCCTATATTTTTGCAATGCTGTTACCACGGACTCATGGTCTTCCTGCGAAGCGCCGACGCTACTGCGGATATAACCCCAGTAATTGACAGTAGTCTTGTTTAACAAATAGAGAAAAGCGTCGCAAAGTTGCTCAAACTCATTTGCCTTAAAGTACACCCGGCGAGTGTAGATATTAAAAAAATCTTGTAGTTCAGTCAGCAACGCCAGCAGACTCTGTTTGCTGTCTACTTGTTCAACAGAGATATTACTTTCCGGTTGGTAGTTAGAATAAATATCCTCGGATGTACAGGAGATATGGCGAGGTGCGCAAAATGGCAGTCGTCGCCAGCCCCTGCGTTCTGGAAAGTAATTGGCACAGTACCAGCTATCTGCATGAGGGATTAATTTCTCTATAAGCCAGCGATATGTCGTCAACGCATCCCAGTAATTACGAGGCCCGATGGCGCCATCTTCCATATTATAGATATCATACCGACTGGGAGGTTGCCAGATTAGCACCACGCGATGATTAGTAAGGCTATTAAAATTAGGGTCGCGGTTGGCTAGTAGTGTGACATGATGCCCTTCGTTCATTACTTCATCTTTATGACGGGTAAAGACCATAATGCGCTCACGGGCAGGATTAAATATCGACCACTCGCCTTCGGTATTCAGATAATCATGATGTTGACAAAAGATGCTGATGCGACCCCATAGCCAGTAAGGAATGGAAATGAGATGAATATTATCACCGAGGGGTGTACTGTTCGAGAAATCAACGGTGCGACAAATCCGGTCAATTTCTTCCATGCGCAGTTTATAGCACATCCAGAACTTATCAAAAGCTTCACAGAGAGATTGAGTTTCATTTAGGGTAAGTACGAGGCGGCAATTGCCGATATCACAATAATAATTTTCGCCATGAAGTTCTTTTAAAACCCACGATCTGACTCCCGCCTCCGGTGGGCTACCGACTCCTTCGAAGGCAGAATTTAGCAGGTTAGTCTGACTCATCGTCAGCAAAACATGGCTATAGCGGCCATTACGAAAATCAATGAAACAGGAGAGGGGATTCCCCTTCAGGTTAGGTAAAAACGCCTGAATAAACACGTGATCATTCTGTAGTGTATAGGTATCACCAGTAATGTGTTCATATGGATGCGTGTAATTTCGCCAGGCAGAAGATTCGTTATAGTCCCACAAGCCATAGTTTTTGATATTTAACAGTGCTCGCTCACCATAAAAAAGAGATACCCAGCTCTCGTGACAAAAACGATACAACAGATCTGGGCAATGCAGATTTTTCAGCCAGTCGTGGATCAGTTCCGAATCAAGAAGACGATGTACTATATCCAGTTCCTTAAAAAGAACCTCTTGTTTTTTGTATTCCGTGATTAATTTTGCTGACGCTTTCTCACTGAGGAAAATGTGAAACTCATTGATTTTAACATGCCATTTCTCCCTGTGTTCATTAAAGCGATTGATAGTGGATAGATATTGGTTCGTTGTGAATTTTTCACAACGTTTCACTTCGTATAACGAATAAATGTCCTGATTGCCGTGCTGACGATGTGTAAAAATATCCGCCCCAAATTGTGATTGGCCGGAAATGCCAATCGTCATGGCATTAACTATTTCTCCGTTTTTTAGCCGTTTTTTTATGAGCTCACAACAAAATAGTTCAAACGTTTTCGGCTCCATAAGCTCCATAGGTATATAAGCATCTGCTTTTCCTACTGGTGGCCCCAGCTTAACAATCTGTTGTTCAATAGTATTCAACTGACTCCCTCCGTAAAATTGGTGAAGATGACAGATTAGCGACCAATGCTGATATTTATAACAATCTGCGAACTGTATTACACCACTTCCTGTTGCTGTTTTTGCCCGAAAGTGAAATCTTAAGCCCGTGCCTGCAAATTCAGGGGCCGGTATTGGAACCACGAGAAATGTTGGTTACTGCGGAAAAGAAAACCCCGCGCTGGCTAATACGCTTACCCACCGCTGGCCCAAAAGCGGAAGATTGTTTGCTTAAGCGTACGGCTTCGAGCCTGGATAAATCTGACCTTCACGCTACTGCTGATGCTCCTCCGACACATCTCCGATCCAGAAGCCGCCTCGCATTTCGTTTATCCTATCCGCCATAATCCTTTGAACCGCAAAAACAGTTTTCTATTATCAGCCTTCTTAGTGACGCACTTCGTTCCCATCTGCACTGCCCTTCGATGGATAACGGCTTTCTGCCCACATCATTACGAAAAGGAAATCATCATGAATCTGATGAATAATTGCGCACCTCCCGCCATGAATGTTATATTAAAATATAATATTTGGAGGTGCGCTATGTATACAACTCGTCTTAAAAAGGTCGGCGGATCCATCATGCTGGCGGTTCCTCCCGCCGTGCTGAAAATGCTGGAACTCTCGACGGACAGCGAAGTCGGCATGACCATTAATAATGGCTGCCTGATTATCGAACCTAAGAAACGGCCTCATTATTCACTTGAGGAGCTGCTGGCGCAGTGCGATCCGCACGCTGAAATGAGCGAAGAGGATCGGGAATGGATTGATGCGCCTGCGGTGGGCAAGGAGATCCTGTAAGTGGAAAGAGGGGAAATCTGGCTT
>Ga0157360_1000578_pt1 | contig 13917 bp, 11 predicted proteins | sample AttlaeALBM1_FD_111483 | JGI IMG/M metagenome (GOLD analysis project Ga0157360, IMG submission 111483) | Fungus gardens microbial communities from leaf cutter ant in Ribeirão Preto, State of São Paulo, Brazil - Atta laevigata ALBM1 | ecosystem: Host-associated > Fungi > Mycelium > Unclassified ... | reverse complement strand
TGCCGAGGCCAATAGAGCGCGGCAGCTTATGGCCTATGATCGCAAGCTGAAAAATGCTGTTGCCAAATCGCTCATTGAGCTGCTGGAGCGCGAAGGGCTGGAATTAAGCTGGCAGATGAATAAGGAACACAGGCTGCATGAGGCAAAGGTGACAGCAAAACAGCTTGAGCATTTGGGCGGGGCAAAGCTGGTGGATAAAAAAGGTAAAGACGGCAAGCCGATTATCGGCAAAAACGGCAGGCCGGAAAAAGAGGCTATAACCGAGCCGCGCCATGGAGAAGCCTTTGTCGCGATGGTTAAAGCTTTATTTGAAAGCTAAGCTTTGCCATAATCGCGGTTATCTGCGCAATCAGGCCGAAAGAGCTTTAGGAGGCATAACGGGAAAAATTTTGTAAAAATCCTGATGTTTTTTAACACAATTGGCTTTTACTTTTTATCATATATAAATATCCCGTTTTCGCTTTTATGCTGAGCTTTGCCGCAATGTTTTGCGCCAGGCTTCCGGGGTGTTGGGCCGTAAAATATTGGCGCGCGGCCGGTGAAAAGTGGAGAGGGTATATGTGGCGCAGTTTCAGGCCGGCGGGGCATAGGCCGCCGGTGCCGGCGCAGGAGATAGATCCGCTTTATCGCTGCTTGCGCCGGCAGATATTTATCGGCATATTTGTCGGCTATGCCGCTTATTATTTTGTCCGCAAAAATTTCGCCCTCGCTTTCCCGGAGCTGAGCAAACAGGGTTTTACCAATCTCGAGCTGGGTTTTGCCCTGTCGGCCGTTTCTATCGCTTATGGCTTTTCCAAATTTATTATGGGTTCGGTGTCTGATCGCGCTAATCCGCGGCTGTTTCTGCCCGCCGGTCTGGCGCTTTCCGCCGCTATTATGCTGATTATGGGCTTTGTCCCCTGGGCGACTTCCAGCATTGCCGTCATGTTTGTGCTGCTGTTTCTTTGCGGCTGGTTTCAGGGCATGGGCTGGCCGCCCTGCGGCCGCAGCATTGTGCACTGGTGGTCGCATAAAGAGCGCGGCCGCGTGGTGGCGGTGTGGAACTGCGCCCATAATATTGGCGGCGGCCTGCCGCCTTTGCTGGCGCTACTCGCCCTCTGGTGGTTTAAAGACTGGAAAGGCGTGTTTTATATGCCGGCTTTCGCCGCTCTTTTAGTGGCGGTTGCGGTGTATTTTCTCATGCGGGATACGCCGCAATCTTGCGGCCTGCCGCCAATCGAAGCCTATAAAAACGATTATCCCGCTGATTATAACCAGAAAAATGAGACAGAGCTGAGCGCCAGGGCGATTTTTCTGCAATGTGTGCTGCCCAATAAGCTGTTATGGCTGATCGCTTGTGCCAATGTTTTTGTTTATATGCTGCGCTATGGCATTCTCGATTGGTCGCCCTCTTATTTGCAGGCAGCCAAGCATTTTACTATCGATAAATCGTCCTGGGCCTATTTCTTTTATGAATATGCCGGCATTCCCGGCACTTTGCTCTGCGGTTATTTGTCCGACACAGTTTTTAAAGGCAATCGCGGCGCAACGGGCGTGTTTTTTATGGCGCTGGTGACTCTTGCCACCGTCATTTACTGGCTCAACCCGCCGGGGCAGCCGGGTATTGATATGCTCTGCATGATTACTATCGGCTTTTTGATTTACGGCTCGGTTATCGCTAATATTGCGATCGGCTATCTGGTCGATAATTTTGGCTGGGACGGCGCTTTTTACCTGCTTATCGGCGGCAGCGCGCTGGCGGCGGCCCTGCTGCTGATTGTCATGGCGCAGGAAAACCAGCACAAGCGGCTTGCTGCCGGGCAGGGCAAAAAGGGGCATTAAGCGGCTTGTTTTTGCCGCCATAATGGCCTAGGAGTAAAGGCGCTGAGCTTCTATTATATTGGCTTAAATATATCAGGCAGAAGGAAAGATATAATGCGCCCGGTTTTAACCCCGCCTGTTGCCGGCGGTAAAGTTTTGCTGCATTCCTGCTGCGCGCCGTGTTCCGGTGAGGTGATGGAAGCTTTGAGCGCTTCCGGCATAGAGTATACGATTTTCTTTTATAACCCCAATATTCACCCGAAAAGGGAATATATGCTGCGCAAGGAGGAAAATATCCGCTTTGCCCATAAGCATAATGTGCCGTTTATTGACGCCGATTATGACTTGGAAAACTGGTTTGCCCGCGCCAAAGGGCTGGAATGGGAACCGGAGCGCGGGGCGCGCTGCACAATGTGCTTTGATATGCGCTTTGAGCGCGCGGCGCTTTATGCCCATGAGCACGGCTTCCCGGTGATGACCAGCTCGCTCGGCATTTCCCGCTGGAAGAATATGGCGCAGATCAATGCCTGCGGGCAGCGGGCAGCGGCGCCTTATGACGGGCTGATTTATTGGGATTTTAACTGGCGCAAAGGCGGCGGCGCGGCGCGCATGATTGAAATCAGCAAGCGGGAGCAGTTTTATCAGCAGGAATATTGCGGCTGCGCCTATTCGCTGCGCGATACCAATGCCCACCGCCGCGCACAGGGGCGGGAGCCGGTGCATTTGGGCGAGAAATTCTACGGCGCAGAGGGCGATAAAGCGCTGTAAGCGGCGCTGAGGGGGCTATTTTTGCCGCTACAGGTTCGCTGCCCTGCCGCCGCTTTTGTTATAGTTGAAATATACCTATATTCAATAGCTTATTCTTATTGCTTGATAAATAATCTTATGGCTTTTTTAGCCGCTGTTGCCCCGGCAGACAACAGAGCTGCGGGCGCTTGCCTCATATAAGCGGCTGTGCTAGCTTGCGCTTGGGAGCGGCTTTACAGCAAAGGCAGAATGTTATGAAAACACGCGCGGCAGTAGCTTTTAAAGCGGGTGCGCCGCTGTCGATGGAAACGGTGGATTTAGCCGGGCCGCAGGCCGGTGAAGTGCTGGTGGAGCTTATGGCGACCGGCATTTGCCATACAGACGCTTTTACCCTTTCCGGTGAGGATCCTGAGGGCGCTTTCCCGGTGATTTTGGGGCATGAGGGCGCCGGCATTGTGCGCGAGGTTGGCGCCGGGGTGAAGAGTGTCAAACCGGGCGATCATGTTATCCCCCTTTATACGCCGGAATGCCGCGAATGCGCATATTGCCTGCACCCGAAGACGAATTTATGCGGCGCGATTCGCGAGACCCAGGGGCAAGGCTTAATGCCGGACGGCACTAGCCGCTTTTCCTTACACGGCAAGCCGGTGCTGCATTATATGGGCACCTCCACTTTTGCCAATTTTACTGTTTTGCCGGAAATTGCGGTAGCGAAAATCCGCCCGGACGCGCCGTTTGACAAAGTCTGCACCATTGGCTGCGGCGTGACCACCGGGGTCGGCGCGGTGATATTTGATGCCAAAGTAGAGCCGGGTTCTAATATTGCCGTTTTTGGCCTCGGCAATATCGGCCTCAATGTGATTCAGGCGGCGCGCATGGTCGGGGCCGATAAAATTATCGGCGTCGATTTGAATAATGACCGTGCGGCCATGGCGACAAAATTCGGCATGACGCATTTTATCAATCCCGGCAGCGGGCAGGGCAGCGCGGCGCAAAAGAGTGTGGTGGAAGCAATACAGGATCTCACCGGCGGCGGCGTCGATTATTCGTTTGAATGTATCGGCAATGTGCAAACCATGCGTCAGGCGCTGGAATGCTGCCATAAAGGCTGGGGTGAGAGCGTGATTATCGGTGTCGCCGGAGCGGGGAAGGAAATTGCCACCCGGCCGTTTCAACTGGTGACCGGGCGGGTTTGGCGCGGTTCGGCCTTTGGCGGCGCGCGCGGCCGCACCGATGTGCCGAAAATTGTTGACTGGTATATGCAGGGCAAGCTGAATATTGATGATCTGGTAACCCACACTATGCCGCTGGAGCACATCAACACAGCTTTTGAGCTGATGCGCAAAGGCCAGTCTATCCGCAGTGTGGTGCTGTATTGACACGGGGCAAACCTATGCGGCTGGTGGAAGAGCATGGCTGCTTTGGCGGCCGCCTGTATATTTATGAGCATGACAGCGCTGTTCTGGGTTGCTCTATGCGCTTTTCGGCCTTTTTGCCGCCGCAGGCGCAAAAGGGCAAAGTGCCGGCCGTCACCTTTCTTGCCGGTTTGACCTGCACTTATGAAAATTTCACCGTTAAAGCCGGGGCTTATGGCGCGGCGGCGCGCCATGGGCTGGCGCTGATTGCGCCGGATACTTCCCCGCGCGGGGCGCAGATAGCCGATGATGAAGCCTATGATTTAGGCCAGGGCGCCGGTTTTTACCTTAATGCGGCGCAACAGCCATGGGCGCAGCATTATCAGATGGAAAGCTATATTGCCGCTGAGCTGCCGGCGCTGCTTGGCCGCTCTTTGCCGGTAATGCCGGAGAAGCAGGGGATAATGGGGCATTCCATGGGCGGGCATGGAGCGCTGACGCTCTCTTTGCGCTATCCGCAGCTTTATCGCTCGGCCTCCGCCTTTGCGCCGATTGTCGCGCCGGCACACGTGCCGTGGGGGCAAAAGGCTTTTACCGCTTATCTGGGGGCAGATAAAGCCGCATGGGCAAAGCATGATGCCTGCGCTTTAATGACGGCAGCCGCCAAAACCGGCGGCCGCGCCGATTATGCTGAGATTCTGATTGATCAGGGGGAGGCCGACCCGTTTTTAGCCAAAGAGCTGCGGCCGGAGCTGTTTGCCGCTGCCTGCCGCGCCGCCGGGCAAAAGCTGAAGCTGCGTATGCAGCCGGGCTATGATCACAGTTATTATTTTATCCAGAGCTTTATTGCCGACCATATCGCCCACCACGCGGCAATTTTGCAAGGCTGAGGCCGATAACCGGAAATGCAAGGCAGATTTCAGGCTATATGAGGCACAAAATCCCATACCGCTTCTGTCTGTTTTTTGCTCGTAAGAGAATTCAGTGTTCTACACAAAGCAATTTTACTGAACAGAGGCAGGCGCGGAGTTTGCTTGTCTTTTTCAGCAATAATCAAGTAGGAGACGATGTATCTGCCGTTCAGCATGGCTTCAATCTCAACGTCAGGGAGCAGGCGCTTGCCATCTATGTCCATTAACCCTTTCAATCCGTTAATAAATTGTTGATTTTGGTTAATCAGTAATTCAAGAGAATTTTCTCCTTGAGCGAACAAATGCGCCATACCCGAACTGCCGCCATGTTTGTGCTTAAGATGGATAAAATAATATTTGTTATTATCTTTCTTATACAGCACATCGCAAGGTTCAATTTTATCATATCCGCCCATGGGGATATTTCGGGCATCTAATAACACTGCTCCGTTTTGCTCTGCTAAACGCCTGTTATAGGCGGCTTCATCTGCATCGGTCGCGTCACTGTAAGTGGGGATTGTGAAAGGTAACAGATTATTCGCAGCAGATGCTCGACGGGCATTAAGCTTGTCGTTAACTTCTCTCATGAAATCGGCGTCTATATTATACCATTGCCCATGCGAATAGTGATAGGATCTGCCTCTATAACCGCAATCCCAGACAAGGCAACGCGCGAGAGAATAACTCTGTTTTTCCTGTTCATTGTCATCATAAAGAAAGAGTTTTTTAGTGCGTAGCGTATCTGCGTTGAATTGGAGATTTTTTGCAGTTGCTTCACCATATATATCCCCCATCGATACGCTATCATAAAATGGCCTATTATTGCGGTGAATATTAAAGCCGAATTTTGCTATATCAGAGTAATCAACAAGCTCAGGAATAATGCAATAAACCGTGTCGTCATGCGCCTGCAGAGCGGAAAACAGCTTGTCGTTGAGGCTCCCTTTCAGGATTGCGTCTTTAACAGGGGTTATACGCGTTGCTTCAGGAAATGTTTGTTTGTAATCCTCTAGCTGATAGATACGCAGAAGCTCCGCTAAAAGGTCAGGCAGTTCTATAGCTGATTTTTGTGTGCTGAGGCTGATCGAGGCGCAGGAAAAATGTATAGTTTTGGCGAATTCTTGATATTCAGTTTTTACTTTACCGGAAGCACTTTTCAGGATATTTGTCCAGCCGTTAAATTCATGCTCGGCTAAATCACTATCTTGTGTTGTTTGAACGCGTTTTTGCCTGGAATTATCAGAAGGTGAAAACATATCGGCTGATTTTAGCTTGGTTGGATCAAGCATATTGAGGCCAAGGAGCAGGCCAAAATCATTAACGCAGATGTCCTGGTTAAGCAGAGTATGACCATAGGCAAAGCACAGAACAAACCAGCGGTCTTGCACGGGGACAAACAGGCAGGCGCGCTTGCCTGAAGTGCGTGCCTCTATCCCCAGCCATGTTGCCCAAGGTAATGTTTCTTGATAAAATTCTTTCGTATAAAGTTTAGCATCAGGCGGGATAAGGGTGGCGTCATCTTCTCTCCCGTCTGCTAAGGCGTATTCGTCTTGCGGCGTTTTGCCTTCTTTCAACAGGCGGATACTGAGTTGTTGCGCCACCATGATTGTGTTCTCCCGCTTTGCGATTCTCCTGCTAAAACAAGATTATACTTTTCTCTATATTTTAGCAAGTTTGTCTTTAAAGCTTTTGCTGCCGGGTAGAATCAGTGTTTCTCACGCAAGGCCTGCAGCACCAGCGCAAAAGCCGGGGAAGGCTGGCGGCGGCTGGGATAATATATATGATAGCCGGCAAAGGGCGGGCACCAGTCTTCCAGCACCCGTATCAGCCGCCCCTCAATTATATGGGGGGCAAATTCCTCTTCCGGCAAATAGGCGAGGCCGAGGCCGGCCAGCGCCGCTTCCACAATATGCGGCGATGTATTGCAGACTAATTGCCCGTCAACCCTGATTTTTATTATGCGTTGATAGTGCTCAAATTCCCATATATCCAGCCCGCCATAAGTGGGGAAGCGCATATTGATACAATTATGCTGAGTGAGATCCTGCGGCTTGCGCGGTATCGGATAGCGGGCAAAATAGGCCGGCGCTGCCACTGCTGCCATGCGCGTATCGGCCGCTATCGGCAGGGCGATCATATCTTTATCAATGGTTTCGCCGAAGCGAATGCCGGCATCATAGCGCTCGGCGACAATATCAACAAAGCCGTAATTGACATTAAATTCCAGCTTGATATCCGGGTATTGCCGCAAGAGCGGCGCCAGTTTCGGCAGCAATATGGCGCTTAAGGCAAAATCGCCGCAGCTTATGCGCACCGTGCCGGCCGGCTTTTCCTGCATTGTCGCGGCTTTATCCAGCTCGTCTTCTATGGCGGCAAAATGGTTCTCCAGCCGGGTGAGCAGGCGCTCGCCCGCCGCGGTGGGCGCTACGCTGCGGGTGGTGCGCGCCAGCAGGCGGATTTTAAGCCGCGTTTCCAGATTAGCCACAGTCTGGCTCAAGGCGGATTGGGTAACCCCCAGCCGGGCGGCGGCGCGGGTAAAGCTGCCCTCGCGCGCGACCGTGATAAAGGCCTGAATATCGTTAAAATTGGCGCGCGCCATGCTGCCTGCCTTTCAAGCGGAATTTATTAGCAAAACTGATAAGTCTATTCAGTATTCAGTAGCTTATCATTTTTCCGCCGCTATGCAATATTGGCGGCAGGCAATGGCGGCCTGCCGGATAAGCGGGCGGGCAGCAGGGGAAAGGAAGGATTATGATGAAATTTCAGGCAATGGCGGCGGCGCTAATGCTGGCCGCTTTTTCAACCAATATGGCAGCAAAGGCACAGAATATGTCACACGGCGCTGACAATTTTTATCACAGCAGCAGGGTGGAAAGCCGAAAGGTGAGCTTTAACAATCAGTATAAAATGGCGGTTGCCGGCACTTTATTTACCCCTAAAGGGCTGAAACCCGGAAGCAAAAGCCCGGCTATTATTGTCGGCCACCCTATGGGCGCGGTAAAAGAGCAAAGCTCCAGCCTTTACGCGCAGAAGCTGGCCGAGCAGGGCTTTGTAACCTTGGCGATTGATCTGTCTTTCTGGGGCGAGAGCGAAGGCCGGCCGCGCAATGCTGTCCTGCCGGATATGTATGCCGAGGATTTCAGCGCCGCCGCCGATTATCTGGGCACGCGCCCGTTTGTTGACCGGCAGCGTATCGGCGTGCTGGGGATTTGCGGCAGCGGCAGTTTTGTCATTGCCGCGGCGAAAATCGACCCGCGGCTGCGCGCTATTGCCACGGTCAGCATGTATGATATGGGCGATGTTAACCGCCACGGCCTCAATAATTCTTTGACACTGGCGGAGCGGCAGAAAATTATCGCGGCGGCGGCTGAGCAGCGCTATGTTGAATTTAGCGGCGGCAAAACTGCCTATACTTCCGGCACAGTGCATGAATTAACGGCTGATACACCGCCGATCCAGCGCGAATTTTACGATTTTTACCGCACCAGACGCGGCGAATTTACCCCCAAAGGCGGCAGCGCGGCAACAACAACCCACCCGACTTTGAGCAGCAATAGCAAATTTATGAATTTTTACCCGCTCAATGATATTGCCGCTATTGCGCCGCGGCCGCTGCTGTTTATCAGCGGCGATGCGGCGCATTCGCGCGAATTCAGCGAAAAAGCCTATGCGCAGGCGGCCGAGCCGAAAGAGCTGTATTGGGTAAAGGGCGCCGGCCATGTTGACCTTTATGACCGGGTGGATCTGATCCCCTTTGCCAAATTGACTGATTTCTTCCGTAAGAATCTGCCATAGCGCGCAGCGGGTGTGGTTGGTAAGGCGGCACCCGCGAGAAAATGGCCGGCGGCGCGCGCAAAGAAAGGAGGCGCGCAGCGGGTGCGGCTGGCAAGGCGGCCGTTGCGGGGGAGTGGCGCGCGGCAAAAATTCAAGCGCGGCAGGGCAGGTTTCCTGCTTAGCCGTGTTTTAATCGCGCGCTATTTGCCGTAAAATGCCTTAAAAGCATAGGGTAACATTACAGAGAAAGCAATATTATGGCGGAAGTTACCGGCGCGCCGGCCGGGCGTAAAACCCATTGGCTGGCGATCTTTTCCCTGTTTTTAGAGGTGACCGGGCTTGTCGGCGCAGAATTTCTGCCGATAAGCCTGTTAACCCCCATGGCGGCGGATCTCGGTATCAGCGAAGGCATGGCCGGGCAGACCATCACCGCAGTCGGCCTGTTTGCCGTTGCTGCCTCGCTTTTATTTGTGCCGCTGATCCAAAAAAGCGATCGCCGCGCCATTTTGCTGCTATTCTCGGCTTTATTGATTGTTTCCAATCTGATGACAGCGTTTTCGCCTAATCTTTTTGTTATGATTTTGGGGCGCTGCGGCCTTGGCCTTTGTGTTGGCGGCTTCTGGTCGCTGGCGGCGGCAACTGTGCTGCGGCTGGCGGAGCCGCATAAAGCGGCAAAGGCGCTGAGCCTGGTTTTTGCCGGTATTTCCGCCGCTTATCTGCTGGCTGTGCCGCTGGCCAGCTATATTGGCCGGTTTATCGGCTGGCGCGGCGTTTTTGCCGTTTCCTGCCTGTGGGCTGTTATTGCCTTTATCTGCCAGTATAAAGCCTTGCCCTCTATGGCGCCGCCGGCGCGCCAAAGCAATTTTGCCGCGCAAGGCCGGCTGTTGCGCACGCGCTGGGCGCTGCTGGGGCTGGCCGCCACTATGTGCAGCTTTGCCGGCTATTATGTGCTGTTTACCTATATTCGCCCGTTTTTTGAGCAGCAACTGGGTTTTTCCGGCAGCGGCCTGAGTTTTGTTTTGCTGGCTTTTAGCCTGGCAAATTGTTTTTGCACTTTTCTGGCCGGTTTTATTTTAACGCGTTTTTTGCGGCAGGCTTTGCTGATCAGCCATATTATTCTGGCCATAGTGCCCTGGGCCATGTGGCTGGGCGCGGGCAATCCCGGCGCGGATAGTCTGCTTGCCATGCTGTGGGCCGGTTTTTTCGGCCTGGCCAATGTCGGCTGGTCTAACTGGATTATTCGCAGCATGCCGGAAGAGGCGGAAATAGCCGGCGGTTTGCAGGTGGCGGCCATTCAGCTCTCTATCATGACGGGCGCGGCGCTGGGCGGGGTGATATTTGACCATAGCGGCATTAGCAGCCTGTTCCCCGCTTCCTCAGCTTTTTTATGTCTGGCTGTTTTTATGCTGCTGGCCAGTTTCCGGCTGTTTGCCCGCGCCAAAGGGCGGCCTGTCTAGCGCTTTATGCGGTTGATAAACCGGGCGCAGCTTTAATACCCCCTTGCGGCGCCGGGCAAAAACGCTTAAGCCATAAAGCGGGCAGAGGGGAACAAGCCGGCAGGAAGGTGCGGATAATGGGTGATTTACTGGTTTTTATATGCGGAGTTGCGGTGTTATTTATCTCCGGCGGTTTGGCTTATGCGGCTATCCGCGCGGCTGTGCGCGGGTTAACAGCCTTTTCGGCACGCCATTACTGGTATTATTTCCCGCTGGCGGTGTTATTTACGGTGATTGCTTTCCGCACAACCATGTTTTGCCTGGATTTGCTGAATATTTATGTCGTTAGCAATGTCATTGTTTTTGATTGACGGCCGGCAATAGGCTCTGTTGCAAGCTCTTTGCCGCCTGCCTGATACTGTCGTGAGCCGGCAGCCGGGTTTTCCTGCCTGCCGCTGTTGCAATGGCTGGGCACGGCCGGGGCGTGGAGAGCAAAGCTGCGAGGAAGCGGAGCCGGGCGCTGTGCCGGCGAGCTGCCGGTAACCAAGGCAAGGGCGGCGGGGCAAAGCTGCTGCCTCAGGCTTTGTTATTATCAGGCCGGTTATTGCCCGATAAGCGCCGTAAAACCTGCCGGAACCGGCGCAACAGCCCGGCCAGATTGCCGCTTCCGGCGGAAGCCGCTCCGCCCGGGCTGTTATCAAGCCTGCAAAACTATTATCAAACCCGCAAAATTTCCATCAAAGGCTCAAAACTGTAACGCGCCGGGCGGCGGCCCACACCCTCCCGCAAGGTTTTGAGATAAACCTGACCTTTAAGGCTTTGGGTGAAACGCGTGGCAATACGGGAAGGAATGCCGGAATTTTTTTCGTCTGTGAAGGTGCTGTTATCAAAAACAGGTTCAGTAAACAGAAAATCCAAAGCCTTGATATAATATTCAGACTTCAATAATTGGCGAAAAGGTTCTTTTAAACTGTCATAAAGCTGTCTTATACTATTGGCTTTGTCCAGATTGGCCTGAGCCTGATAGTCCATAGCATGCAGAAAAAAGATAACCCATTCTGTCCAGGCGCTGCGCTGCGAGACATTCCGCATCGCTTGAATATAGGCATCTCTATGCTGGTCAAAATAATCGCTAATATAAAAACAGGGTGAGGATATCCGGCCGAAGCGCCATAGCATGAGGGGGATCAGCATGCGCCCTATCCGCCCGTTGCCGTCTTTAAACGGGTGCAGGGCTTCAAATTCCACATGGGCAATAGCGGCTTTTATCAGCTCGTCACTGTCATCATGGTTAATATAGGCAAAGAGCCTGTCTATCCCCTGCGGCAGCAAAGCGGGAGAAATCGGCACAAAGGAAATTTCATTATTTTTGCTGCCGAGATAATTTTGTTCGGTTTTAAAACGGCCGGGCGACAAATGCGCGCCGCGGCCATGCTCAAGCAGGATCTGGTGAATCTGGCGGATCAGAAAGCTGTTTAACGGCGCGCCGTGTTGAAGAGCGTCTTGCGCCTGAAGCAAAGCGCGGCTGTAAAGGGAGACTTCCTGCGTGTCCTTTTTATCATAGCTGTTGTTTGGGGCTTCTTTGGCCTGTTTCATATCGGCTTCATAATTCAGCACATCATCAATCGTGCTGATTGTGCCTTCTATCCGCGAAGATATAACAGCCTCGCGGTTACGCAAGGGAGCCAGCAGGATTTCGCTATTATGCATGGTCTGCAAAATCTGGTCATAACGCGCCAGCCCGGCTGCGGCGGCTGAAAGCGGCCTGAGCAGGCGAGGCGCGCTCAGGCCAATTTTATCGGGAAACTGATCATAATGATATTGGACGGCGTCAGGAAAACGGCGCATGAGATCTTCCAGTAAGCAGAAAATTGTCAATATGATACAAATATACGCTAAAAACGGGATTTTGTCTACACGAAAAGGCGATTTTTGGTAGACAACCTGTTTTGTCTGCCATATACAGCATACAAATCTCTTTGTTTACCGGAATCAGGCTGTTTTGGTAGACAAAATCCTGAAAGCTATTTTTTATAGCGCTCGGGGAAGCGGTAATAATCAATATTGAACATATTATCGGCAAATTCTATATCGGTTCTGGTATTGAGCACCTGAATGGTTGTGTCCTGGCCGTTTTCGCTCATTGTCCATTGTTTCAGCTCATAAGTCTGCGCATCAAAAATCATGCGGATCCGGGCGCGCCCGGTTGTGTCGCCCAGAACAAGGGTTACGGCCTTCGGCTCCTGGGTGAATTCCAGCAGGCGGCCATTGGCAATAGTGATTTTATCGGCCAGCAGCAGGTTTAGCGGTGATTTCTCCAGCTCATACAGGCTCCAGCTCCGCAATTTGCGATTATTGACAGCAATAACATTGCCATCGCAAATAACACGCAGCGGCGAATCTTTATAATCAAACAAAATCCGCCCCGGGCGCTCGAGGTAAAATGTGCCGGTTGTCATAGCGCCGCGCGGGTCAAATTGCACAAATTCCCCCATCATTACCCGGATTTGCGAAAATTTATCGGCCAGAATTTGCGCCATTTTCTGCGCTTGCGCCAGGCCGATTTTTGTTTCCCCCGCGCTTCTCCCGGCGCCGGCCTGGCTGTTTTGGCCGCTGTCTCCCGCCGCGAGAGGGGGAGCAGCCAGACTGCCGGCACTTGCCGCCGGCGGCTCACCCGGCAGCGGCGCCGCCGGGGCCGGGGCGGCAATCTCCGGGGCTGAGCCGGCGGCGCTGCCGGGCTTTAATGTGGGCAGCGGCACCGGAACATCGGCTGCCGGCGGGCTGTAAGGCGTGGGCGCTGTTTCTGCAATTTGCCCGTTAAGGCCGGCTTGCGCCGGTAAAACCGGGCCGGCCCGGCTCATCGGCGGCAGCAGGGCACCGGCCAGCGCCAGCCCGGCAAAAGCCGCGCGCAAGGCAGATATTCCAGGCAGAAAACCGGTAAAGTGCATAGACTGCTTTCATAATAAGGCGGCTTTTGCCGCCGCTATGATATTATGCCGAAACTCGAGGCAAAAACAAGGCATTATAAAGAAAAAGCCCGGCCAGTATGATTAAATAATCGGTTGAACACGGCTGAAACGGCCCAAATAGCAGCTCTGGCTGTTTTTATTATCGATAAAGGCTTCAATCCTGCCCGGAAACCCGGCAAAAACCGCCGGATCAGGCGGCCGATAGAGGATTGGGCGGCGCTCCGCAATAGCCAGCAGGCGGCCGGCCAGCGCCCCCGCCGCTTTGCCCCGGTTTTCGGCTCACGGGCGGCAAGGCCGGAACAGGCGCTGTAATCGGCTCATAATCGCTCTATTGCACGCCGGATAAAGGCGCAAGCGGCTGAGCGGCAATCCGGCCGCCCGGCCTTAAGGCGCCTCGCGCTCCGGCAGCAGAATTTCGCGTTTGCCGGCGTGATTGGCGGCGCTGACAACGCCTTCTTCCTCCATGCGCTCAATAATAGTGGCGGCGCGATTATAGCCAATGCCCAAACGGCGCTGAATATAAGAGGTGGAAGCCTTGCGGTCGCGCAAGACAATATCCACCGCTTTATCATAAGGATCATCAGCGGCCTGCTTGCTGCCGGCCTGAGTGTCGGCGGCGTCATTATTATCCTCGTCTTCCTCTTCCATCACCGCGCTTAAATATTCCGGCGCTCCCTGTTTTTTCAAATGAGCGACAACGCGCTCTACTTCCATATCGCCGACAAAAGGCCCGTGCACGCGTTTAATGCGGCCGCCGCCTTCCATATACAGCATATCGCCTTGCCCCAGCAGCGTTTCCGCCCCTTGCTCACCCAGGATTGTGCGGCTGTCAATCTTGCTGGTGACCTGAAACGAAATCCGGGTGGGGAAATTGGCTTTAATCGTGCCGGTAATAACATCAACCGAAGGCCGCTGGGTGGCCATA
>Ga0157360_1000576_pt1:12500-13930 | contig 13930 bp, 10 predicted proteins | sample AttlaeALBM1_FD_111483 | JGI IMG/M metagenome (GOLD analysis project Ga0157360, IMG submission 111483) | Fungus gardens microbial communities from leaf cutter ant in Ribeirão Preto, State of São Paulo, Brazil - Atta laevigata ALBM1 | ecosystem: Host-associated > Fungi > Mycelium >... | reverse complement strand
GGGAGCGGATAGCAGACAAGAACGATTTTGCGTACGACGCGAACATTCTTGAATGTCTAAATTTAATGCTCTGCCCCCCCAAGAAAGGAGGAGACGGTAAAGGGCTCTAGTTGGAAAGAAATAGATACAAAAATGTGTTGGGGTTCACCCAACAAAAACGAGGGAGAATAGAATCAACAAACACGGAAAAGCTAGCACATTCAAAAGTCTCGAGGGAATGTTTAGCAATATTAAGGGGATCAGAACACAAAGGGATAGAACACTAAGGGGCAAAAGAAGGATCCCAAACTTAAAAGGGAAAGAGAATAGATGAGCCCTTTCTTTATATAACCATGAAATAAAAATAAAAGACGGTATAAAGTGCAGACGTAGGAAGGCTTCCCTCGCCAACCGAACTGCGTCACCAAAGCGACTCCTGTTGACGGAAGATAGGCTAATTTGGATCCGATCCGCCTATGCTAGTTCGAGTCTTGCGAGTCGCTCGTTCGTTCATGTGGGGGAGGTTGGGGTTAACCGGACCAGCATATTGAGTATCGGCAATGGGTTGACCTCTCTGTGATTGAGTGGAAGCTTTGGGCATAGAGCGGAGCGAGCCCCCGGAGAGGAGTAGGAGACACCCCGTATGAGCTTTTGTAGGAGCAAGCAGACCGAGTTTCAAACCTAGGATAAGAGTCGTTATTTATTGACGGATTTCTCGGGAACTCGGTTTTTTTTTAAAGCGGCATTCTCCCTTGACTCTATTCCAAAATTCAAGAAAAGAATGGAATTCTCTCCCAGAGCTGCGGAACTCCCTCATAAACACTAGCTACAACTCTAAACTCTGTTAGGAAAGCCAGCTTCTAACTAGAACAAGAAGCTCTAGCGCGAGGCTCAAGCGAAGGGACTTTATTTATAGGTGGGGCTATTTCCAGAGATGACAATTATCCGCCTATCACTCCTGCACATCTTGCCTTCCCGCAAAAACCACCGAGGAATAGGATAGCGAGGAGTCTCGACTCGAAGGAGAGGAGCGAGATAGTCCTACGGTCAGTCGCAGAAGATCGATAGCTGGTGAATTCAAGCTATGCACTGATGAGATAAAGCATTCCCCGGACTCAGCCTTATGTGGAAAAGGACCCAGCCGGGGAAAGGAATAGATAGATTCAGAATCAAGATCTGATTTTGACCGGATGAAGGGTTTTAAAGCACAGGGCTAGAGATTTGTATTCCCCTTAATGCAAGATAGAGAAGGTCTGGCACGCGGGCATATCGCTACTTCTTTAAGAATCAAAAGAAGCACTAGAGGAGCGATGAAGATTGCCCTTCTAACGACCTTCCTTACCGAAGGCTAGTGCAGATGAGGGATGCGCTCTGTTGATGGACAGATTCTTAATAAGATTGTTCGACTCAGCATTCCCTGAATGCGAGGCACCGCTAGCCCGTGTCACATT
>Ga0157360_1000576_pt1:0-7500 | contig 13930 bp, 10 predicted proteins | sample AttlaeALBM1_FD_111483 | JGI IMG/M metagenome (GOLD analysis project Ga0157360, IMG submission 111483) | Fungus gardens microbial communities from leaf cutter ant in Ribeirão Preto, State of São Paulo, Brazil - Atta laevigata ALBM1 | ecosystem: Host-associated > Fungi > Mycelium >... | reverse complement strand
ATAGTACGGCCGCTCATCTAATATCAAATCAATCGGTAGATCTCACTTCCCTTCCCCCATACCATAGCCTGAAGGGATAGCGTATCTACAGAAGAGAGAGTACGGGCCCTTACCCAACATTTCGTTTAGACGCGGCTCGAATGCCTTTACGCTATAGGCTGTGTTAAGCATGCTTCTTTGACAGAAAACAAACTCTTTTTCCATGACAACAGTAGCGACTATAAAGGACGGGGCGGTAAGCTCTCTATCAACAACAGGGGGGCTGTTCCCCTTTGTCAACTCCTTGCTTGTGTTGTTGCCTTTGTCAACCGAGCCTAACCAAAGCGTCACAACAACATCCAAAGGTTGCCTTTGTCAACGCTACTAAGGACCGGGGCGAGCGGAATTCAGTAGAGGCTCGAAGAGGGGCTTACTAAGCGAAGGGCCGAAGGCGGCTTTGCTCATGAGTTAGCGATCAAGCGGAAAAGGACCTGCTTACTTCTTTTCTTTCTGGAGCAGACTTTCTCGTAGCTCCCTATTGATAGAAAAGGGGATGAAGTGAAGGGTGAAATAAAAATAAGAAGCAAGCCTTGAGGGAGTAAAGAGCCACCCTTAGGTGGTTCTGCGCCAAGTGCGATCGATTGTCCTTCCTTTATAGATTGAACTACCGTAACTCCACTCAACCAACAAAGTCAATTCCATACTCAAAGTTGAGTTAGCGTACAAACTCAATATTTAGACTAAGGGGGAAGAGTTTTTACTGAAGCCGAAAGGTATCCTAAAGGAATGGTAGCACCACAATCCACCCAGACGCGGCCATCATAAATGGTTCGTGCGACGGCGGCGGAGGCAGGTTCGGGATAATCCATTCAATCTTCTTCTTTTCTTTCTCTTTTCTCTCTTTTTTTGAATTTTCCTCTTCCCATGGAACTCCCTGTTGAAACATTTCCAGAAACTCGAGTCTTATTTTCTCTTCTTCTTTCGGTGGAGCTTCCTCTCGTTGTTCTTCTTGCAGCCAACTCCCTTTTATTCAAAATGATTCTTCCCTTAGGATCGCCTTTGGAAGCCGGAACGTAGGGGTCATGATGATCCGGATCTTACTCACAAAGCAATATAGTATTAAAAGCATTCATTGTAGTGATGGTAGGGGGATGTTGGAAATCGGACACTTCCTCGGCCCAGCATGTTGAGACCAGAGCGTGACTAGAGAGCGAGTTCTTAAAAACTCCCATTTTTTCGTTGGGGTTCTTAGGAGCTTCCTGTTCATCCGCCACGTTGATTTTTCCTTCTTCTATGAAATCTTGGATTTTTTGCTTCAAAGTCTAGCTTGCATCCGTCGCATGACCCGGTCCCCCCTCATTGGGACCTAACAAAATTCTGCCAATTCCTTCCAGCCTTACTCAAATAGGGGGTGGGGGTGGAGTGCGGGGGAGCGATTAGTACATGCTGACGTCCGAAAGTGCTTCGCTTTCTATGGAGATAAGAACAAGTAGATCATAAGTTAGTATTGGATTTACTGGCAGAACAGATCGATGATCCTATCTTCTTGGATCCAATTCAAAAATTCCTAATGAACCCTGGTGAATCAGCTGACAGAATAATCTTTCCACACAATGGGATTGGTCTCCCCCCTTATTCACCTCTCTCTAGAAAGTCCTATTAGTCAAGCTTGGAAGCAAGCTGCTAGAAGTAGCGCGCTATTTACTAATAGAATCTCAAGTCAAGGCTCTTCTCATCGAGAGTAGGTTCTCTTCAGGTACAAAAAGAAAATCAACATTGGATACCCCTTCTTTCTGACTTTCCGTTTTCAAACAGCAATTACACATTCCCTCGGCCTCTGAAACCAGTCGAAGTGCCATTGCCCATATATGAAGAACCTAGTTCTTCAATCATATTTGCACATAATTCTTCCTTTCGGAAGAAAATATGATGCGAGGACCCGATCCACCAACTATCTGAAATGTTGGCAAACAGGGCCATAGTAGTGACCAAGACTACCTTTTCCTGATCATCATGGCTTTTTCCCTTTGCCCTTCTTTCATGGGCACTCAAAACTCAAGTGACCTTTCTTCTTGGAGGACCAACACTCTATGTTTTTCAGGTCCTTCTGCACTCACTTTGTGCTTATTCTTATTTTTTTTTTTAAACATTTTCTTTTTTTAGCAGCATTAGTTTTTTCAGACTGCTGTTTAAATCTCTTTTCAGCTTCTGCCTAAAGAAAATGGTCAGATCAATCAATAGTTAAAGGAGGAGTTTCACGGGAGAGAGTGGTTGTCAAAGACTCAAACGACTTCAGTAGACTTCCCGGTCACTGATCACGATCAGTCAAAATGACTCTCACTGCTACCAATTCTTTGATCATCTTCTCCATCTTGTCTGAGTGCTGAGACAGGCTCGTCCCCTCTTGCATCTTGCTTGGAAAGAACCGTTGCCGAAGAAACTTCATGTTTACCATTGTCATTGACTCATACATTCTCGGTGGAGTCTCCCACTGAAACTAGTACCTTATCCTTGACTGCCATTAGCGCCAGATCCGCGGGCTTCTCTTTTCTCAAGAATGAAAAAAAAAGATCCTGTTCTTTGAGAAGGAACTGCATTCTCATCTTCCAAACATCTACATTTCGAGGAAAAATCTTGCGATGCTTGACAATCGTATGCGTTAATGCAGTAATCATATCAGCAACCATAGATCCAGAAGATTGTATCACTACCATATCTTCACAACCTGGGCTCTCATACCAGATGATAACAATCTTTAGCTGAAATAAAGAAAAAATTTCTAGGAATGTGCAGAGCTGAGACCGGCTGTTGTTGAGTGGCAGCAAATGAGAAAGACATATACTTTGATTTTATTCGAAAAACGATATAAATTAGATAATATATATATATATATAAGTCAAGTTAGAAATATGAAAATAGAAAACTATTTGAGATCACTCCACTCTCTCTAGACAATGGATTTCTTCAACGTGTGTATCCTACTCTCATCTCAAAACCCAACCTCAGAAAAACAAACAGCAGGCTTTCCCTTCATTTGTTTGTGCCCTTTGATTGAGTCCTTTTAAAAGACCCAAGAGATCCCCCAAAGGGCGTGTCTAACTACCTCATAGATAGAGCATCCACAAGACACTGAATTAGCCTAGAAATGGATGCATCTTTTTGCTATCTCTCACGACCTTTCGGTCCCCGGTTTCACTGGAAAATTGGAAAATTGGAAGGTCACAAACCGCCCTCTACAGTTGCAAATGTGAAAGGGTGCTAAAGCAGGACCCGTGACTATAAAAAATGACTGCTCAATCGAGACTTGAGTCACCTTGGAGTCAGTCAAGCCACATACTCAACAACGTCTCTGTATGAACTGTGGAATCCCATCCCTAAAAGACACTAGAATAACTTCAAACACTGGATCCGCAGATCCACGTGTATTCCAAAATTCTGGTCTTCTTCAATCAGGTTCTCAAACCAATCAGGGAACTTCCAAAGACCAAACGATTTCATCCCAAACTCTTTCTGGCGGAACCTTCCGAGTTTTTAGAGAAAAACCACGCTGAATTTTTGCGATATTTTGAAACAACTTGTTTCATCAAAGCGGCGAAACCTCGAGATACTTTCTTCTGCGAGTCTGAGACCTGACTTCTGCGACTACTCGACTTTTGCAAGTCCTCATCTCGACAAAATCTCCTTAAAGTCTCCTCTATCTCAGAATCTATTCTAAAAGAAAAAGAATCTACCAATAGCCCTATAATGGATTGAGTTACATAGTGCCACCCAGGTTTGAAACCCACTCTTTAGAAGTTTATATGCACGCATGCATGTGTCATCACCTCATTGGTCGGAGGTCCAGGGGGTCCAACAAAAAAAATCTTCTTCTTTTTTTATATTTAGATTATTAGTTTTTATTAGAATAAAGAAAGAGTAGAAAGAAAGGGTACGCTCTCTAGAAGATTTGCTCGGGGCTGTTCACTTTCACTTGGTGGCCTGGTATCTTGAAACTTCTTTGCTTGCGAGGGCAGGAGTGGAAACGTCTGAGAGAGCGCTTCGCGAAAGAATCGTGTGGCGCAGTGAAAGGTTTCCCGTTGGGCTTTCCGGCCCTCCTGGTCTTCACCTAATTGTGGAAGAGGGGGGGTGAGTGGATACTCAACTCTCTCTCGCGCGCCTTTCTTCAGCTTGTTCCTCTTCGTCTATTCGGGACGGGGCAGGCAGCCCACATACATGAAGAGAAGAAGAGAGGGGGGAGTTCCTTGATATTAAGGTGTCAAGGCGGTCGAAGAAGGTCACAAGTGGAAGCAACCGATGCTTTGGTCATTCAGTTGACTCCTTGCTGCCAGTTCGTGCTTGCTGTCATGCTGGCAAAAGCAGGGGTTTCGGCCGGTTTACCTACTATTGGATTTGAACCAATGACTCTCGCCGTATGAAAGCGATACTCTAACCGCTGAGTCAAGTAGGTCAAGCTGAGTCAAGTCAGAGAAAATAGACCCCTATAAGAGAAAGCCGCGCAACCAGAGTTCCCCAACCTATACAAGGGGGGGGGCGGAGCGCTACGAAAGATAAAGTGTTCTCACTATACGAAATGAAGCAGTGACTAGCACGCTAAGATCAACCACTTGGAGAACGTGGAGCCTTTCTTTCTCGGCCGTCTGTCTTAATAGTTGTGGATTCCGATTCATGCGGTCGTTCTCTGCTGCATTGGTGTTTTCACTCCCCACTCTCCACCATAACAAAATGTTTCCACTCTATCTCAGGAGTAGTCAAAGGAAGGGTCAGAGTAGGAAAAAATGCACTAAGAATAAGAAGTAGGGCATAATGGATCAATTCATTCAACAAGATCCGTTCTGATCGGACCAGAATGAATGGGATTGGTCTGACCTCTCGCTCGGATGGTTGACTCCCGCCGCCGACAGATGTCCCATGCCACGTTTCGTGAACAGCTATGCCCGAGAATGAATGAATTGTGATATAGCGCCGAATAAGCCACTGCTCTATTCCCGACTCGAAATCCATAAAGGACTTTAAGGGAGAGAAAAAAGGGGCCCTATACCATACATCCTGCTGCCTCGGGACGACTGCACGTTACATCATAGCAGCACGACCAAATGAAGTCGGAAAGCCCTTGTATAGGTTGGGCGACCCTGCGCACCCGGCATCCTGCAAGAAAAGGCCCCTGACTATAGATAGGGCGTTAGCGCCCCAACTTGAAAACTCAAGGAAAGCCTTTATTGATATGATATAAAACAAACAAGCAATCTATCAACCTAATAATGAGGGCCCTCTCGTTGTAAAGCTACAGCTCGAAAGCTTTCTTTACTTTGAGAAAGAAGGGCCAACTCTTATTATATAATATTATTAAAGGCCCCTTAGCCTATCTATCTAAGGGGCCTTTTCTTGCTCGTTAGCGCTAACCTTTGATTGCAGTTTAGGCTTGACTAAGAACATAGAAAGGGCTTTTTCAGCTTACTTTGCTACAGCGGACCGTTAGCAGGGTGCCGCGCTTTGTGGGCTTGAAGGACTTAGCGCCGTGACAAGTGGTATCAGAGCCAAAGGCTAGGCCAAGCCATGGCTAGGGGGAAGAACCCGTAGGCTAGTGCCGTCGAAGAGGCTCGACGGGAGCGGACTCCTTATCGTGTGGATCGCCTTGTTACACAACTGGAGGGAGAGATTTCGAGCGGTTGCTTCTCTGGAGAAAGATGGGCTGGTTATGCGGACCATGATGGAAGGCCAAGAGCAAGGGCCTAAAGTTTCGTCTCTCAAAAGCAAGGACTCGAAGAAGAAGCCTTAGGCCAATAACTGCGAGCTCAAGATCAGGAGCCAAAGCGGACCGAGAAGAAAGAAGGAAGGCTTCATCTACTCCAAGCCCCTAAAGAAGTCAAGGTTTGGAACCCCCAAAAAAGGATGGTAAATGGAAAGAGTTCGTTTCTTCCTCAAATTGGATTAATGGATCGTCCGTCCAACTGGAAATGATAACAGAATGCATATGTCATTAAAAGGAATTCCAATAAGGGGATAAATATAGTATACCACCAACCTTATTTCCTATATGAGGGAGGAAGCAAATTGAAGAACCCGCGGATACGGGAAAAACTCAAATTTCTTGTTAGCCAAGGAAAATGACTCGTGGTAAAGACAGATAGACTTTGACCAGACGTGCTCGGAATCTTTTTTTTTTTTCGATCCGAGCGAAGTTGTTATCACTCCTTCACCTCGTAAACTCGGTAAAGTGGCTTTGCTCCTCGCTTTTGTTCAATTATAAAAAAGAATCACTTTGATGGAGATTTATAGCATCATTCAAGTAAATACAGATTGAGATCGTAGAAACATGAGCTTGTGATATAGCTACACCTAATTCCGGACCGGTTAATGCAAGAACTATAAATAAAGGACCAAGATCCCCTATGAAATAGAAAAGATCATTCATACATAGCATAGTCCAAGCGGACCCACTTAAAATCTTTACTGAACTATGACCGGCCATCATATTAGCAAATAAACGTATTCCTGAGCTTAATGCGCGAAAACAATGAGGGATTAGCTCAAGGAGTACTAAAAAAGGTGCTAACGGCAGTGGGACTCCTGCGGGTAATAAGAAGCTTAAAAAATGAAGCCCATTTCTTTGAAATCCCACTATAGTAATGCCTATAAAAATAGAAAATGAGAGACCCAAAGTAATGAGAAAATGACTTGTAACTGTGAAGCTATAAGGTATCATACCCTGGGGATTACGAAATAACGAAAAAGTAAAAGTGACCAAGATGCAAGGGAAAAACTTTTGTTTCACATTTCCGGAAAGACCACTTATTTGTTCGTTTACCAGGTTTAGCACGAAATCATAAATAAGCTCTACCAAGGATTGCCAAGCATTTGGTACTGAGTTTCCTCCTCCCTTTTTAGTAACAAAATAAAGCAGAAGTAGGACCAAACTGAGAGTTAGCAGCATAAACAAAGATGGATTTGTGAATGAGAAATACAAGTCTCCTATCTTCATAGGAAAAAATGGGATGATTTCAAATTGTTCAAGTGGGCTGGGGACCATCTTCACTAGTGCTGCCAGCGCATCTTTATAGGACTCACTTTCTACTCCGTTTGTGTTCAAATCATTTAAAATGAACTCCATAAAAGGGATATTGTCGCTTTCCCCATGTAAAGCTTCGGCCGCAACCATAGCCGCGTCGGGACTCTTGTTAATCAGAAGCTCCTCCAATTTCTCGCGTATATCAGATTGAAGCTCTACTATACGTTCACTGGAAGGGTTAAGACCTGGATGATCCTCAAAAATACCATCATAAGAACCTTGAGTATCGGACGATTGAAGACTAGAATCGGTAATAGTCGTCGTGGATTGACTCGGAGTTCTAGAAGATGTAGCACTGGAATTCAGACTATTTTCATAAAATAAAAAGAGGCGTGGAAATTTTTCAAACATATTGATGGATTGAGAGAAAATGATTCCCTACAGACAGAAAGAGATTCCTTCCTGTACGAGTCGTGAAGAATTAGATAGAGCTTTGGTTGGTTGTTGACCAACGG
>Ga0157360_1000574_pt1 | contig 13937 bp, 6 predicted proteins | sample AttlaeALBM1_FD_111483 | JGI IMG/M metagenome (GOLD analysis project Ga0157360, IMG submission 111483) | Fungus gardens microbial communities from leaf cutter ant in Ribeirão Preto, State of São Paulo, Brazil - Atta laevigata ALBM1 | ecosystem: Host-associated > Fungi > Mycelium > Unclassified ... | reverse complement strand
CACAGTTGAATATACGTTTCAACTTGAAGCTTATATCTAACACTTGATATCTTCACACTCCTCACTAGAGGATCTGGTTAAGGTTTTCAGTGAAGTTATATCGGAGGAGAGATGTCAACGAGATTTTGAGTAGCACCCTTGAGGTTGTCCTAAGACAAGTAAGAGTACCGATTCCTCAGAGTAAAGTTTTACAAAGGGAATACAGAAAGAGAGAACTTGCCGTTCTCCTCTCTTTCTGATCTGTATTTATCCTAACTAGAGATGTAACTAATTGTTACAATGTGGTAACACTACTTGTAACTAATTGTTACAATGTGGTAACACTACTTGTAACTAATTGTTACAATGTGGTAACACTACTTGTAACTAAGAGTGACTAGTTAAGTGACAGATCAGTGACAGGGTGACAAGTGAGTCAGAGATGAGTCAGTGTCTAATAATGGGTTAGTCCGATGTTATCCCATTTAACACAAGTCCAAAGATAGAAAGGAAAATAGTCCAAGGTTTCTCCGAAGAGTCCTGTTTGTATCATGAGTCTGTTGTCCCCTAAAATGCTTCGACCTTCTATGCATTACTGCATAGTAATGTCTTCGTTCTGCTCTACCAACGTTTCTTCTCACATTGCTATCATCTCATCTACTAGCCATTTATTATCAGACCAAGGTTGATAGTAGCTGTAGTCCCACTTGATGTTCATAACAGCTAGTGCATGGTTATGCTTGTACTTAAGAATCCTCAGTCGCAAGTCTAGCACATTAGGTACAAAGATTTTTCTGAGGTAACGTTAAAAGGGTACAAAAGGGAATTGCATACTGGGACAAACAAGACAATGATGTACCAGCTCCCAATTGCATGCTAAAGGTCTGAGAGGAGATAATCAAAGATGAAGGTTTATAAATAATTAGAAAAAGTAGAATTATACATAGCTCCAGTAAAATATATGTTGGTTGTTGTAAAATGAATGTAAGATCTCTCTAGATCGTCATCACATAGCCTCTCTAAGGTGTCAACCTTTACACACCATGACTAGACTCGACTGGAAAATACAGTTAGTTGATTACTCATAGACCCTCCACACTCAGTTGCCCCCTTGTCTGCACCCCTAACACCAAACCTTACAGGTGTGATACAGTCCAAGTGTGCACCTAGCCAAGCTTTCCCAGCCTGCTGTCCTCTCCAAAGCCTGTCCAAGTTGTATCTGCTCTTCCTTCCTAGATCAAGTTCTGGGTATATTCTATGTTCTTCTCAAGACATCCTACTGACTCCAAACTCTTACACTCAATATTTTTGCATTTCATGATTCCAGAGACAGTAATGATAAAGGTAAGTGCCAAAAGGTTCTTTCTTTTTCATCCTGCTCTGGATACTATATTAAAGTTATTACAAAGCCCTGAAACTCAAGGAATAAAATATAAAAAGGAAACTATCACTACTTTTAGGATTTCCTCAACTCCTTTCTGTCCTAAGCCCTCCCAAAATCCCACTGATGACGCATTCTTCTCCTGTCTTTATAATGACGTGTCCTTTCACCAAGTCCTTCCCATCAAAGATGACACATCTTTACTGCCACTCTCTTCTAGAATATTCTTCCTTCTCCTATCATTCTCTTGATGCTGCTTTGTAATTTGGACTTCCTTGATTACCTATTAAACAGTTAGTAAGTTCTAATAAATGTCTAGTATCTCCAAGTTGTGTCCTAGAGGTCATTTATCTAAATATAATTGATCTGATGCCATCAATGCTTATTTACAAGCACAAATTCTATTAGTCTAAGTTTGTCTTCTGAGTAGTACTGGTTCTAGAGTACAAGTTTGCCATCTTTCTAAGTTAGTCCATTCAAAAGTAGATCTAGAGCATAGTCCTTTAGTAATGTTCTTAGTAACCTGATGCCAGCTTATCCTAGTTACCTCTTGAGGTATCAGCATGAGCTCTAGGTTGATTATCACCTGCTCAATGTCTTTATCTTATGGTATTACATTCTGAGGATTATAGAAAGGGCTCTAAAGTGAATTCTAATTAAGAATCTGTTGGTATAAAGTGTATCAAATGTTATATTCCATATAAAATTCGGTTGTGGCGTAATAACATACTAACCCATTCTTGTCCAGGAGCCAGTCTGCATCTTGACTGCTAGTGGGGTTTGCTAGGAGTGTAAACATAGTTAAGTCTTGTGGGAGAGACCACCTGATGTCATTGTGTAGGGATTCGATGTCCAGGGGGTTATTTGAAGATGAGGGAGGTGAATCTAGATAAGCCATTCTAGTATTGAATACTAGTTGTTCCTGGATGAACAGGGGGCAATAATTATAAAGGTTTGCTGATTCAGGAGGTTGGATCCTCTTTGTAGGGTATAGATCTAGCCTTTATATCAATGCATCAGGTTTTGTCCCCAAATGTCCTGGCCTGAATCAGATTAATAAGTTAAATTATGCCAAGTATTCAGACCAGTGTGCCTGCCATCTTGTTAATAGCTTAGATCCACTGAAGTATATTAGGTTTTTGTGGTCAGTTACCACATCTATTGGTCCTGGGGTTCCTTTGAGATAGTGATGCCATTTTTTGAAGGCCTCATAGATTGCAAGTAATTCCTTATCATGTACATCATAGTTTAATTCTGCTTGGTTGAACATCTTAGAGTGGAAAGTGACTGGATGGATGTCTCTCTTAATATGAATGGATAGGATGGCTACTAGAGCATGATCTGAAGTGTCAGTCTCAACAGTGATGGGAGCTTCTGGGTCCCAGTAAGCTAAGACCAGGGCATGAAGGAGATTATATTTGCATACTTGCACAGTGTGTCACTCAAGATACTGAGATTCAGAGACGAAGACTAAGTATATTGAGGAAGTGAGAAAATAGATTGCACACCTGAGATTCAGAGACGAAAACTGAATCTCAGGGATACAAAGTAACTACTTAAATATCAGATTATAAGTATGCACATATTTATCATAGAATGTAAAAAACTCCAACACAGTGGAGTACTCATAACTAGGAGAGATCGAAAGTGAGTAAGCGGATGATCAAAAAATTTTTTAGGGAACATAGTGGATGTTGTAATGCTCCCAACTATAGTCCCTCAATAGGGCAGTAACAAAGGCCTCTTTCAGTATATCAAAGGCATCTTGGCACTCAGTTGTCCAGTCCCAGATGGAGTTCTTTTTGGTTAGTCGAGTAAGTGATACTGCCAGTTCTGAATAGTTATGAATAAATCTTCTATAGAAGTTTGCCAAGCCAAGGAACACTTGGACATCCTTGACTTGGCGGGGTACAGACCACTCCTTAATGATGCATACCTTCTCTCCATTTATCTGTAACCCTTTGGGGCCTATTAAGTAGTCCAGGAATTCCACTTTTCCTTGGGGAAGATGCACTTTGATGGGAAGATGTAAAGCCCATAGGTTTGCAGACAATGCAGAACTTCTCTTACATGTCGCTTATAGTCTTCAATGTTATCAGAGTAGATCAGTATATTATCCAGGTAGATGATGACACACACATCCAATGGATCAGCAAAAATTTTGTTCATCAGTCTCTGGAAGGCTGATAGGGCATGACTAGCCACTCATATAAGCCATACTGCATTTGAAATGTGGTCTTCCACTCGTCTCTATCAGCAATTCTTATGAGGTAATAAGCACTTCTCAAGTCAATTTTGGAATAAACCCAATGTTATCAAAGGACTGTGATAGTTCTTAGTGATCACCCTAGGTGGATGTTCAGGAAGAACTCAATAGAGTTCTTTATTGGATTGGTCTACTACTTATACTACTTTACAGTAGCTATACAACTACTAGTCCATGATCACATGTCCTTCCAGAATGTTCTATGATCACCTGACCTTGTCACATGATCTGATTATCTAAGTTCCCATGCTATTTATATCTCAATCCCATTGTATAACTTGAGGTTATAGATCAGATGTTCAAATGCATGGAAAGTTAGTTTCTTTTTGGGGCTCTTATAACACTCAAGCCTTTTAAGGTGTGTCCAAGAGATTAGTTACCAATGGAATGGGATAATGATCTTTTCAGGTGATCTTATTTAGTTCCCAGTAGTCGATGCACAACTACAACAAGCTGTCTTTTTTCTTTATAAAGAAGACAGGGGCTCCACATGGAGATCATGATAATTTGATCAACCCAGTCTTGAGGTTCTCATCAATGAAGTCTCTTAGGGTCTAGAGTTCAAGGGAAAACAGAGAATAGATTGGGCCTGATGGGGGTTTTTTCATTTTTAATTTGTATCATGAGGTCAAATAGTCAGTGCTGAGGTAATCTCTTTACACTTTGCTTACTGAATATGTTAGCAAATTTGTGGTAGTCACAAGGAACGTCTCTCAGGTCTATGTCCACTAGACCAATGCATGCTAACCTTGCTAAGCTTTCCTGTCCTAGTACTAGGTTAATCTGGAAGGTTGTGTTACCTTTCCTTTGACAAAGGTATTCATATGTGGTTGCATTTACCCAAGATATTTGGGATCAAGGTGTCTCAAGAGTTGGTGTTGGCTTAATGTTTGTAAATGGTCATTCATTACTAAAGGTATTATTCCTTTACAGTTTTGGGATTTGTATAGTACCCTGTTTCCAGTCTATCTGAGGGTTACTCACCATTAGCCAGTTGTGACCTAGTACCACCTCACAGGATCTGTTAAGAAAGGTAACAAAGAACTTAATCTAGAAGGACGCACCGCAAGAAAATTTCATTGGTAATATTACAGTTCAGTTCACACAATTGTTAACTATACCATCTATTAGGGAGAGGGGGTGAGGTTTGATGTCCTGACATGCCAGTTCATTATTCACAACAAACACCAAGTCAATGAATAAATCCAAGGAACCCAAGTCAACCAGACCTAAGAACATCTTTGTCACAAAACTTCATTCAGCCATATCTCTATCAATTCTTTGACGATTCTCATGATCTTAATGGCTACAGAAAGCCCTCAAAAAGACCTTTCGATCAATTCCAGTTACATCTTGAGGTGATCAATAGTGGCCAAGATATTAGGCAGATCAACTGGTAACCACTATGGTACTGTTTATTAAATTACCAATATCTCGTAAACTGCCATGATTGATGCTTCAGTTCTAGGCTCATCAGAAGCCCTCTTCATACTGCTCAGAATGAGGCTAAAATGACCTCAAGGAAATTAATATCAGTGGAGATATGAAGACCTCAATGTTTGTACATAGATTTTATTAATTACCCATAGATACTCATCTGTCCTTTTCTTAGAACAAAGGACAGCCTCCATAAGGTTAGGTTATCACTATTTACAGTACAAAGGCACTACCATATGTAGAACAATAGGTAGTAGCATGTGACAATCTGCCCTAGTGCACAGACTATCACAATCATGTATATAAGGACTCATAGTCTGAGGATTAGACCTCAGACTTAACAACATCTTTTGTCACTTGTCTAACTTTGTCTATAAGCACTTTGAATCTATATTTCAACCTATCACAAAACAAGTAAGTGACCTTTTGTGATAATTTCTGGGACCAATTTCAAGCTGACCAGTACTAGCAAAGTCTTACGATTGTTGAGGGATGCTGCACCCAGATTCAGCTTGGGTTCCACAGGAATTTTTAGGCGGACAACTCACTGAGGAGTAAGATGTCAGCTGATGCTTTTTTTGGTGATTCTGATGTTTCTGGTGACTCTCCGACCCATGTTGCCCATGCCTTCATATTGGGTAGAAGCTTCTGAGATTGCTTAGGGCAGTTCCATGCTAAGTGGCCTGATTGGCCACAATGCATACAGAAACCCAAACTCATGTGTCGTTGATGCTCTGCATTTGTCAAGCGACCATTGTGTCCTAGGATGTTTGTGGGTGAAACAAGGGAAGAGGTAGAGGATTGTGTGGGGCTGTGGAATACTAGGACTCTTGTCTAGTCCTTCGACTGCCTATCCAAGGTAGGAGGTTTGTCATCGGAAAGGTTCCTAGAGAAGTCAGTTCGGTGTACTCGCTGAAGATAGCCTTGTAAGGTATGGGCCAATTATTGCCTATTTTTCTCGTCCTAAACTCGTTTCCAATGGTCATTGTCTATTTTGAGAACTGCATGTTTGTATCCTTCAAACATTAAGAGATCCTCTCAGCTAAAGCAAAGTTCTTTGCTGATCCTTGCTGGAATTGCGTTCTTGACCACTTTTCATAGGGAGCGATTGTCTTACCAGATTCTGTTCTGATATTTGGCAAACTGTATAAAATAGGTTATGGCCTTGCTATCAGGAGAGAAGGGAATGGACACAATGGCATCCTTGTCATCATCTTCAGGTAAGTAAGAGCCAAATATATTTGAGAGCTTCTGAACAAAAGTATCCCAATCTTCTAGAAAGTTCACGTCCTGGTATGGATCAGGCTTGTTTATAAAAGATTCAAAATAATCCAGGGCAATACCCTTCAGGTAAGATATAGTAAAATATACTTTCTTGGAGCCTTTCTTAAATTCTCCTTTACAAGCACAAAAATAGATCTAGCATTGGAAAATGAATGCCTGGAGATCATTTATGCTACTTCTACTAAAGGTGTCAGGTTTCCTGATGTCCCTATGTTTTTTTTTGTGAGTAAGGAGTTGCCTGTTAAGCTAGGGCTAGTAAAGCTGTATGCAATTTGAGATTAGAGATTTCAGTGTGAGGGTCTGCCATAGTTTTTGGAAGCAATCTAGGGAGCATTTCGGGCATGTCTGGGTATTCAGTAAGATTTTCCTCTGGAAGAATGGTATCATCTGGATTCTCTTGGAAACTTATCCACTGGAACTGAGCCTGAGATACTGTGAATGGTCACTCTACTGGTGTAGTAAAGGTACCTTGAGAAGGGGTGGGTTGATGGGCTTTCCATCTTTTCATCATTTGAGTTGGGGATCTGGGGTAGGAGGTTGTCTAGACATGGATAATAGAGTGTCTTCGATATAAGGGCTTTAGCTTTGTTCTACTGTTAGGACCAGAAAACTTCACAAGAAAAGGAGAGTAGTTGAGAATTTAGTTACAACCTTAAGAGTTGAACCAGTCTCTGTACCAATCCTTAGCTTCAAGTTGGAGGGATTGAGGTCCAGACTAGGGTCACAGGAGGTCAGAATGAGAAAGAGAGAGTTGATTGAAGTTTTGTCTATAGAAGAACAAAGCTAAGGTATACTTGTCAAGGACGTGTGGAGTGGGAGCGGAGTGACCTGGAGTGGAGCAGAGTTACTCCAGAGTGAAAGGAAGTTGACAACAAAAGTAGGGAAACAACCTTGGTCTCAGCTCGTGTGCTATGTCTTGATCTGCTGTCACGTATGTGGTTGCATATTTCAGGAGGACTGAATTGTTGCCAGGAGTTTCGGAGAGAAGTGGTATAGATTGATAGGAGTGAGGATAGAACAAGGAGAAGATGTAAATGACTTTAATCTATGAACTAAGAAACTAGGATGTAACTACTAGAGTACTTATACTAAGTCTGGAATAGGAGGAGTACAAGTAACTAGTCTACATCATAATCCTATAGGAGTAGACAACAGGAGTTTAGAAGCAAAAAATTAGTAATAATATAAAATAAGAGAATATTATATTATGAAATGGGTATTTTCCATCATATGATAATACTGACTAAATCAATGCATACTTCAGGTATGCTGACTAATCTTAGGTAATATTCTGCTAAGTTCAGGGTCATGGTTAAGACCATGATACTGCCTTACTGACTACTACCCTAGTCAAATTTGTATATGATTGCCTCTAAGAAGAAGACCCCTACTCTAAGCAGCTTTCTAAGGAATTACTGCCAATCTCTTGCATATACTACTTACAATGGAGCACAGCACAAAGTTTATACAAAGAAAAAGATATAGAACAACATCCAGTTGCAAGGTCAGGACTTGAACAAGATACCTGGACTTAGTACCTAGTCTCCTCCCCTAGTCCCTAACTAACTGAGAAGTCCCCTTTACAGCTAGGGCCCACTATTCAAGATGCTTATAAGTGCTGTGCTCACTAGCAAGGGTGATAAAAGAATAAGTGGTAGTGAGGTTGCAAGGTATGAGATCACTGTTGGGGATCAAGTTCTTATGTTAACGTTAAGTCATAAAGACTTAGAGTTTACCCTAGGTAGATGTTCAGGAAAAACTCAATAGAGTTCCCTATTGTATTGTATATATTATTTATACTATTTCTATATGGTCTGTGTACTAAAGTTCCACAATCACATATTTTTCTGGAATATTCTATAATTACCTAATCTAATCACATAATATAATTTACCTAAGTTTCCCACACTATTTATAGTTTGATCCTTGCTGACTAATAAAATGTTATATAAGCTACTATTAAACTAACTAGAAGATACCAGAGAATGATATTTATAACTATAGTCTTTAGGATCTCAATAGGATATTAGTAGAAATAGAAAGAAGTCTTTGCAATTCTTTACCAATGCCTCTTTGTCACAAACTTTATTTGGACCTATCTTTACCAATTCTTTGATGATTTCTATAGTTTTAACAGCACCAGAAAGCTCCTAAAAATTGTTACAAATTTCATTCAGACCTATCTTTACTAACTCTTTGACAATTTCTATAGTCTCAATGACTCTAAAAAGACCTTTTAATCAATACCAAATATATCTTAAGACAATCAATATTGGCCAAGCTATTAGACAAATCAATAGGTAATTACTATGGTACTATGTATTAAATTGCTGATATCTCAAAAATCACCATCATATATGCTTTGCTTCTAGGTTCAAAAAAAGCCTTTCTCATACTGCTCAGAATAAGCTTAAAAAAACCTCAAGGCAATTAATATTAATAGAGATATTAAATCCTCAATGTTGTGTACATAAACTTAATTAATTACCCATAAATACTTATTTGTCTTTTCTTAGAACAAAGAACAGCCTCTATATGATTAGGTTATTGTTATTTAAAGTACAAAGGCACTACCATATATAGAACAATAGATAGTAGTATATAATAGTCTTATCATGACTTGGCAAAAACGACTAAGCTATTATTTATATCTCTTTTCTTTTCTTTTTCTTTACTACACAGGAAGGAGTGTGGGAAAGTGTCACATCACAAGTGCCACTTGGTCACAGTCACATGGTCATGTCACATGACAAGTCACATGATGAGTGTGGGAAAGTAGCACACAGACCATGTAGTAGTTATATAAGTAGTATACAGAAAATAACAGGAACTCTATCAAGTTCTTCTTGTCAACTCAGATAAGGAGTAGGATTAAGTTGTTATGACTAAGTCCTTACAAGTCAGTACACAGACCATCACAAATCTATATATAAGAACTCTTTGTTTGAGGATTAGACCTCAGACTTAACAACATCTGTTAAATTAATTATTATATTGTGTATTACTATAGTTTAATATACAAGTCATGCTTACATAAGCATGGCACTTCTTCGTCTCAACTGCCACATTGTGAACTACTCTACTTCTCTTGAGATCTCCCTTTCCCATCAGACTGTCTATTATTATCTGTTGGATAACCTAGTAAGTGGGCCATCATTTGTCCCTACTGTAATTGCTGCTCTCCATCTTTCTAACAAATTTGTTACTTGTTTAACTTTGCTTATAAGTGCCTTTTGAAGCCTTCTTTAACCAAATCACAAACAGTAAGTGACTATTTGTAATAGCATTGAATATATTGTACTAGCAAAGGCTCTTGCTGGTAGAGCTTTTCTTGCTTTAGTCTCCTAGATAAAAGTATCCAAAATACAGATAGTAGTCCAAAAGAATTGTGCCAAGTTAACACTACTATCTAGGTGGTTTTGTAATCTTTTAATCAAAAACCCAATGGTAGAGCCCCAATACTCAAAACATAGGTGGACTGTCTTTGCTTTACCTTTACTATTGTAGGAAGTCACATAGGTTGGGCTTTGACAAAGAATAGGAAACATGCTATTAATAGAATGAACTAATATAAGCTCTTCTCATAGAACTTTGGCTCACTGAGAAGTCACTGGTATTTATCTGAAAAGGGGTTTAACTAGAGTACCTATTTCAGTGTCTATTCACAAGTGTTATGTACAAGAAGGGTTAGTCCAGTCATAAGATATAGGAGGCTAGGAAAACAATTAAGATGTTGGCAGGAGTATACTTTGAACACTGGTATTTGTTATTTAGTATATAATTTCTTCTCTACCTAGACTACTGACTACAGTTGGGGTTTGGGAGACATACTTACAACATGTGCTGGGGGTATAGCTACCTTTTATACAGTACTACCATGGTTTGTCTGTCATGACTTGGCAAAATGGCTAAGTTATTATTTATTTTTCTTTTTCTTTTTTTTTCTCTTTTTCTTTGGACTTACTACACAGAAAGGAGCATAGGAAAGTGTCATGTCACAAGTATCACTCAGTCACAGTCACAGCCACATGATAGTGAGAAATAGGTATATAGTTAATATAAGATAAATGGAGACTCACCTCAGTGACAATGAGATTACAGTTGTCTACTGAGGTGAAAATTTATGGTGGCTATAGATAAAAGTCCTCAGCATAAATAGCACCTAAGAACTATATAGTAGAAGTAAAACTGTATAGTTTATCAAGGATGGAACAGACAGAGGACAGAGGAGAGGAGTAATAAATAGAAGTATACTCCAGTGTTATGCCGCTAGAGAATTTGCTGCAGAAATGTAGCATAGGATATACTTTATACTCCTAGATTTCACTATTGGAACCCACTCTAAAGATCTCCTACAAGCCCCAGACATAATCTAGACCCAATATTGGGTACTTCTTATTAGGCAGTTGCCAAGCTGTCACATGCCAGGATAGCATATACCTTGGGAGGCAAGACTAATGAGCTAGTATCAGATTTCTCAGATACAGACTATCAATGTTGAAGCTCTAGAAGTCATAGGCTTAGGAATATCCTTGGAATGTGAGATAATCTTAATCTAGAGCAGACTTAGACTAATATGACACCAAGATGATAGATCAAAAGTCTATTAGTGACTAGTGATCCCATTACTGCTGGGCTCAGACAAGAAACAGACATGCCGCTGGACGACAATGGTATTGCTGATGCTCAGACACACTATCATGTGTTTCTAGATTAGGGTTTGGGGAATGATGGGCAGGAGTAAAGTATAGAGGTGAAGCAGTATCACATAGTCATATCCAAGAGGTATGGAGGACAGGAAGGTGATGGCTGTCATGGCTGCATAGTGGTGTCATAGAGGAGAAATGCAAGAGAGAGTGGTAGAATAAAGGGTTTCCTTTTCTATTTCTTTTTAATTGAGTCTCTAACATTTGTAATATTCTAATATATTTCTTAGAGTGGAGATTGATGGAAGGAGCCTTCTTGGCTCTTGCCTTCATCTCAGAAGCTCTTGAGGCTGTAAATACAATTCTCTTGAGTGTATAAGAGGTGATCTTGGTAAAAGGTTGAGTTGGTGAATTTTTTCTACCCTATACCCTATTCTTTTTTGAGACAAGATGCAGCAGTTGCTCAGGCAATCTTCTATGGAGTAGCAGACCTGAAAAGCCTGGCTAATCATCGACTCAGATTGTATCACACCCATAAGGTTTGGTGTGGGGGTGTGGATGAGAGCTTAATTGAGTGTAGTAAGACCCATGAGTGGTTTACTGACTATTCTACTAGTGAGCTTGTTACAGTGTGTAAAGGTAAACACCTTAGGGACACTATGCAAGGCAGATCTAGATTGAACCTTTGAACAACCAATCATTACATCTATTTTTATATTACAGATAAGCTGTGCTTTACATTTTAATTTCTTTCTGATATCCTACTTTCTCCTTCTCCCCACAAATCCTTTAGTATATGGTTGAGGACTATCACCACCCTTTACTCTTGCTTGTCACAGTTAAAACCTCTTTTGCCCCTTTCACCAGAACAATGTACTGCACTACTTCAGAGAATAGATAGTACTTAGCGATGATAGAGAAACCAAAAGAAAGCTCTGGTGAACAGAAAAAAATATTGGAGCGGAGTATGACTTTGATGAACAACCTTGGCTTCAACTTATATGTTGCACCCTGGTCTCCAGTCATGAGGTTAGTTGGTTATTTTGGAGTGGAGGGAAGTCGTCAGAACAGAGGTCCTAAGGAAGTAGAATAGGAACTAGAGTAAACAGGGATAGGATTAGGACCAAATGACGTTAATTTACAAACTGAGGAAATACACTGTAACTACTCAATACTTATAGAAAGTCTGGAATAGGAGGAGAATAGTCTACTACGCTATCCTACTAATTATAATTTCAGGAGAATTATTAGGAGAAATAAATTACATAATTGTCAGATTTCTGAAATATAACAAGTTAGGTTGAAATGGAAACATAAAACAGAAAGATGATTGACTGGCAAGTGGAATGTAGAAGTGACAAAAATAGTGAAGAAGGAAAGTAAAAATAGAAACAACCAAATATAGAAGTGAATAACATCACACCATGATATAGCATCACCTAAAGCCCCTTTAATATGTCTTATCTAAGCCAATGAGTCCAATATTTGTTAGAGTTTCCAATCCTTTAATACATTACTACATTGTTATGTCTTCATCTAATAGTGTCAACATCTTGTCTACCAACCACTCATTATCAGACTATAACTGATAATAGTTGTAGTCCCATTCAATGTTTATAACAAACATAGTACACAATAACAACATGTCATATGACGGAAAATACCCATTTAAATAATATAATATTCTTTTATTTTATATTATTACTAATTTTTTGCTCCTAAACTCCTGTTGTCTACTCCTATAGGATCATGATGTAGACTAGTTACTTGTACTCCTCCTATTCCAGACTTAGTATAAGTACTCCAGTAGTTACATCCTAGTTCCTTAGTTCGTAGATTAAAGTCATTTACGTCTTTAATATCCATCTCCACTCCTATCAATCTATATACCACTCCTCTCCTGCACTCCTGACAACAATTCCGTCCTCCTGAAATACGCAACCACACACGCGACAGTAGATCGAGGCACAGCACACAAGCTGAGGCCAAGGTTGTTCCATTTTGTTGTCAAATCCCTTCTATTCCGGAGTAACTCCACTCCACTCTGGGTCACTCCGCTTTCGCTTCGCACATCCTTGACACAACATGAGCTGAGACACTTGTAGAGTGGCTTAGCCTAGATGACTTAATCACCCTCCAAGTCCAAGTTGACAAGAAGAACTCGATAGAGTTCTTATTTATTTCTTGTATGCTACTTATACAACTACTATATGGTCTATGCACTATTTTCCCACACTCCTCATGTAACTTGGTTATGTGATGTAACACTGTGACAACCTATTGTATGACTGTGACTATGTGACATGACACTTTCCTGTACTTCTTATGTATAGTAAGTTCAAAAGAAAAGAAAAAGAAAAGAAATATAAATAATGACTTAGCCATTATGCCAAGTCATGACAACTTATATGTGTTAAAGCCAGTTTCTAGATTGTATTTTGGATAGGAAAAAGCTGGTTAGGAGGTCAGAAGATATTGGTAGGAAGTAGTAGTATAGAGGTAGAGCAAGAACATAAGGTAGTAACAGATTGGCATGGCATGATGAAAGGCAATGTTAGACATATTCATATGGTAATACTATAAAGAAGAGAAATAAGGGAGACTGGAAGAAGGGCTTTTCTTTTTTATTCATTTTTTATTGAGTCTCACTAGTTTGTAATTTGAATATAGTACCTAGAGAGTCTGTGAGAGAGCATGCAATCTTAATACCTATTACTATCTCAAGGGCTCTAGAGTTATTTTATAGCACCTTTATGAGTTATAAGTGAAGTGGTTAGGTGGTCATGGTAACTTTTCCTCTATACTCTTACTCTTTTTGAAAACAAGACATAGCAATAACTCAGACAACCTTCTACAAGGTAGCAGGCTTGGAAAGCCTTACTAGCTATCTATACATATTGTATTATACCCATAAGGTTCAGTGTTGGGAGATAAGATCTTGGTT
>Ga0157360_1000570_pt1 | contig 13968 bp, 19 predicted proteins | sample AttlaeALBM1_FD_111483 | JGI IMG/M metagenome (GOLD analysis project Ga0157360, IMG submission 111483) | Fungus gardens microbial communities from leaf cutter ant in Ribeirão Preto, State of São Paulo, Brazil - Atta laevigata ALBM1 | ecosystem: Host-associated > Fungi > Mycelium > Unclassified ... | reverse complement strand
TGGCGATGTAGTTATTATTGTCTGGTGCATGTGACTATAGCGACTGGTGCACAGACCAGCTACTCTAGTATATATAGGTAGTGATGATGTAGTAGAATACTCATCTCAACAATGATTGAAGCTTCTGGGCTATCCATCGCTTCTTCTTAAGATGCCTTCTCTACTATATTGAAGTGTGACTGGGTGCCTCACCAAGTGTGCCCCTTACATATACTAGCAATGTGTCATAGATATACTTCACTTGAATCTCAAACTAGCTTCTAGGACTATCTATTAGCTTAAGAGTAATTGCCTCTGAGTGGTTTCCTAACAAGAATGGTAATGAACTACCGTAATCTAAATGATTAGACAGTAAAGAATAATTACCCACTACTACTAATTACGGACCTAATAGATAACATGGGTAGCAAAAAAGTATTCACAAAAATGAATCTGAGATAGAGGTTCAATAATATAAGGATTAAGGAAGGAGATGAGTAGAGGGGAGCATTTACAATACATATGGCCTTCTTCAAGCCAACTGTGATGTTCTCTGGAATGACAAACTCACTAGCTACATTCCAGGTGATAATAAATGAAATTTTGAGGGATCTAATCAATGAAGGAAAAGTCCTAGTATTTGTAGATAATATATTAGTAGGGACAGAAACTAAGGAGGGACATAATGAAATTGTGGAGGAAATATTGAGAAGGTTAGAGGAAAATGACTTATATGTCAAACTAGAAAAGTGTATATGAAAAGTAAGAAAGATAAGATTTCTAGGGGTTGTCATAGGACCCAACAGAATAGAAATAGAGAAAGAAAAGGTGGAAGGAGTACTTAGTTGGCCAGAGCCCAAAAATGTGAAAGATGTCAGGAAATTCTTAGATCTTACAAATTATTATAGGAGGTTTATCAAAGATTTTGCTCAAGTAGCAAGGCCAATGAATATGTTGAAAAAGAAGGACATAAAGTGGCAATGGAGAGTAGAGCAATAATAAGCATTTGAGCTCAAACAGGTCTTTACAACAAAACCAGTATTAGCAGCACTAGACTTAGATAAAGAGTTTAGGATTGAAGCAGATGCTTCAAATTATGCAACTGGAGGGTGTCAGACTAGCTAACTCCAAAGCTAGAATTAAGCCAACTGCTCCTTTATCAGTGTTTGACAAGGAGAACTTGATAGAGTTTCCATTAGATTCTGTATACTATTTATACATGAAGAGTAACCCTAACCCTTTCTTTTATCCTGTGCTTCCTTATGAGTCACTTTCCTCTCACATGTCCATCGATAAGAAAATAAAATAAAATAAAATAAAAAGAAAAACAATAATCAAAACTAAAAGAAAAGAAAAAGAAAAAAAATATTAAATAATGACTTAGCTGTTTTGCTAAGTCATGACAGAAGGGTACTCTCAATGAAGTACTCAGATGAGATGTGGAAACCGGTTGCTTTCATTTCAAAATCTCTAAGTGATACCGAGAGAAACTATGAGATCTATAACAAAGAAATACTAGTAGTAGTCAGATGTTTGGAAGTGTGGAGACATTTCCTGGAAGGAGCAATAGTTAAGTCCAAGATCTGGACAGATCACAAGAATCTTAAATACTTCATGAAAGTGCAGAAGTTAAATCGGAGACAAGCAAGATGGGCTTTATACCTATCTAGATTCAATTTTATGCTAAAGCATATTCCAGGGAGTAAGATGGGAAAAGTAGACAGTCTAAGCAAGAGACCAAACTAGGAGGTAGGAGTAGAAAGAGATAATGAGGATAAAACGTTGGTAAAACCAGAATGGCTGGAAATGAGGAGAACAGAGACAGTGGAAATTATTGTGAAAGGAGTAGACTTACTCAAAAAAGTAAGACAGTCTAAAGTCAAAGATGATGAAGTAGTAAAAGCAGTTGAAAAAATGAAGCAGGCAGGGGTAAAGATGTCCAGAGATAAAGAGTGGAGAGAAGTAAATGGTGTTATGTATAAGGAGAGAAAAGTCTATGTACCTAAAAATAACAAATTGAAAGCAGAGATCATTAGGTTATACCATGACATGCCAGTAAAAGGACATGGAGGGCAATTAAAAACAGTGGAACTGGTCACTCAAAACTTTTGGTAGCCAGAAATTACTAAAGAGGTAAAGCGATACATAGAGGGGTGCAATACTTGCTAGCAGAATAAAAATCACACAGAACAACTAGCTGGAAAATTGATGCCCAATTCTATCCCAGAAAAACCTTGGACACATATATTGGCAGATTTTATTGCAAAGTTGCTGTTAGCTCAGGGATATGACTCTATCTTAGTAGTAGTAAACAGATTAACAAAAATGGTCTATTTTATACCAACTACAGAGATAACATCAGCAAAAGAGTTAGCCAGGTTATTCAGGGACAATGTTAGGGCACAGTCACTCAGAGGCAGCTAATCCTAATGCTAGATAAGAGTCCTGGAAGCAAAGGTGATATTTGAGTGAAGATATTTCTACTAACACAAGTAGTCTTATATATTAAAACTAATGGTCTGTGCACCCTAGTTACATGCACACTAACTAATAATACTACTGTCCTAATTATAGATCATCAGGCACATCAAGGTGGACTTAAGAGAGAAGGCAAGGGGAGTATGTGTGAGCATCTCACAAATACTTAGAATAGTCCCTTAGGTGGGAGCCTTACTCACGATCTAGGCTGTTTCCTAGGATATCCCCTTACAGACAATGTGTGGAAATTGCACAGTTTACCTGAGAGTATCATATCAGACAGGGGACTACAGTTTGTGGCAGGATTGATGCAGGAGTTGAATAAGATGTTGGGGATTGAAAGTAAGATATTGATAGCATTCTACTCTCAAACAGATGGACAAACAGAAAGGGTGAATCAGGAGTTGGAACAGTACTTAAGAATGTTTACCAATCATAGGCAAAAACAGTGGCCAGAATGATTGAGAACAGCAGAGTTTGTGTTATGAGAGCTCCAAGAAGGAAGCAGTTTCCCAAGTATTTAAACATTTGATTCACAACATCAAGATACACAATGGGGTCAAGATATAAATAGTATGTGAACTTAAGTAAGCAGATCATGTGACCAGAGTCATGTGACCATAGAACATTCTGGAAAGACTTGTAACCATGGGACTTTAGAGTACAGTCACTTGTAAAGTAGTATAAGTAGTAGCTCAATCCAATGAAGAACTCCATCAAGTTCTTCCTGAACATCCACCTAGGGTGATTACTAAGAACTATCACAGTCCTTCGATAACAGTTTGCATATAATAATAAAGCACACTTAAGTACTAGAATATTGTCTTTCAAGGCAAATTATGGACAAGATCTGAGAATAGAATTCGAGGGAAGAAAGAAAGGGAAATATGAGGGAGTAGAAAGATTTGTGACAAAAATAAAAGAGATCCAAGAGAAGGTGAAAGCAGTGCTGGGAAAAGCGTCAAGAAAAGATAAAGAAATGTGCTGATTGTAAGAAAGCTAACCTTCAAGCCAGAATAAAGCTAACTACTCTTTGTTCAGCAATTGACAAAGAGAACTCAATAGAGTTCCCATTAGATTTGCTACACTATATATACAATTACTATCATGACTATGTACCTTGCCTCCCACAGTCCTCATGTTACTCATCAGCTGACTTCTCTGTCACATGTTATGACTATGACTCCTGTGTGACATGACCATTCTGTGACTGCTATCATACCTTTTGTGACTCTGTGACTGTCATGTGATATTTCCCATGCTCCACCTTAGTAATGATCTAAAGGAAAGAAATATAAATATTGACTTAGCCATTTTGCCAAGTCATGACATAGACAACTTCTTTGTTTTATATCACTTTATATACCTAATGGCTCAGTCAGCACCTCACTAGTGGGGCATGTTCTTTACTCAGTAGACCTCATGTCTACCATATGTATTCCTCATTCATTCCTTATGATACATAGGTATATATACAGTAGATACTCTCCTGTATTCCTTATGCTTTACCAATTGTATCATTCCTTTTCTTCCTCAACTCTCATCTCATTCTCAAGTCTTTACTTGAGTGTTGCAACCTGAGTTACTCCTCAAGGTTGTAACATTTAGTAAAGTATCACTAACTCACCTTGCAACTAGGAGAATGGCAAACTAGTAGACTGGCTGTTAGTATATTGCAAAGATTGCTGCCAAATATATAATCAGAGCACAGGAAATAGAAGACCTTAAAGAACAACTCAGTTCAGTTCACATTAGTGAAGAATGGTCAGAGTACCAAGAAGAGATTGAAGAACAGAACATACAAGAGATAAAATCAGAGGCCAACAGAACAGGCAACAAAAAAGAAGAACTCAACAAGTTGAGTGACGTACCATCAGTAGGACAACCAAAGAAAAACATGTTTAGAACACAAGTAGGTACACTAGTACCAACAGAGGTAGTAAACCACAAGTCCATGGTCCCAGAACCTAGATGGTTCAATGGAGACAAGAAGATGTTTGAAAACTAGTAAAGAGCAATGAAACTCTACCTCAGGGCAAACAAAGTCACAGACGCCGACAGGAAGATCATTGCAGTACTAGACAGATTCCAAGGGGGAACTGCAGGAGCATTTGCTCAACAGAAACTCAACAAGATAAATAAAGAAGATGATACTCCAAGTGTCAGGAATGACTCCAGAAGGGAAATTTACTCTAGGGGGGGGCTTGGCCTCAACAACTAGTTGTGCCCACCTCTATACTTGCCCCTTCTGGGTTTTAGTCAGATTATATTCAAGAGGAAAAAGTAAGAGTGACAAGCAGAGTAGAGTTTTCCCAAGGGAGAACGAAACTAAGGTAAATTACAATAAATTGAATTATTAAATAATTTGGAAGATTCTGGGGTGGCTGATAGTCAGGTGACTAAGCCATGTGCACACATGTGACACATGCAGTGTGCATCATGGTGTCACCATTGTGACACCAAGTTGGGATACCTTTGAAGCAGAATTACAACTGGTTTATAGTAACAAGATGAAAGAAACAGGTACAGAATGGCATATCAAAACATTCACACAAGGAAAAAAGCACATCACAGATTTCCTTATTGAATTCATGGCTTTAACAAGCAAAGCACAGACAAATGATCAGCACACAATATTTTTGCTAAAGAAGAACATAAACAGGGAAATGATCAGAGCTATAATGGCATATTCACCAACTTAAGCCCCAAAGAGTCTAGAACAATAGAAGGTGGCAATCACAGCAGTAGGACAAGAATATGAATGGACCAACATCCACTATAACTACAGGACAGGTTCAGGAATAACCTATGAAGGAATAGGCAAACCAATGGAAATAGGACAACAAAGAAACAATGAACAAGGATACAGGCCCAAGTGTTACAACTACAACAAATTCAGACACATGGTAAATGTAAGGGGACATCTGGTGTTGCTTAGATAACCTGGTAGGGTTCGCATGATCTAGCGTTCCCATGGATCCTCGGAGTCCGCAGTACATAGTTCCTATTATCCTCTAGTTCGGGTCTCCATCATAGAGCTACATAGCCTTATCTGGTAGTGTAGTTATTAATGTCCGGTGCATGTGACTATGGTAACTAGTGCACAGACCGGCTAGTCTAGTATAAGTAGCTAGTGATGTACAGTAGAATACCTTACCTTAACATTAGTTTGATCTCCTGGGCTATCCATGGATCTAACTTAAGACGCCTTCTTTACTACATTGAAGTGTGACTGGTGCCTCACTGAGTGTGCCCTTACAGTAAAAGACTGCCAACAACCAAAGAAAGAGAAAAAACCACAAGGATGTTTCAAATGTGGCAAAGAAGGACATAGTGCCATAGGGTGCAGGACACCTCAACAAATAAAGATTAGGAGTTCACAGAAAGAGAACAAAGAGGATGAAGAAAACCAGAAGAATTTTGTCGAAGGTTCAGAATAGACACAATATGACGAACCACTGTAACTAGTTCTGCAAAAAATTGATATGTTATTTCACAAAGGAAAGAACAATTGAGGGAACTTATAGTGCACCCAACAATCAAAACCAAGGACAGAAGAAAACTCAAAGTCAAGACATTAATTGACTTAGGATGTATGAACACTACTATTACCAGGAAAACCATTGAAGAAAAAGGAATACCCATCAAATATAAGGAAACCCCTCACACATGACTCCAGAGCCCATATTAGTCCTCTAAAGTGACCCTGCAGCTGATCAAATATTACATAGTAATATTTGGTCTTACTCCTATTGTTCTAAGCACACTCTGTTGTCTCCTAACACACTTTTATTGTTCAGACCCTGGTTACCAAAAGCAGGGATGCAAGGACACTATAATATATATATTGTAGATTATTCCCCTTAGGAGCTTCATCTATGTCAGAATAACTAACTCCTAAGCTGGAATAAAGCCAACTGCTCCTTTATCAGTATTTGACAAAGAAAAATCAATAGAGTTCCTGTTAGATTTGCTACATTATATATACAATTACTATTGTGGCTATGCACCTTGTCTCCCACAGTCCTCATATCCATCAGGTGACTTCTTTGTCACATGCTGTGACTGTGACTATGACTTCATTGTGATGTGACTATTCTGTGACTGCTGTCACACCTTTGTGACTCTGTGACTAGTCATGTGATATTTCCTGTGCTCCACTTAGCCGTTTTGCTAAGTTATGATAATCTAATTCTCTGAGGAATCTCCTGGAGTGCTCCACTCCAGTCGCCCTTACAGCAGAATTAGATCTTATTACCAGAGCCCCAGAAATTCTCAGTGAACAGCTGTCCTCTGGTCACCCTCCGCTAACAGACTCTGGCCCTCTGATTATTTCGCTCTAAGAGAGATATCGCTCCCTACAAATACTCCCCATATAAGGGGACGCTCTAGAGTAGCTTAGGTAACCTGGTATGGGTGAGTATTATTTAGCTTGCCCTTGGATTCTTGGAGCCCGCTATTCATAATTCTCTTTCCTCTTGTTCTCGTTGCCATGGTTTGTACTACGTAGCCTTATTAGGTATGGTAGTTATTAGTGTCTTGATTTGGGTTCCTGTAGCGACCAGCGCACAGACCAAGCTAGTCTAGTATATATAGCTAGTGATATATGGTAGAATACCTTATCTCAATATTGATTGGAACTCCTGGGCTATTCACTGTTCCTTCTTAAGTTTGCCTTCACCACTCATGCTTAGTGTGATTAGGGGTTGCCTATGAGTGATCCCCTTATACCCCAGGTATAGCCAACGCCTTGGGCTACCTACAGCACCATTTCCAAGAGTTGACCAAATGCCAGAATATTTTGGAACACACTATCAACACCACCCTTGCCTTTTTCAAAGATGGATGGGCTGTAAGGTGGTCTGAGAACCTCTTTTACCAGGAGGTGGACACCGGTATCTTTTCTATTTAATTCTAGGCCGACTTCAAATAACAGTTCCGGAGTCAATTCTTTCTAGTCAATGTAGAAGCAGACACTGTTAACACTTTGGAAGGCTTTTTGTATTATTAAGAAAACTGGAGGGTGGATGATTACTTGGACAGTTTCCTGATCTTAGTCTCAGATGCCAGATACACAGACCCCAGACCCTGGTAGTAAAATTCCACTGAGGTCTCAAGTTGAACATCCAGAACCAAATCACCACCATGCCTTTCAGATGACCTACAGACACCAATCTGGAAGCCTGGTACGCAGCTGCCTGGAGGATCGACCAGGCATAGTTAGCAAACGAAGCCTTTCAATCCATGCTCCAGTCAACAATCTTGGCCCCCTCATGCTCCACCCTTCCTCAATTGACCCCTCTCTCAATATTCCACCCTCCTCAACCTACTCTGCCCCCCATTTCATCTAGGCCCCCTCCACTTACACCATTCAAAGGAGTACCCATAGATGTAGACACAGTTCAGAAAATGCGCTCTCTACCCCCGCAAGGGTGCTATCAGTGCGGAGAGGCCAACCATCTTGTAAGAGACTGTCCCCACTGCTTGGACGTCCGAAATTTAACCGTGGAGCAGCGGTGATGGGGATCAAAAGATTTGATCACAAAACAAAGGTGAAGCGAGGTCAAAGAGGCAAAATCTCCAAACTGCTTCACAATTGTGCACTAAACAAGTAGGCACTAGGGAGATAAATCAAATAATAGAGAGCTTACTGAAGGTAAATGTCCAAAGAATAACCAAAACATATTAGATAGAAACCTAAGAAGAAAAGAACTGTTTTTAGTATCTACTCAAGAGAACCCTCACTGCAATAGGATCCCTAAGGCACATATTCATCTCGTGCTGTGACACTACTGCCCTTACCTAGTCTAGTAGCCTGGCTTGCCGTTGATACAGTAGTACTACCTAAAACTCCTGTGCTGTTGTATGGGCTCTTCTTCAGCTGACTGCACAACTGGAAGCTGACTCCAATAACCCATAGCGAGTGGTTAGCTCCTAGCGTAAGCGAATGCCTGAGTCCATTGAGCTTGAGTCTTCCTTCGAGGGAAGTTTTATAGAGTTTTCATAAAGCAGACACAAAAGAAAACCTTAAATTACTCAGATAGCCTTTTAGCTCTAGAGCAACAGAGGGAGAGATGATGGGGGAAAAAGTATTCTTGTCCCTTATGTGCCCTAGAGTATTTTATTAAGATTACAAAGCAATGATACAACAAAAGAAAAGAAACAAAGAAAACTTTCAGATTCCTAAAGATAGTAAGAGGAAAATGATGAGATGGTACCTCTCCTGATCACTTGGCTACCACTCCCCACTCCTCTAATCCTACTCCTAGGGATCTTCTCTAAACAATAGATGGCCCTTGAGCCTTTTGATAGGCCATAGAGAAAGAGGCAACAATCTCAAGTTGTCTTGTTCTCGAGCGCGTTGTCTTTATCAAATATCTCTTCTTTCATCTTTCTATCTGACCTCTCTTCCTGACCTCTTTAGTCCTTTTACTACTCCTCTATACCTCATCACATCTTTGAGCCTCAGTCTCCCTCTGTTAAGTTTGCAATACAGTCCTTGAGAGGACTTGTCTTGCTAGTTCTTGCTATAATTAGCCATCAGTGATGATGGCCCTGCTCTGATGGTAACCTAAATGTTATAAATAAGTCACTGCTGCTGAGATATGGCATCATTCTGTTAGAAAACCATCTCCTAAGGTCCTTTCCACTCTCGAGAGCACTTTAGAGGGGAGTTCTGTTATAAATCTGTTATGAAATTCTCTGGATAATCTTTATGAGGTCTCTGTAGTGGTAGTCACAGCCACTACTCTGCTACTCAAGTGAGGTACTTGAGTCCACAACTGGGCATCTAAGAAACATCTCTAGGAGGCCAAACTTATCTCTCAAGCTGGTTATTCTCGTTATTATGGTGAAAAATATCACTTTTATTGCCTAAATGGCTGTCCGGCATGACAGTGGGAGGAATTAATCGAAGACTTGATGGCTTTGAAGGATCCGGAAGAGGATTTTATTTAGTGCAGCCAGTGAAAAGTGCGCCCCGATCACTATTAGTAAATAGGTTTGCTGTATTGAATGTAGAAGATGTAAGGGCGACTGGGGCACCAGACTCCAGGAGAATCCTTAGATAATATTATACTTAGTAGTTATGATACAACTCACCTCTAGGAGAATCCTCAGAGATTAGGATGAGGCTCCTGGAGGGATGTTCTACATTATATACATCCCTAGTGTCAGGGTCAGCAGGATCAGAGCTAAACTAGTGTGTTTAAGTATCACTAGCAAACAGGCTAAGGTAGCTCCAGAGGGTTGTCATGGCGTTTAGGGGTGGAAATAGAGGTGTCCCCTTACAGAAGAAGTCAATACAGATATCTGTGAACCTATAGATGCACCCCTCCCCTCTGCTCCAGACAAGAAGGCCCTACCTCAGGAACTGAAATGGGGAAAGAGACTACCCAGACAACTCTCTACCAACACCCTTGATGCTTGCGGAATGTCTATTATTCTTCCTATAGAGATCAGTACTACTGACACCAGCGAGGTGTATTTTGTCAAGGTGCTTTTGGACTCCAGAGCTACGGGCAGCTTTATAGATAAAGACTTTGTCTGTACAAAGGGTATTAGTACCCAGAGCATTTCCTGCCCTATACTAGTGTACAATGTAGACAGCTCCCCTAACAAAGCAGGTCAGATCTCCGAAGTAGTAAATGTAGTCCTCTATTACAAGATCCACTCTAAAAGGATGCTCCTCACTGTCTTCAACCTCGGGAAGCAGAGCATAATCCTTGGCTATACCTGGCTCAAGGACCATAATCTGGAGGTCAATTGGCAAACCGGAAAAGTACAGATGAACTAATGCCTCCCTCAATGCAAGGGATGCCGCATAATATAAAAAGAACAAGTGTTGTAGAAGAAAATAGAGGCCAGAGCCATTAACATCTGTCGATCTGGATCCCCTCTGGAGTATGCGGAAGACTCAGAAGAGGACAAGACCCCCCTTTGGACATGTAAAGTTGAATACAAGCAAGGGGACAGACTCTTTGTAATGAAAATTCTCCAAGAGTCTGCTACAGAGAATCTATATGCCACCTCCACGATCTCCCAGAAACTTGCAGAAAGAGCCTGTCGAGCCTTGGAAATACAGAAAGGACTTTTCACCCTACCTGATTGTGCCAAAGGATTCGAATCCATGTTTGCAAAGGAGGACTTTGACATCCTCCCAGAGCACAGGCAGTGGGACTATGCTATCAAGCTTGTTCCAGGCTTAGAGCCTAAGTCGTCAAAGGTCTACCCTCTGTCTCTGGTGGAACAGAAGGAGTTGGACTCCTTCTTGGAGGAGAATCTGTGTACCAGACGAATTTGCCCTTCCAAATCTCCTATGGCAGCTCCAGTGTTTTTCATTAGGAAGAAGGATGGCTCACTCTGGTTGGTTCAGAACTATCATGCACCCAATTCCATAATGGTCAAGAACAAATATCCCCTCCCACTGATCTCTAAACTCATATCCCAACTCCACAGAGCTAAATACTTTACCAAGCTAAATGTCTATTGGAGTTTTAACAATGTTTGCATTAAGCCCAGAGATGAGTGGAAGGCAGCTTTTTGAACCAATTGAGGCCTGTTCAAACCCTTAGTAATGTTTTCTAGGATGACCAACAGCCCAGCCACCTTCCAAACCATGATGAACAACATCTTCCAAGACCTCATAGCAGAAGACATTATAGTGGTCTATGTTACAAACTTCATTCAGCCATATCTCCATCAATTCTTCATCGATTCTCATGGTCTTAATGGCTACAAAAAGCCCTTAAGAAGGCCTTTTAATTGATACCAGTCACGTCTTGAGGCAATCAATAATGGCCAAGATATTAGGCAGATCAACTGGTAACCACCATGGTACTGTTTATTAAATCACCAATATCTCCGAAACCACCATGATCTAAGCTTCGCTTTTAGGCATCAGAAAAGCCCTCTTTATACCACTCAGAATGAGTTTAAAACAGTGCTGAGGCAATTAATATTAGTGGAGATATGAAGACTTCAATGTTTGCACATGGACTTTATTAATTACCCATAGATAGTTATCTGTCCTTTTCTTAGAACAAAGAACAGCCTCCATATGGTTACATTATCACTATTTCTAGCACAAAAGCACCACTATATATAGAACAATAGGTAGTAGCATGTAATGATCTGTCCTAGTACACAGACTATTACTTTCATGTATATAAGGACTCATAGTCTGAGGATTAGACCTCAGACTTAACAATATCTTTTGTCACTTATCTAACTTCGCATTTTTGAACTCTTTAAAGTATCAAAGCACCCATCACAAATAGTAAGTGACCATTTGTGATAGTCTATCTGGACAACATGCTGATCTTTACTAGGACAGAGAAAGAGCATGCAAAGGCTATCCAACAGGTACTACAGATCTTACAGGAAAACAAACTTTTTCTCCACCTAGAGAAATGTGAGTTCTGCAAGGAGTGAATTGAGTACTTGGGACTAGTCATCTCGGAGAACCAAGTTTCCATGGATTCAGTCAAGGTCATGAGAGTCTGAAAGTAGCCTACTCCAGAAAACAAAATAGGTGTCCAGGCTTTTCTAGGCTTTGTGAACTTCTACCGAAAGTTCATTTAGGACTTCTCCACCAAAGCTCAATTCCTCTTTGATCTGACATGCTCTGAACAAGTCTGGACGTGGAGTGAAAGAGAACAGGTGGCCTTCGAGGACCTTAAAACAGCAGTGACCACTGCTCTGGTGTTAATGTCTCCTCAGGACTCAGAGTCTTTCCGGATTAAAGCAGATAGCTCGGACTTTGCCACAGAAGTAGTTTTGTCTCAGCAGTCAACGACAGACAGAAAATGGCACCCCATGGCATTCTACAGCAAGTCCTTGTCCTCCATGAAACAAAACTACAAAATCCATGACAAGGAAATGCTAGCCATTAGAAGAGTGGAGGCACTTCCTGGAAGGAGTGATCTATCTGGTAGAGATCTGAACTGACCACAAGAACCTCAAGTATTTCATGACGGCCAAGAAACTTAACCGTTGTCAAGCCTGCTAGTCCTTGCATCTGGCTAGGTTTGACTTTTTGCTTCACTACTGTCCCGGACATACTATAGGCAAACCGGACGCATTGTTGAGAAGAGCTGATCACGGAAACAGAGCCTTGGACAATGAGAACATAGTCCTCCTTCAACCGGAATTTCTTGTAGTGTACGCCCTAGAAGGGGTGAAACTAACTGGCGTAGAACAGAAGATCTTGTCTGACATCCGCAAGGGGAACCAGAATAGAGACCAAGAGAAACTCATAGCTAAGACAGCACAAGAGCTCCAGGGCTCTGCCAATGGGGCAGTACACTCCTCAGAGTAGTCAAACATAGATGGCCTGCTCCAGTTCCGAGGGAAGATATACATACTGTAAAGTCTGGACCTACACAGACAGATTGTAGCCCTTTGCCATGACACCCAGATCATGGGACACCCTGGACACTAGAAGACACTAGAACTAGTGTCCTGGAACTACTGGTGGCCCCAGATGTCTAGGTACATTGGCCAGTATGTAAGTACCTGTGATCTCTGCCTCTGGACAAAACCTTGGCGACACTCTCCAGTTGGTGAGCTTCAACCACTCTTCATTCCAAACGCACAATGGGATATGCTCAGTATTGATTTTGTGGTCGAACTCCTGGAGTCCTCCAAACATGATACCATTATGACTGTCATGGATGCTATCTCCAAAAGAGTACACTTCATTCCAGCGCACACAATGGTCATAGTAGAAGGAGCAGCCAGACTCTTCTTCCATTATGTCTGGAAACTCCACGGCCTCCCAAAACGTGTTGTCTCTGACTGCGGACCCCAATTCATGGCTTCATTCACTAAGGAACTATACAGACTACTAGGTATACGAATATCCTCCTCTATAGCTTGGCACCCCTAGACAGATGGACAAATGAAACACGTCAACCAGGAGCTCAACCAGTTCCTCTGCCTATTCATCAGCAAACAACAGAACAACTGGTATGACCTCCTACCTATCGCAGAGTTCCAGCACAACAACCATGTTCACTCTGCGACGCAACAATCTCTGTTTCTACTAGACATGGGATAAATCCCCCATATAAGCTTTGAGCCAGGACAGAACCCCTCAGGCCTGGAAACAATCAACAAATTCACAAAGAGAATGGAATCTGCCATCGAGGAAGCCAAGTCCACAATCCATAAGGCGCAGGAAGACATGACAAGGTACTACAATCGAAGAAGGTCTTCAGCCCCCATATTCAAACCAGGAGACCAGATATATCTAGATGCGTCAGATATCAAAACAATACGTCTGTCTCCGAAGTTGTCACATCACAGACTAGGACCCTTTGAAATCGAACACCAAGTAGGTGTAAGGGGACGACTCTAGTATCGCTTAGTTTTCCCTGGTAGGGTTCATACCTCCCACGTTCCCTCTGATCCTCGGTCATCCGCGGTACCCTGTACCCTTCCCTCTAGTTCGGGTCTCCATCATAGATACTAGATAACCATATCTGGCGATGTAGTTATTATTGTCTGGTG
>Ga0157360_1000569_pt1 | contig 13974 bp, 17 predicted proteins | sample AttlaeALBM1_FD_111483 | JGI IMG/M metagenome (GOLD analysis project Ga0157360, IMG submission 111483) | Fungus gardens microbial communities from leaf cutter ant in Ribeirão Preto, State of São Paulo, Brazil - Atta laevigata ALBM1 | ecosystem: Host-associated > Fungi > Mycelium > Unclassified ... | reverse complement strand
TTGAGTATCCGCAGTGACAGACTGCCATCGGTTCGCAGGTCCAGAATCAAGTGTAGATTTTCTTTATCAGATCAGCCAAATCGTCTTTCTAATCGTCGTCCAGTTCACTCTTGGAACCGCGATCGGCGGGGCTCGATGCAGTTGAGTTACTGAAACTTCTTTGGAAGGCCGACAGTCCGTGTTGAGAAGCTGCAGATTGTTGACACAATAATTCCTTCTGTTGCTTGGGCAGAGACTCATCTATGACGGAGCTATTTTGTCTGATTCCTCATGTATGAAGGCCTCCTTGAGGGAGATGTCAACGGTGAGGGACAAACGAGCTGGCGTGTCGAGCATAGCTTAGTGGATGGTATGAGAAAAGGGAAGGAGGGCGACAAAACCAACTCAACTTGTTGTTGCAGTCAATATCGGTACTACAAACGAGGATATCGACCATCCAGGCATCAGCTATGTCTCCGAGCATGTTCGCGATCTTGATGTAACCTTCTTTCGTAGCTGATTGCAGGGCATCATGAACAAGTCTGTTCTAGCCGCGGCTTGTTTGGATCGTGTAGTTGTTTCCCTATTTGGGACTTTATATGTGGGGAGATATTGAACTCGGGGAGAGGGTAAAGAATCGGAGAGAGCAGGATTGTGGGGGTGGGGGGTGGAGGGGTTTTATATTGGTGAGAGGCCATGGTTCGAGCTGCGTGTTGGAGGCTTTGCGATGGTTGCGATGTCAAGGACTCGTACCGCAGTGTGCTCTGCTCTACAAGGGCTGGAGTGGCATTGTCGAGTGGCAGGGACAGAGACGACGACGGGAAGGGCACGAGGTCAATGAGAGCGTCGCCGAAGCTGTTGCTGACAGAGACTGTGACACCAGGAGAAAGATGGCTGGTGGCTGCACAATTAGCAATGCAGATTTGCAATTTCCTTCCACCGCTCCCTACGTCAGATCCACATGCTTGAGGTCCCACGCAAAAGAGTCGCCCGTGGACTGGCTCGCATAACACGTGAACAGCACACGACCACAGAGAGAGAATTCTGTATTTATATACCGCAACAAGCAAACAGGTGCTAAGACACAGTCCCGGCCATTGGAAGGATCAACAGGGTAGAGCTGCGTACAAGTGTCCAGAAGTATGTGTGTATGTGTATGGTAGATGGGTGAGATTTACGTTTGGGCGTGACGTTGCCACAATTGGCGGGGTGGCGGTTGACGAAAAGAAAAGGAAAACAGGGGAAGCCTCAGCATCGAGGTCTTCCATCCGATCAGGCGGCTCCATCCTCCACGCCGGCGAGCCACGGAAACTCAGTACAGGCGCAAAGTGCTGTATTCCTACAGTCACTTCTCCCCCACGAGGTATCTCACTCTTCCCAGTCCTACGAGTAACCCCAAGCTCGATTATCGGTCATTGGGTGGGTTTTTCTGTCGGTGCGTCGCGGTTCTATGGTCTGTGGACGTTGGGTGTTGATAGTTAGAAGTTGGCACTGAAAGCAGTTATGTCATGGGTGGCAAATGGTTGGGTGAAGCTGGTGGCGGGTAATATGGTTTGGGGCTGCAGATTAATTGGCAAGGTGGGAAGCAGGTGGAGTGCTAGCAGACAGGCTGGCGGTTTTCGTGACGCTGAGCTAGGTTTTGAGCTAGTCCAGTCGGTTGGCGGCGCGACGAGGCGAGGTCGACTTGATGAAGGGAAGCGACTGGGCTCTCTGTACAGTACTCACAGAACCGTGGGAAAACCGAAACTACATGGTGGTTCAAAGAGCGCCTGCACGACCACAGAAAGGCGGTCCAAGTAAAACACAGTAATCCAGTGAATTCAAAGGAACGGCAGCTGAATAAGGAACCCCTCATCTTGTTGCCTTGGAAGCTGTCAATCTTCTTGAGTATAAGACATATCGAGGTCAAGACTATTATGATCTCAAAATCCTGTGCTAGGAATAAACAAGGTCGAAGCTAAGGAGCTACGCTAAGAGCAACTACATATATACAATGAACGTGTGGTCAACGTGAGATAAATGGTGATAAGACATAAATCGTTACACAAACTCTGTAAGATCGTCAACTTGAGCTTCAGTAGACTGTACCTGAAGCTGTAAGCTGTGGACTCTGAGTCCCAAAATGATCTCCCGAGTCTATCTATCTTTTAAGCACTGAAGATGTACATCTTTGGTGAATTTGGGCGTGCTTGCAACGGATTTCATACTAAATTGATCCCTCCAGTTCTGTCTGTTTTTGAGGTTATCCTTGTTACCAACATCCATTCTAATTACTTTGACAGAGGCTTTAGTACAGGAGATAGTCTGGACAATTAGACTCGCCAAAGCAAAAACATGTTCTGAGAGGGACGAGCAAGAACTCAAATAGAGCAGCTCCTGGGACTCGTCCTACTTTCCAGTTCACCTATCCATTTCAACATCTCCAAGTACTTGAGCTGAGGACAAGACTTGCTTTTCCAACTGGTTTCCTACATCGTCCTCCTTTTGCTTGAGTTTTCTCAACCACTCTTTGTCGATGCATTCCGTCCACTCTCTGCCAAGCCTTGACTTGGAGAGGTCCACCCTCGTTGCCTTCCTTTTGGGTACCCCAATTACCACTCTGTGCGATGGCACATATAGATTGACCCTATGCTCAACTGGGATCCAAAACAGTCGCTGATTGTCCTGACCCACTACCCATCCATCTGTTATGTCCTCCAGTATAAGCTCATATCCATGAACGGAGTGCTCATGCATGAGATCCGCTACGTCCCATATCCTCAAGCCAAAGTCAGGGGAATAGTCCGCCAACTTTGTTCCATCTTGTATGAACGCCATGTCTGTTCCATCTCGTATGAACGCCATGTCTGCGCGTCCTCGATCCCAAATTTTAGCGTACAGATGGCCGGTGCAGACATCAAGGAGATGTATTGTGTTATCAAATTTGAACCAAAGAATGATGAGTCTGTCGCGAGGGGAATGTTCAATGAGAGCAGGTGAGAGGGCCATTGCATCCACTCTGGACGTTCGAAACTTGGAAACGAGTTGACCTGTTCGTGTGTCCCAGACTCGGATGTGAGAGTCTTTGTCAGACCAACATGCGAAGAGTCTCCCATCAGGTGAGTTTACAGGTGAGGGATCGCGGCAGATATACACTTGATCATCAAAGTCAACAGGATGAAATTGGTCAATGTCGCTATTCCACAAATAGCATGTGGCAGAGGCAGAGTTCATAGGCACGATGATGACGGCCAAACCATCGGATGTCAGGAACGAGTATGGGTGTTTGGACTTGATGTCTAAAGAATATCTGCACTCGAAACCTGCGGGATCCTGCCGATGCCAAATTTGTAGTACTACTGAGTCATCATATAAGGCACATATAACCAGGTCGTTGCATGTTTGGAAGGCAACATTCCAAATCAGGACACCTTTCCTTGACCAGGGGTTTAATGAGACGCGATTATCCGGGCGCATTATGTCGCATATGGTGACGTGAGACTTAGACCAAAACGCTACCTGATCTTCATCGGGGGAAAATGCAATCTCCATGTCATCTTCGTCCTCATCCATGTCATCTTCTTGCTCGTAAATATTCGTACGCGATACGACTTTCCCAGTAGCTGTATTCAGCAATTCAATACTGTGAGATCGCTTTGATTTTGTAGCCACCACCTTTCCAGAATGTGAGAATCCAATGAATTGTGGCATGTCGGCATCAGCTTGAGTGTCCATAGTGTCGACCTGATTCATCGCCAAATTCTCCAGGTCCAGTTCCCACATCCTCACACTTCCATCATCACATCCAACTAAAAGCCTGTGGCCATCCCGTGATGGATAAGTACCACATATAGGTGAAGTAACCAGAAGATTTGTCTCCCAGATCAGTTTTGAACCGGTCGCGGAGACGTCCCATATCTCCACTGTGTTGTGTCGTATGATAAACACGTAATCGGTGAAGGGTGAATGAATAACACGGGGAACACCATCAAAATAATGGTTGAAGAGTGCCATTTCTTGTGTGTCCAGTCTCCAAAGGTAGATATTGTTCGCCCAAAATACGGCCATCAAAGAGTCACTAGTTGGAGAAAAGTGGAGTGATCTCAGATTTCCAGGAGGATACGAGAATCGTCGGGGATCCATGCCATCTTCCAGATTCCATAATTCAATAACACTCTCAGACTTCCTGTCTACAGCCAGAAAATGCCCATCAGGAGAAAGTCGGGTGCAGGCGACATCATCCACCTTGAACAACCTGTTGCATGACAGGGCACCATTGCTAGCATCACATAACTTGACCACAATCTGAGTTCGATCTCCACCTTCATCTTCAGAACCGTCTGAGGCACCTTCATCTTTATCTGTCCAATGCATTGATGCAATTCTTCCATCCTGATGAGTGAAGACGAAATCTGAGCCCTCGATCCGAAACTGCTCCTCACCCGTCACAATGTCCAAGACTACTGCATAAGAAAAGAATTCAAGTAGAATACGTCGCCCATCAGGACTGAAGCAGGCATCACATACAAACTCATCGTGAGGCAGCTCAAATGGGCCTGAAATGCAATGGCCGGTTTCAGAGTCACAGAGAGACATAATCCCGATTCCGTCGCCGGATGCTGATATGGAAGCGAAGGTGCTTTCATCGGGCGAAAAGACGCAGTTCACAGCACCCTTGTGGTGCTCTGCAGTGAATACCACCATGGGCCAGTGACTAGGTTTCCCTTCAGTGACCACAGCAGTGTTGGGAAACTTCGAACAGAACTTCTTGGCGACAAGAGATTGTTCAGGTACAAAGGAGAGGGAGGAAACATAGATTTGGGGTGCACATTGAGAGATTGGGATGATAAATGCAGAAATAAATCGGAGGGCATCCTGAATGAACAATGCCAGCTCATGATTAGGGTTCAATATCTGGCCGGTTACCATCAGAGATGTATTGCAGGAAGCGAACTAGAAGCACACCTTCCAGGACAAAGCTCTTCTTAGGATCAAAAATGCTTCATAAACTTTACCCAATAGGCTCATCCCCTCCAACCAGAACAACAATTTCTCATACATCACAAATTTCACTGTTTCCATCAAAGTTTCATCGGACGAGGCGCGAACGAGGTGATCAGCCCAATATTGACACGAGTATGAAACAAGAGGAGGAATAGTGGTTTTCACAGTAGCATGAATATCCACATTCTTTACGATTGAAGATTCCAAGCTTCCCATATTGAAGTGGAGCTGGGATGATACCAGAGTTTTCAAACATACCACAGTGAGCTGATGTTCATGATGGACTCGATCTTGAATATCCAAAAGCTTGGGGTGTTCTTGTCGGAAGGTCGGAGATAAAAGGAAATCTTCGAAAGACCGATGATGGAAGCGGAGGACAGGACCAGAATCGATGACTGACATGAGACCCCTTTTGATGAGCCCCAAGTTGTCGGCATTTGAACCCGGAATTTTAACCTCAGGAAGCATGACAAGCGCATCGTCATCAAGTGGTCGCTTGGCATAAATCATTGCACCTATAATGGAAATGACTGCCCTGAGCTCTTCTCCTTCGAGATTATCTCCAAATGATGCTTTGATGATTGTTGAGTACAGGGAATACAAGTTTTTCAATCCCTTTCCATCACCCTTTTTAAGCATGGTAAATCGTCCTTCAGGGTTTTGTTCGAGGAAATCGGCGACAGTTGTTGCCCAGATAAATATCCCAGCAGCACCGGGAACAAGAAAGCCAAGAGCCTCTGCGATCCATGCAGATGTCATTCCCATATCATCGAGTCGCGACTTGAGGAATGCATGGATGTCTCTGAAAGCACTATCCCCTGACTTAACATCATTGCCAGACGGAATCTCATGGATGCTGATGGGAACGGGGAACGTGATACGATGGTCTGGCCGGCTGGTAATCACCAACTTGAACCTCTTCAAGTGCTCGGCTTGAATCCAACGCCTAAGTGTACGCACAAGACCCTTGTAATCATCCCTGTCAGATGATTCATACTGCAGGCCACCACACTCATCCAATGCATCTACCACAATCACTGGAAGTTTCTCACACGGGACATCATCGAGTGTGGATAATGGCGTCTCGATCAGAGCTTTAAATCGGTCATCAATGTCGGCTGGGCCGGGCAACATATTGTCTTGGACCATCTTGTGAATTTTTTGGCGTACGGAGGGGTACCAGCGAGCAAAGTCAAAGGAGATAGCACACCAGAGGGCGTCTGTAGTGGTGGTAGAGAATTCTGTGCGGCCAAATCGGAATGGTATTACATGACGATCCTGTTCCCGTAGCCGAGCGGCTATACTGGCTGCTAATGCAGATTTCCCGACACCAGGAGATCCCCTGATCCAGATTACACTGTTGTCATTGTCGTTCTTGATATCATTTTCAATCTTTTGTAAGATGTCAATGCGGGTGCCAGCCATGCATCGGTTACGTAGAGGGAGCCTATTATCCCCAAGGGTGCGCCGCAAATCATCTAACTCTTTCCTTTCAGTTTCTGCTCTGTAGGTCTCTATAGCAAGATGTCGGTCAAATTTGTCCTTGAAGGCGTCAATTTTGTTCTTCAGCCCAGTTGCTTTCTCCTTTTGAGAGTCAACAAAGATGTAATCAACTAAAACCAACTAATCAGTCACAAATCCACCCAGATGAAGATGACTGGAGACATACATATCTGACCTTTCAGCCATCCCCGCATGAAGTTGACTACTTCTTCCATGATGTCGGGAAACTCTCTCATAGTACTGCGCAGTTGATCTGATTTTGGAACTTCATTGAGCCTTTCGAGCTGGCCAGCAAGCTCTTTGATGCTGTTTCCAAGGCATTCCATTGCTTTATGAGTTTCTTCTCGAGTTTTCACATGCTGCAAAAACAATCAGTAATGTTATTAGCGTTGAAACAGAAAAGGAGCCAACTTTGTATACGACCTCGATACAAGAGAATACGGCATGTGTGACAGGATTCAGCTGCCTCAAGTCAGTCAACACACGGGTATACTAGTCAACAATCAATCACCTTGCTGATTGCGGTCCCTAGATTAATGACCATCCCAGCAGCATCGTTTGCAGAAGCAGAACAATGCAGAGCAGACTGTAACTCGTCCAATTCTGCCACCATGTTCTTGATCTGTGGATCCACGGTATTTAGATCAATGTCGCAACTCTACCATTATATTTTCAGAGGAAATCAACATAACAGCGATAATGATAGCGTACCTCGATGACCAGCCACAGCTGTAGTTCTGGGATTGGATCATCAAATTTCACCTCAAATTTTGCTGAGATTCTCTGAGCAAATTAAGAGCGATCGAGGTAAAGATTCCCTCACAGTTTATACCTGTTTTAGAAGACAGGTGTTTCTGTAAGTCGTTGAACTCGATCTTAGCTTTACGCATGGGTCTCTCCTCTGAACCACGCTTGCCAGTTAAAAATCTCCACATTCGAGAACATTTTTGGTGTACTTCAATATTCAGTTCACCTCCTTCCATGAGCATGCTATGCCACAATGAGCATGTAGGACTGCTCAAACACAATAACCTCATCTTACCACTCATTTTGGGTGAGCTCCAGATGCCATTCATCCCTGATGCTCTTGTCCATTTTTTTTTTCAAGGTGGACATTGATGTTGTCAGAGCATTTGATAATCAGTGAGTGTTGAAATTTGCGCTTTCCAATGAATTCTTAATGTCAATTTAGTCCCTGATCTACTGAGTCAATCGAACAAAGTAGCACTCACTGACAACTTGGATGGCTTGTACCGAAAAGAGTTCAACTTGATCTGCCATTACTTCAACTATGAGGGAGAGAGCGATAAGGGAGTGTGGGATATTATCACGCTGAGAACAAAGCTGTGACACAGGCAATGATCGAAGCAGCTATCATTGTCCCAAGAACTGAACTAGGTGGGAACTCGATCCAGACAGCAAAAAGTGGCAGAAAGTCTATTGAATCGAGTAGTTGTTCTGGTGACCACAGTCCAACTTATATCGTTCAATTTTCATGGCAGTTAATGTTAAAGAGTGGCCAGCGGCCGTAGCGCAGTGGTGTACACACTACTTCCTCACCTAATAGATAGTGAGAACATCTTGAGATATTTGTGAGGCAAAGGAGTGATGATATACCATTTGTAATGGACAAGCCCTTTATATACATGAGGGAAGTGGAGTAATAGGAATGATGTGAGGCAACGGAATATGCAGAAGAGGAATTATGTAAGTAAATATTTAAATATTTGTACACCCCCCCTCACTTAGTGCATGGTTCTATGCCCGTAAGTGATAATCACGCATAATGCAGCGTCTTTTCCGTTCAATGAAAAATTAAACTCAGCTGTGCTCGAAATTTGCAAAACTTGACGTGACTAAGGTTCTTAGTGAACATATCGGCGGGGTTTTCATTTCCTTCAATAAAGAATAGTTTGACTTTCCCTTGAGCGACAAAGTCTTGGATTGCATGAAAACAAACGTCTATGTGTTTGTTCCTTGACTCGGTAACTGGGTTTGATGACATAAAGATTGACCCTTGGTTGTCTCCACTGATGTGGATGGGTCCAAATCTATAGCCAAGTTCAGTTAGTATTGAGTGTATCCAGACACATTGACGACTGCAGTCTGATAATGCCATATACTCAGCTTCGGTTGAGGACAGCGCTACTGTCTTTTGTGCCCTCAATATCCAGCTAAAAGCACCACCTGCAATCATCAAGAAATACCCGGTCTGCGACTTTTGGTCTTCAGGGTTTGAAGCCCAGTCAGAGTCAGTACAGGTATAGATTCCAAGTTTGGAGTCTCCAGAATATACTAGAGAATAGCGCTGTGTGCCCACAAGGTAGCAACAGATGTATAGCGCTTTATTGAGGTGGTCCTGAGAGGAATTCGAGGTATGGCGAGCGAGTTGGGTGACTGCGAAGGCTATGTCTGGTCGCGTGCCAAGCATGAGGTATAGGAGTGAACCTGTAATTGTCTGGAAACACTTCTGTAATTAGTAGTCAACAGATTCTTCATGCTTTTGTAGATGGTATCCAGATGGCAATGGAGTGGGAGTTGGTCGTGCGTTTTCCATTCGGAAGCATTGTAGTATTTTTATTAGGTAATCAGTTTGATCGATAAGGATTTTATGATCATGGCGTACTATGTGCATCCGAAGGAATTCAGACAAATCCCCTAGGTCTCTGCACTCCCATTTCTCTATAAATCTCGTCTTGATTTTGTTTAGGAGTATCTTGTCTGGTCCACAGAAGAAGGTGTCGTCGACATACACGACGCCTACAACAATGTTTGTTCCTACTTTGCCGTACCAAAAAATTTCTGCTTCAGATTTTAGTCGCTCGAACCCGAGTTCCTTCATAGAGGCATCAAGTTGGCGCCACCAGGCAAGCCCCACTTGTTTTAATCCATAGATTGCTCTTCAAAGTCTGAGCACTATGCCAGTGTCTCTTATGAGTCCTTCAGGCTGCTCCATGTATATCTCCTCATCAAGTTTGCTATAAAGGTAGGCATTCCTGACGTCTAGACCAGTGATATGCCATTTTTTGAGAGCAGCCAGTCCAAGCATAAGCCTAACTGTCTCGAAGCATACAACTGGTGAGTAGATATCTGTGTAGTCAGTCCCTTCACGCTGAGTAAAACCCTTCGCGACTAGTCGGGCCTTTTTGCGTCCATTCGGTTTCACATCAAAGACCCATTGACATTTTATTGTCTGCTTGGTTATAGAACTTTGTTTCACCTTTTCAAATGTTCCTCTATGCCAAAGTGCCTCTAGTTTATCTTGGCAGGCATGTTTGAACTCTCTGCAAATATCTGGATCCTTTATTTTTGCTATGTCTTTATATTGCCATTCTCGGACTTGAGAGATGTCTGGCTCGTGTTCTGGGCTATCATCACTTGGTGAGTGAGCAAATTTTATGAGATAGTTGAACAGGGGTGCTCTCCCTTCATGGCACAAGCGTGCTAGATTCTCCGAGTTGATATCTTTTGGAGAGCCGTCATTCTCAGGGTCTGGTACCAGATTATCGCTAGATCGGTTGTTACCAGGAACTTCAGGATTTTCATTCTGATGAGCGCGACTGGGGCTGGGATGCCCAAGCTGTTCTCATGCTGCAGCCGGGTTTGAATTTTTCCAGGTGTGTTCCTGACTTCTTGACCATCTTTTCTGTTTACCAAAGCTTTTTAGTTGATCTACGGGGTGCCAGTCTTCTCTGTAAATATTCCCTGGTCGACAAGGTAGGGTTCCTTCTAGGCTGACCCTCATCCCGATTCAAGTGCAGTTGACTGGGAATTTGCACAGGAGGTTGTGCCTGTTGATCGTCATCAACAGTTCCATTGTCACTATAATTTCTCCTGTGCTGTGGAGACTTTGGGGGTAGATAATGAGGTAGGTCATCATCATCATCAAGCTCTGAAAGACTTTGAGAAGGTGGACTTTGTTTTGGATCTGGTAGGATCTGGTTTTGCTGCTTAGTATCTTTACAGCGAGGGAATGATTTTTCATCAAAATCTGCATGAGCAGATGTGAATACAATGTTTCCTGGTAAGCGCATGAATAAATTTCCATGCTCCTCTGATGCAATGCCTAGGTAAATCATGAGTTCTGATTTTGGGGACATTTTGTCTTTACGTGTCCCTTTTGGCAGATAAACATATGCTCCACAACCAAATACTCGGATATGGTTTATGACTGGTTTCTCCCCTTCAAGGGTCTTGTAGGGAGTACGCCAATCAAGCCGAGCTTGAGAGGTTCAGTTGTAGAGGTAGCAAGCATGGTAGAATGCAAAGTTCCACCAGCTTTCAGGTAGACACGCATCGAAATGCATTGATTCTGCCTTATTGGACAGAGCTCACATTAGCCGCTCTGCCCAACCATTCTGCTGAGGTGTGTGGGGTGCGCTTTGGAATATTCTGATCCCTCTATTTTTCAGAACTTCATCAAATGTGTTTGACCTATATTCTCCACCTGCATCCGACATCCACATATGTACTGTAGCATGGTATTGATTTTCTACGTATGCAAGAAAATGCCTCATGGCTTGAAGAGCCTTATCTTTTGTTGTTAGGGCTGAGATCCATGCATGCGAGGTGAAGTCGTCGTAGAAGGTGATCATATACTTCTGCTTGTAGTAACTTAGGGTGGGGAATGTCTTCAGGTCCAAGTGTATCAGCTGGAAAGGTCGTATGGCTCAGTGTTTGGAAGGTGGGAAGGGATGGTTTGGCATTTTTCCTAATACACATCCAGGGCAGATTGGATCATTAGATGGGATTTTTACCTCAGGAAAATTGGTCGTGTTTTCCCTTGCACGTCTGAGGGCCTCCTTAGATGGGTGCCCTAAGCGGCGATGGGCAGTTTTGTAGTCAACTGCAAAACTTAGGTGCATATTTTTTTGTTGTTCTATCCAGTCCAACATTTGCAGCGCGTAGATCGTATCCATTGATGTCCTTGGTTTAAAGGTCATATGTTCTAGGCCGTTTGCGTTTTTTGTCATGACAACGCCTTTGTTTCCTTCAACAGTAAGTCCATCCCGTAGGAAGGCTCCCAAAGAAAGTAATCAGCATGTTAGGTCTTCGCAGAAGAATACTGAGGGTACATTTGTGGTCACTTCTTGATTTTTGGAGTTTAGGTGCTTTAGAACTACTGATCCTTTCCCTGTAATGTGTGTTGAGCCATTGGCTGTATGTATTGGGAATGGTATAGGCAGTTCTTGAAAAGTGACGAAGTCCCTCTTTTCTCCTGTGAAGTGTAATGATGCCCCTGAGTCAAGGATCCAGAATGGGGTAATCTCGACTGGTACTAGCTTTTTGTCCTTACAGTTCTGACATGCAGAAGAGGCAAGCCTATGTGGGCATAGCTTTATACGCGCATTTTTGAGTACATGAGTTAGACTACAGTACTTTCTATCACTACAGTTCAAAGCCATCATCCAGCATTCCAAAACTGAGTGTAGATTAGTGCTGTATTCGCGCTTGTAGGGGAAAGCAGTGCACCTTAAGCCATTGTCGGCAAAAAGCGAGTCATTGGTACTCATGACGCTGAGTGTGCTTTCATCATGATCCAAGGTCTTGTGGGTTTGAGAACCCAATGAGACCGTGTCATCCTCTTTATCCCATAGTGTTCTTTCCCCAATACGCGAGGCTAAGGAGTTTGAAATAGTATTTTTGTGCTTTTGTGAGACATGTTCCTTACTGGACTTGGCAAGGCAAAAGCGCTTTGCCAGATGGTCCTCATTATAGGAACTGGTTGTGACATTCAAAGTCTCCTTAGTGCATATATTGAGTGAGTCTTTGTCTATTGATGCATGAGGAGTGCATGCAAGTTTTGGATCAAAGTCTGGGTTTCTGATGCGCTTTGGAGCGCGCTCTAAGGAATCAGATTTACGAGGCATAAAGTCCAAGTTTCATTGAGGAAGGTCAAAGGTGTCTGATGGAAAGGAGTAAAATTCTGCAGACTTACAGTGTCAATATATGCGCCAAAATGTTGGGAATATCCCAGACAAATTTGGCACTGGCAACCGGCTACATGGATTGAGGGCGGTGCAGACATAGCAGAGGTGGCAGTTTGTGCGGGGTGTGCATGAGGCTGGTGTTGCCTATGCTGTTTTTGTTTATTCCTATACTGACCGCCTCGTTTTCCTCATGGCCTTTTGGGTCCTTGGTTCTGCGGCGCATATTGCTACTGCTGGAACTAAGGGTCCTTGCCCTTGCACTGAACATTCGATAGTTTTTTCACTTTGAAACTTTGCTGTGGAGTCCTTTGTTTTCCCTTGGACGAGCGCTGTTGCCAATTGAGTATAACATCATTGCGAATGGCTGCAAAGAAGAGGGAGAGTGTGTCCGATGACTTTTGATTATAGCTCCGTGCGATCTCTTCCATCTGTGGCGGTAGCTTTGCAAGGAGGGTCATTGCACAGATCGCCTCCATGTAAATGAGTTTATTATCCTCAAGGCGTGTGAAGAGGGCTAGCAACTTATCTAGAGTGGGGGTTGGATTGCAATCCCCAGGGATTCTGAGCTTATCGACAGCGACAACATCCGAGTAGGCTGCAGAGATGCTTGTTGTGCCATACTGGGTCTTTAGCCAGTCTAGCAGATCTTTGGTGGTATCTCTTCCTGCTTTAGTAGCAAGGTTCCTGATATCAGCAAAGATGCAAAGCATCAGATTGCCATATGCTTGAGAGTTCTGGTTTTCCCAGTTCTCTTGAGCCTTTCTCGAGTCATCTGTTTCGATGTTATTCACGTATATCGGAGACGGTCTAACGCCTAGCACCATTTGGCAGCCAGTGGCATTGATCACATGTCGAGTGGTAGTTTCCCATTCAGTAAAATCGCGGCTGTCAAAAGTGCAGAGAAGACTAAGGGTCTGAGAAGTTATGATTTATCTAATAGATAGTGAAAACGTGAAGATGGTATCAGTAAGGGAACTTTTCTCTATTATGACCAGAAGGTGAACATAGGGTACTTGAGTACATGTGCGGGTGGTTCATTGTGCCTATGGCAGCAGTATTCGTGTGGTACTCACCCTACGGGGCCCATAACCTGTTAAAGAGTAGCCAGCGGCCGTAGCACAGTGGCGTACACACTACTTACTTATCTAATAGATAGTGAGAACGTCTTGAGATATTTGTGAGGCAAAGGAGCAATGATATACCATTTGTAATGGACAAGCCCTTTATATACATGAGGGAAGTGGAGTAATAGGAATAATGTTTTTTTTTTATTTTTTAAATCATCAATCTATTACATGGGGCGCAAAGGAAGACAGTGGTAAGTACATAGTACCTACTTAAATACATAGAGAAAGGAAAGGATGAAAAAGAAAATGAGAAATGAGGTAGATGAAAAAGAAAAATGCTGCACTTTTACTCAGGGGAGTCGCGCTGCGATAAGATCTCAACCATTGTCAAAACTAAATGCACTAGGTGTTAGAAGGATGGAGAGCAGCAATTACAGTGGGGACAAATGATGGCCTACTCACCGGGTTATCCAACAGATAATAATAGACAGCCTGATGGGAAAGAGAGATCT
>Ga0157360_1000566_pt1 | contig 13999 bp, 9 predicted proteins | sample AttlaeALBM1_FD_111483 | JGI IMG/M metagenome (GOLD analysis project Ga0157360, IMG submission 111483) | Fungus gardens microbial communities from leaf cutter ant in Ribeirão Preto, State of São Paulo, Brazil - Atta laevigata ALBM1 | ecosystem: Host-associated > Fungi > Mycelium > Unclassified ... | reverse complement strand
TGCACTAGAACAGATCATCACATGCTACTACCTATTGTTCTACATATGGTAGTGCCTTTGTACTTAAAATAGTGATAACTTAACCTTATGGAGGCTGTCCTTTGTTCTAAGAAAAGGACAGATGAGTATCTATGGGTAATTAATAAAGTCTATGTACAAACATTAAGGCCTTCATATCTCCACTAATATTAATTGCCTCGGTGCTGTTTTAGGCTCATTCTGAGCGGTATAAAAAGAGCTTCTCTAATGCCTAAAAGCGAAGCATATCCGTGGTAGTTTCCGAGATATTGGTGATTTAATAAACAGTACCATGGTAGTTACCAGTTGATTTGCCTAATATCTCGGCCATTATTGATTGCCTAGAGACATGACTAGTATATATTGAAAGGTCTTTTCAAGAGCTTTCTGTATCCATTAAGACTGTGAGAATCAATGAAGAATTGATGGAGATATGGCCAAACGAAGTTTGTGACAAACTCCTGTTGTCTATTCCTATAGGATTATGATATAGACTAGTTACTTGTACTCCTCCTATTCCCGACTTAGTATAAGTACTCCATTAGTTACATCTTAGTTCCTTAGTTCATAGATTAAAGTCATTTACGTCTTTAATATCTATTCTCACTCCTATTAATCTATATACCACTCCTCTCCTGAACTCCTGGCAACAATTTAGTCCTCTTGAAATATGCAACCACACATGCAACAGCAGATCAAGGCATAGTGCATGAGCTGAGGCCAAGGTTATTCCCCACTTTTTATTGTCAACTCCCTTCCACTCCAGAGTAATTCCACTTCACTCTAGGTTACTCCATTCCTGCTCTGCACAGTCCTTGACAGTAAGTAAGGTATATTCCTGCATCAGTAGTAGATCTTTGTTTGATGTCTTCTAATTGATTAGAATCTAAGAAGCTGTTGGCTATCATATGAAATTGAAGTCTGTTGCTGATAACTTTCTCAACTAATTTTCTAGTTGTGTTGAGAAGTACAATGGGTCAGAAAGAACTAGAAGAGTTATGCAACGTCTTATTTAGTTTAGGAATGACAACGGTATTAGTAGATTTGAAGTGGAAGGGCCAGTACTCTAATATAATGCAAGTATTAGCAATGTGCACTAATCTCTCAAGGCATGTATTATATGAAATCAATGCTTTGAGATGCCTCTACGATATGTGATCTGGTCTAAGAGTAGAGGATGATAAGCACTTAGTTATCATATCTTTAAATTCTTGATTGGAGAATAGAGGCCATTCAATACTATTCGCTTTGGGGAGTTCATTGAGAAACCTGGTTTTGACAAGTTTATTTTCTGCTGAGTTGTAAGAGTTGTGTAGAGTGTTGCACAAATGATTTTCATACGAGATGGATTCGATGGCTGGCAGGGATTTTTTCCTAACCCAGCTCATTAGGTCCAAGGGCCTCTTGTTTGATAATGCAATTTCATAGATCTTGTCATCGAAGAACTTCCTCTTGACTGTATATATGTCACAAACTTCATTTGGCCATATCTCCATCAATTCTTCATCAATTCTCATTGTCTCAACAGCTACGGAAAGCCCTTGAAAAAACCTTTTGATTGATACCAGTCACGTCTCAAGGAAATTAATAATGGCCGAGATATTAGGCAGATCAACTAGTAACCACCATGGTACTGTTTATTAAATCACCAATATCTCAGAAACCACCATGATCTAAGCTTTGCTTTTGGGCATCAGAGAAGCTCTCTTCATACCGCTCAGAATGAGTTTAAAATGGCACCGAGGCAATTAATATTAGTGGAGATATGAAAACCTCAATGTTTGTATATGGACTTTATTAATTACTCATAGATAGTCATCTGTCCTTTTCTTAGAACAAAGGACAGCCTCCATAAGGTTAAGTTATCACATTTTCAAGTACAAAGGCACTACCATATATAGAACAATAGATAGTAACATGTGATGTTTTGTCCTAGTGCACAGACTATCACTTTTTTGTATTTAAGAACTCATAGTCTGAGGATTAGACCTCAAACTTAACAACATCTTTTGTCACTTGCCTTACTTTGCATTTTTGAACTATTTAAAGTATCAAAGCACCCATTACAAATAGTAAGTGACCATTTGTGATAATGTACCACCAATTTGAGTTCTCTCTAGTGTTGTAGGTCACCTGATTCACAGTATCTATTGAAACGGTCAGTGCAGTCTTGATTCCACCACTTTTTAGAGTGTTTTGTGATATGCTTCTGTTTAGAGTGAGTACTCCATGCATTTTTGAAAACATTAGCCAATTGCTAGACTAAGGTCTCGAGGTTCTCTTTGCTCCTAATTACTGATGTATTGAGACTTTGTACACCTTGAACCAGTAAAGTAATGAAATTCTTCTCTTTTTTGCTATCTTTCTTAATGGACCATATATTGACATCAGTATTTATTTCTCCAATGCTAATTTCAATGATAAGTGGGACATGGTCAGATGGTTTACAGATTTCGAGGTGAAGCGTATGTCGACCAAATCGCTACTATAGGCATTGTCAACCTACTTTGATATTCTCCTTCAAAAAAAATCAAGCGTGTCCACACAGATGATATGCCCCAGTCTGAAACTGCTACTGAATCACTTATATCAGGTCTAGAATTCTTGAAGACATGCTCTCACAAGATGTTCCGAATGAGGTACAACAATACTTAATAGACTGCCCTCTTGATGCCATAGCATTAGCTCAGCTAATTTTCTCAAGTTCTTTTGATGTCACCAGGATTCAAACTCACATAAAAGAGGACAAAAGAAAGTCCAAGACTGTGAAAGATAAATATCATAGTTTCATAGTTTCAGGTATAATGACATCGAGTTTGTGTTTACCATATACAGGTTCTATCCTCAAACAAACAATGCTATCATGGGTAATTAAGAGGCACCACTACTTGTAGGATAGGGGTGTCTTGCTATTTTATATCCTTCTGCTTCAATTATCTACTAGTCATGCCAATGGAACACTTTGATTTGATTTATTGATGTTCTTGCTGATAAATCTTGCTAGAAATCCCCTTGGATCAACATATACCAACCTACCTACAACTGGCCCCAATCACTTTCTCAACAGATTTAATGCCCTTTTGCTGTACTATTTATAGAACAATTCCATATTCAAAGTTCTCATACCTTTGGCTTTCCAATAATAATTTCACATCTGACTTCAGTTTACTTTCAAGAAAAGATAACATGTTATGTATGTGCCCCCATTTTGCAAAAACAGTCTCAATTCTGTCATTTGGTCCCATTTTTACAGCTTGCCTTGTACTGAGATAATATTAGCGAGCTGGACATACTATGAAATATCTTCACTATTATAGTCAAATCTAGACCTGTATAGAGAGAATTCTGTATTTGTATACCCAATAGGCAAGTATGTGCCAAGATATGGTGGACCTGGAATTTGGCTATAAATCAGATTGTGGACACTCAAGATACTACCAATATGCCATAAGTTATTACAATCTCTCATCCTGGAAAGATGGTGGTTACAAAATTGCAGCAATCTCATAGTGTCAAATAATGTCTGGGGAAGTTATGGCATGTATGGATATCGAGTACAAAGATTATATAGACATTTCATTTTCCCCAGATGAAGAACAGATAGTACTTTTGTCTAAGTCTCTCGTCACCATATGCAATAATATAATGCACTAGAGGAGCACATCTCATTTGACTTCCAGCTGTGAAAGAATGTCTGGATTGGAAAGGTCAGCTTTCAAACATGCAACAATTAGGACTGCAAATTTGGCATCAGCAGGGTCTCACAGATTTCAAATCCCTGTATTTGTGAGACTTGAGAAGTAGCTGAAGGATATTATTGGTACCTAATAGCTTGACTATTGTTCTTGTCAGATTTAACCCTATGTGTTATTCATGGAATCACAAGACTATCTAGTCTGTATTGACAATCAAGTGTTTATTCCTAAGTACTCACCCAACGACAAACTCCTCACATGTTATGGTCTCAATCTCCTCAGTGTTGGCATACTATTCTGTCAATTTTGGTTTGAGAATCTAGGATGTAGCAGATCTCACAGCTAAGTACTGGAAATCCACTGATGGATATATGCATATACTGCATTGCTGTTGGAACTCCATGTTATCTTACTTTTGTCCCCTAGAGGAGTCACTATTCTGGATAGTGCAATTATTGAGCTAGGAGAGGAGGTGAAGAATTGCAGACACTGCTAGCATTTGGCAATGCAAAGCTAGGTGAAGAATGTAAAGAGGAGGGGGATTGAGTCACTGAGACAAATCACTTCATGAGTAAAATTAAACCAAAGACAAGCCAGATAGACTTTATATCTATCTAGGTTTGACTTTGTGTTGAAGCATGTACCAGAAAAAAGAATGGGAAAAGTAGATAAATCAAGCTAGAGACCAGATTAGTAGGAAGGGATAGAAAATAATAACAAGGATAGAACACTAATAAAACCAGAGTGGGTAAGGGGATAGAAACACTAGTAGAAGAAGAGCAACTGAAAAGAAAAATCAAAAAACACAGGAGAAAAATGAGAAAGTAGTCAAAGCAGTAAAAGAACTAAAGAAAGCAGGGATAAAGACATTAAGAGATAAAGAATGGTCAGTTGAAAAGAGCATAGTCTTAAAAGAGAGAAAAATATATGTGCCAGAGAAAGAATTAAAAGCAGAAGTGTAATAACTTAGCCTAAGATAACTTGGATACTATCAGACTAGCTAACTCCAAAGCTGGAATTAAGCCAACTGCTCCTTTATCAGCATTTGACAAGGAGAACTTGATAGAGTTCCCATTAGATTTGGTACACTATATATACATGCAGAGTAACCCTAACTCTATCCTTTTATCCTGTGCTTCCTTATGAGTCAACTTGCTCTCGCATGTCTATCGATATTACAAATTAAAAGAAAAGAAAAAGAAAAGAAAAACAATATTCAAAATAAAATAAAAGAAAAAGAAAAAGAAAAAGAAAAGAAATAATGACTTAGCCGATTTGCCAAGTCATGACAAATATCTTCTTTATCCAAGTTGACAAAAAGAACTCAATGGAGTTCTTGTTAGATTTGCTGAACTACTTATATACAATACTAACCCTAACCCTAGCTAGTATCTCTTTTTTTAAAAATTATCAATTTATTACATAGAGTATATAGGCAAGCTATGATAGATACATTATATTAAGACTCTAGACCTCACAGTTGATTATGTGTTTAACTTGAAACTTATATCAAATACTTGATATCTTCATACTTCTTATTAGAGGGTCCAGCTAAGGTTTTCAGTGAAGTTAGAGGAGAGACATCAATAAGACTTTGAGTAGTACCCTTTAAGATTGTCCTAAGACAAGAGAGAGTACCAATTTTGTCAGAGAGCCAAACTCCGTGCCAGAATTAAGCCAACTGCTCTTTGTTCAGTGTTAGACAAAGAGAACTCGATAGAGTTCCCGTTAGATTCTGTACACTATTTATACAAGTAGAGTAACCCTAACCCTGTTCTTTTATCCTGCGCTTTCCTATGAGTCAACTTGCTCTCGCGCGTCCATTGATATTACAAATTAAAAGAAAGGAAAAAGAAAAGAAAAAGAAAAGAAAAACAATATTCAAAGTAAAAGAAAAGGAAAAAAGAAATAATGACTTAGCCGATTTGCCAAGTCATGACACCACCCCCCTCTCAAGTTTCCTCATCCCAAGGAATTCTCTTACAATTCGTAGTATGGGTCGACCATGTTGCTTATCTCGTCTTCATCTTCCTCCATTCATTTTCGGACTCCCAATTTTTCTTCCTCGACTTCTTCTTCTTTTGGGATCGTCTTCATCGCCTCTCTTCTTACAGGTCTCCTGCCCTTCCATCGTCTCCAATTTCTCTCCAACTTACCCCAATATTTCTGGTCATATTGCTTGTCTGACCACCCATATAGTTTCTTTGCCGTGAATCTTCCTGGCAGTTCTTCCCGTCGAAACGTTCCTTCTTCGTGCTCTTGCTGTGCCACATCTTCCATATCTTGCCGATATTCCTTTTTGAATTCTTCGATCGCCTCTTTTGTGTTCTTCAAATTCTCTCTTCCTTTCCAGATATCGGACTCTGCTGTAAATCCTTTCCATCTGACCAGGAATTTGTCCTTTCCCCTAACTCATCGTTTATTCAAAATCCTTTCCACTTCCCATTTCTCCTCTCCCTCGATTATTACAGGAGCCAGCTGCTCCTTTTTCTGCCCTTCTACTTGCCCCACGTATCTGCGTATTCTACTAACATTAACTACCAGGTGTATTTTTACTGTACTTGGTAATTCTAATTCTACTGCATTCGACGATACGATCTTTTTGATCTTATAGGGACCATGTTATCGCAAAGCCTTGATGACTTAGGGACCACTCTAGGTGAGTGTTTAGGAAGAACTTGATGGAGTTCTCCGTTAGATTCAACTACCTACTTATACTACTTTACAAGTGGCTGTACCTCTATTACTACACGGTCACATGTCCTTCTAGAGCCTTCTATGATCACATGACCTTGTCACATGATATGATTATCTAATCTCCCAAGCTATTTATATCTTGACCCCATTATATGACTTGATGTTAGAGATCAAATGTGTAAATGCATGGGAAACTCTTTCCTCTTTGGGGCTCTCATAACAGACCAACGAACCTCTCTGTTAGCTTCTCTGTTCTTCTTCCAACCATCTGATATTTCAGATCCTTGGTACTAAGCATGACCAAGTTTCCTACTTCATATTCTTCTATGTCCGATCTCTTCTTGTTGGCGTACTTCCTTATATCTTCCTGTGTCTTCTTTAGCGCTGCCTTTGCTTCTTCTTGTATCTCCTTCATTCTCTCCACAAACTTTTCTGCTCCCACATATTTTCCTTTCTTCCTCCCCTCGAAACCCATCCTAGAATCTTGCCCATAATTTGCTTTAAAGGGCGATGTCTTGGTACTTGAGTGCGCCTTATTGTTGTAAGCGAATTCTGCTGTTCCTAGCCATTCTGGCCACTGTTCCTGCCTATGGTCGATGAACATTCTCAAATACTGCTCCAGCTCCTGGTTAACCCTTTCTGTTTGACCATCCGTCTAAGGGTGGAATGCTGTCGACAATTTGCTCTTGATCCCCAACATCTCGTTCAACTTTTTTATTAGTCCTGCCACAAACTGCGGTCCCCAATCTGATATAATACTTTCGGGTAGTCCGTGTAACTTCCACACATTATCTCTGAACAACCTTGCTAAACCTTCTGCTGACGTTTTCTCTGTAGTTGGTATAAAATGGACCATTTTAGTTAATCGATCCACTACTACTAAAATACTGTCGTATCCTTGCGCTAAGGGCAGTTTAGTGATAAAATCTGCCGATATGTGCGTCCAAGGTCTTTCTGGAATAGAGTTAGACATCAATTTACCCACTGGCTGCTCTGTGCGGTTTTTATTGCATTGGCAAGCATCGCACCCCTCCACATATTGCTTCACCTCTTTTGTCACTCCTGGCCACCAAAAATTATGAGTGACTAATTCAACTGTCTTCCATTGTCCCCCATGCCCTCCTATTGGCGTATCATAATGTAGCCTGATAATTTCTGCTCTAAGCTTGTCATCTCTCGGTACATACACTTTTCCTTCTTTATACATTATGCCGTCAATCTCCCTCCATTCTTCATCTCTCAACATCTTTACTCTCGCTTTCTTCATCTCTTCCACTGCTTTTACTACTTTGTCGTCCTTCACTTTGGACTCTCTGACTTTCTTTAGTAGATCTATCCCATCTACTATAATTTCCACTGCCTCCGCTCTCCTTACTTTCATCCACTCTAGTTTTATCAGCGTCTCGTCTTCATTGTCCTTTTTGACTCCGACTTCCCAGTCTGGTCTCCTGCTCAGACTGTCTGCTTTCCCCATCTTACTTCCCGGAACATGCCTTAGTACGAAATCAAATCTAGATAGGTATAGAGCCTATCTCGCTTGTCTACGATTTAACTTCTGTGCTTTCATAAAGTACTCGAGATTCTTGTGATCTGTCCAGATCTTGAATTTGGTTGTAGCACCTTCCAAGAAATGCCTCCATGCTTCTAAACATCTGACAACTGCTAACATTTCTTTATCGTGTATCTCGTAGTTCCGTTCTGTATCACTAAGAGACTTTGAAATGAAAGCAACCAGTCTCCACTTTTCGTCTAAGCACTTCATCGAGAGTACTCCTCCAGTGGCGTAATTCGAGGCGTCTGCCTCTATTCTGAACTCCTTATCTAGGTCTGGAACTGCTAGTACTGGTTTCATCGTGAACACCCATTTTAACTCGTCAAATGTCTTCTGCTAAGGCTCTTCCCACTATCACTTCTCGTCTTTTCGCATAAGCACATTTATTAGCTTAGCAACTCGAGCGAAATCCTTGATAAACCTCCTATAGTAGTTGGCGAGGCCTAAGAATTTCCTCATATCCCTTACTGTTTTTGGTTGTGGCCAACTGAGTACGCCGTCCACTTTCTCTGCTTCCATCTCTATTCCATTAGGTCCTATGATAACCTCTAGGAATCCTATCTTTCTTGCCTTCCACACACATTTTTCTGGTTTGACATATAAGTCATTGTCCTCTAGCCTCCTCAATATCTCTTCCATAATTTCATCGTATCCTTCTTCTGTTTCTGTTCCTACCAACACGTCATCTACAAACGCTGCTACTTTCCCTTTATTTATCAGGTCTCTCAAAATTTCGTTCATCATTGCCTGAAATGTTGCTGGTGAATTCGTCATTCCGAAAAACATAACCGTTGGCTCGAATGAGCCTATATGCGTCGTAAAAGCTCCCTTCCACTCATCTCCCTCCTTTATCCTCACGTTATTGAACCCCCACCTAAGATCCATCTTAGTGAATACTTTCTTACTACCCATATTGTCTATTAACTCCGTAATTAAAGGTAGCGGGTAGTTATTTTTCACTGTCTGGCTGTTCAAGTTTCGGTAGTCCATCACCATCCGCTTACTTCCATCTTTCTTGCCAACAAAAAACACTGGAGACATTTGAGGCGACTTTGAAGGTCTGATATAGCCTTTTCTCAATTGATCTTCCATAAAGTTCTGAACTTCTTCCCTCTCATTCTTGGATAGAGGGTAAATTTTTCCTTTTCGCAGTTTGAACGTCTCCTTGAGATCTATAGCATGATCCCAGATCTTTCTAGTCGGCATCCTTTCGGATTCTACCTTTCCAAACACCTTTTTTCACTTCAAAAATTTCCCCAGGACCATCTCCTCAATTTTCCTGTGGTCCTCTTCTATTTCTTCCTCTCTTCCCCAGTCTTCTTTATCATCTATCGCCCAACGGACGATTTTCTCCTCTTCTTCTGTGGCCGTCATTCTGACCTTCTCTTTCTTTTGACCTTTTCCGCCACACAGGGGCGGGCATCTCATCATCTTGACTTCCCCTGTTTCCCAATTTATCTCTGGGTTATGCGCTGCTAACTATGGCATACCCAATATCACTTCTGTCTTTCCTAAATCGCAGATATCCATCTGTATTCTTTCTACATGTCCTATAAGGGGACATCTGGTGTCACTTAGATAACCTGGTAGGGTTCGCATAGTCTAGCATTTCCATGGATCCTCAGAGTCTGCGGTACATAGTTCCTATTATCCTCTAGTTCAGGTCTCCATCATAGGTACTACATAACTATATCTGGTAGTGTAGTTATTATTATCCGGTGCATGTGACTATGGCGATAGTGCACAGACTGGCTAGTCTAGTATATATAGCTAGTGATGTACGGTAGGATACCTTACCTCAACAATGATTGAAGCTTCTGGGCTATCCATTGCTTCTTCTTAAGACGCCTACTTTACTTTACTGTAGTGTGACTGGTGCCTCACTGAGTGTACCCTTACATGTCCTTTATAGAACACATTATACTCTACTTGGTGCGTTATGGCTCCTCCACTGTTCACAGTTCCATCCACATTTTTGACTATTAGTGGTCTCTCTAATTTCTGCAGCTTGAACCTATGTCTAGCCGCCATCTGTTTGTCCATAAACATCCCTGTTGCGCCACTGTTCAAGAGCGCTTTAATCATCATGCCTTCATGCGTGTCTACCTTTTCTACCCCGATATTCAACCACACTTCTCTCAACATTTTGAAGGTTCTCCTGACCTCCTTTCGACTACCCCCCTCTCTTGCTGCATGTTCCAGTTCTCCTGACCGTGCGCCGCTCTGCTGCGCCTTTGCCTCTCTGGGCCACGCCGCCTTCTCAACTCTTGCTGCACTTTTCCTCTCTGTAGGCACGCCGCTTTCTTCCTTCTTCCCTTTGCATCCACACCAACTCATCTTCTCTCTTTTCCAATAGGGGACTACTCCTTGTCCCCAGTCGTCTTCCACATAGCATCCCCTTTTGCTACATTCTGAGCATTTTAAATACGTGATGACAGCCCCTTGGCCACGCCACCCCAACTCCCACAATTCCGTGTCTTGTGGCACTGTCGGTCTACAGTACCACTCAGCCCTCTTCCTCAAATCCTCCCATGAACTCCTCTTCCACTCTCCTTGCTGCGCTTCTCATGGGCTAGCCACGTGCGCCGCTTTACTTCCCTCTACTCTTCTCAATATCCTTTCTCTTTCCTGCACTTTTCCCTTTGCAGGGTGTACCAGCCTCTTCTCTTGCTGCACCTTTTGTGGCTTTGCCACACGTGCCGCTTTCTCCTTATTTCTCCCTTTTATCCACAATGGGCACTCCCTACACTTGTGCCCTTCCTCCCTACACCTAAAACACCTTACGACTATCATCCTCATACTCCTCACTACTCTTTCTTTGACCCCACACTGCATCATTCTACTTCTTAGTATTTCAAATTTATTTTGGGGAACTACTACCCCCTTCTCTTGCTCCTTTAGCTTCCTGCAATTTTGGGCCAGGTGCCCGAACCCTTTGCAGCGTCGGCACAGCTTCCCCTTTCTTTCTTCTAACTCTACCCTTAGTTTGGCGAGGGCATGTTTTTCTCTGAGCAAGTTGCCCAGCAAAGTGTTGTATTGTTCTTGAGACATAATGGTAACGTCTCAGGAGGGTATGGAATTAATGATTTGATCTCACTTAATACTACGTCTGTTGGGGCGCAAGATCTTCACCCAACCAGACACCTACTGTCTTACTGACTACTGCCCTAATAGTACTTTGGCTATCACTCCACGGGGGAGATCCCTAATCTAGGTGGCCCACTAGTGGTAACCGTCAATCCTCTACGTGTACCAACTCACAATGGAGCGCAGCACGAGGTTTATACTCGAAAAGGTATAAGTAAACTACTAGACACCACTCGTTTGTAAGGTCAGGTCTTGGAAATGATACCCGAGTTTGGTACCACTCTTCCACCGTCAATCCCTAACTGATTGACAAGTCCTCTTAAGCCAAGAGCCCAGCTATGTATGGAGATGGCTGCTGATCGTGACGATCAGTGGCTGTAAGGGCGACTGGGGCACCAGACTCCAGGAGAATCCTCAGTTATATTACAGTCTGTGGTTATGATACAACTCACCTCCAGGAGAATCCTCAGAGATTAGGATGAGGCTCCTGGAAGAATGTTCTACACTATATACTGGTTCTGCATTCAGGGTCTCTGTAATCGGAGCTAAACTAGTGTGTTTAAGTGTCACTAGTAAACAGGCTAGAGTAGCTCCGGAGTGTTGTCATGCCATTTAGGGGTTGAGATGGAGGTGTCCCCTTACAGTGGCTGAGGGTTGATAAGAGATGAGAGTAAGGTTGAGCAGAGTCCAAGGCGGATGGTGCTCAGAGTATGGAATCGAGTTCTAGTGTCAGAGAGCCAAACTCCGTACTGGAATTAAGCCAACTGCTCTTTGTTCAGCATTAGACAAAGAGAACTTGATAGAGTTTCCATTAGATTCTGTACACTATTTATACAAGCAGAGTAACCCTAACCCTGTCCTTTTATCCTGCACTTTTCTATGAGTTAACTTGCTCTCGCATGTCCATTGATATTACAAATTAAAAGAAAGGAAAAAGAAAAGGAAAAGAAAAGAAAAACAATATTCAAAGTAAAAGAAAAGGAAAAAAGAAATAATGACTTAGCCGATTTGCCAAGTCATGACAAATTTGTCATAAACTTTATTTGGCCATATCTTTGACGATTTACATGGTCTCAATGGCTATAGAAAGCCCTTAGAAAGACCTTTTGATTAATGCCAGTCACGTCTTGAGACAATCAATATTGGCTAAGATATTAGGCAGATCAACTAGTAACCACTATGGTACTGTTTATTAAATTGCCAATATCTTGGAACCCACCATGATCGATGCTTCTGTTCTAGGCTCAGCAGAAGCCCTCTTCATACTGCTCAGAATGAGTCTAGAACAACCCTAAGGCATTTAATATTAGTAGAGATATAAAGGCTTCAATATTTGTACATAGACTTCATTAATTACCCATAAATAGTTATCTGTCCTTTTCTTAGAACAAAGGACAGCCTCTATAAGATTAAGTTATCACTATATTAAGCACAAAGGCACTACCATATATAGAACAATAGGTAGTAGTATATGATGATCTGTCCTAGTACATGTCAGAGAGCCAACTCTGAGCCAGAATTAAGCTAACTGCTCTTTATCAGTGTTAGATAAAGAGAACTTGTTAGAGTCCTTACTGTATTCAGTCTATCTACTTATACATATTCTAGCTGGTCTGTGTACTATTATCCCACACCCATGATCCTAACCAAACTATGTGTGACATCATGTGATGTGACATGTGATGTGACATAAGTTTCCTATACTATTTATAGAAAACTAAATGAAAAGAAAAATAAAAATGACTTAGAGAGGCAGTTTATGACAAGAGAAGCCCTCTTTATACCACTCAGAATGAGCCTAAAATGATGCTGAGGCAATTAATATTACTAGAAATATAAAGTCCTCAATATTTGCACATAAACTTAATTAATTACCCATAGATAGTCATTTGTCCTTTTCTTAGAACAAAGGACAGCCTCCATATGGTTAATTTATTGCATTTTCAAGTACAAAGGCACTACCATATATAGAACGATAGGTAGTAGCATGTGATGATCTATTCTAGTGCACAGACCATCACTTTCATATATATAAGGACTTCTTGTCTGAGGATTAGACCTCAAACTTAATAACATCTTTTGTCACTTGTCTAACTTTGCTTATAAGCACTTTTTGAAGCTATCTTTAACCAATCACAAAACAGTAAGTGACCTTTTGTGATACTATGACTAAGGAAAACAACATGGACTGGAGTCAAACTGGTGACTGATTCCCTAGTCAAATTACTCTGATGAGATGACCTGTAATGTGCCCTTGATGTGGGTTGGGAGCTCAGTAGACCCTATTGTAAGACTTTAGCTAAGATGACTTATATCCTCTCTAAGTCCAAATTGACAAGAAGAACTTAATAGAGTTCTCATTTATTTCTTGTATACTACTAATATAACTACTACATGATCTGTGCACTATTTTCCCACACTCCTCATGTGACTTGGTCATGTGACATGATATTGTGATATCCTATTATGTGACTGTGACTATGTAACACTTTCCTGTACTTCTTATGTATAGTAAGTCCAAAAGGAAAAGAAAAGAAAAGAAATATAAATAATGACTTAGCTGTTTTGCCAAGTCATGATACCTATTCTCTGAATAGAACTGAAGCTAACAGTATGCAAGACAAATGACTAAAGACAAAGACTAAAAACAACCAAAGACCAAAGACCAAATGAACATAACAAGCTAAAACCAGGACAGAAGTCCTACCAGAACAGCATACCTACTCCAAGTAAAGGAGAAAGGGCAACATTCCTTTTTGACCTTACCTGAATGAGGAGCTCAGGTGGGGTTTATAACCCAGGGAGGTTTCTAGTGGGTCAGCTTAGCCAAGCCCACACTATGGGAGCAATCCCATGCTGATTAACCAGTTTTCCTCCTACCAAGAAAAAAAAAACTAGTGACTGATGGATACTTGTAGATTAAATGTGGACAAATAGTGTAACTTGTATA
>Ga0157360_1000564_pt1 | contig 14008 bp, 11 predicted proteins | sample AttlaeALBM1_FD_111483 | JGI IMG/M metagenome (GOLD analysis project Ga0157360, IMG submission 111483) | Fungus gardens microbial communities from leaf cutter ant in Ribeirão Preto, State of São Paulo, Brazil - Atta laevigata ALBM1 | ecosystem: Host-associated > Fungi > Mycelium > Unclassified ... | reverse complement strand
TCGCAACGAGTTCGCAACCGTATGGTGGCCCTTCTTCGAGCCGACGGAATATCGGATGCTGATGTGTTGTTTCTCATGGCATACGCTCCACGCCATCTCTTCGTTGAAAATGCATTTTCCCATCATGCCTACCGTTCTGATTCATTGCCCATAGGATTTAATCAAACGCTTTCCAAGCCCCGGATAGTTGCCCGAATGAGCGAGTTGGTTCACAAGGAAGCACCGCGTCGTGTCCTGGAGGTGGGTACCGGCTCCGGGTTTCAAACGTATTTGCTGGCCCATCTTTGTCGGGAAGTCTTTAGTATCGAGAGAATTCATGCACTCAGTAAAAAGGCAGAATGCCGGTTACGTCGTTTGGATATCAGAAATGTCAGGCTATGTACGGCAGATGGACGTTATGGTTGGCAGGCTCACGCCCCCTATGATGCCATTGTGGTGACAGCATGTACGGCCGAAATTCATCCTCTTTGGATTCAACAGCTCACTGAGGGTGGCGTAGTTATCACGCCATTACAGGCGGGCACGTTTCACGAACAATGGTTGGTGTTGGCACGGAAAAAAGCGTCTTCTATACACCTTCAACGTTTGGAAACGGTTAGATTTGTTCCTTTGATCGAAGGAGTACTGCGGTGAAAAGGAGTGCTTTGGTGAATCCACAGCGACAAGTTTGGGTGAATCTGCGTGTATTCTGGGGTGTCGGGTTACTGTTTGTGCATGGCGTCATCGTAGGCGGTTTCGCAGAGTGGCCCGGGCTGTCTATTGCTACTCTTCTGTTGGCCTTGGGCTATTATTCTTTCTTTATCGATAAGCTCTATGCGGTATTGAGGTGGGTGTCTCATTTGATCAAACGTCTTTCTTTTCGGAAGAATTATTGTTCATCTACGACTAAAGTTTGCTGCCCATCAGGGGGCAATTCCGGTTTAAATGAACACAATCAGAGTATTGCGCAATCAGAAGTGCCTTGTACTGATACAGGGAATGGTATTGATATCCGGGACCGTTTGGATAGCCAAAATTCTATCCATAGCCAAAAGGTACAGGGTGACACTGCCCAGCACTCTTTCGGTAGTGACACAAGTATCGGGCATTTTCTTGTTTTGCTTCTGGGGATCGTGATTGGAGTTTTCATGCTTCAGCCCTGGGTGATGCAATGGGGCGTGAGTCACCGGGTCTGGGGCAATGCACTCGGCTTGGGGATCGTGTTATCAGCCGTTATGCAATTATTGACTGCCGCGCGATTGGTAGGGCTCAAGGAGCTTTTTGCACTACTGTTAGGCCTTTTTTGCATGCATGCGTTACCAATGTTGCCCTCTGTAGAGGGGGCAGGGGTGTGGCGAAGTATGCTAGCGGGTGTTGTAGGTACCTTAACGTACTATCTACCCGGAATAAGCTTTGCCTTTAGCCAGGCCATTATCGGGCTGCCCATGTTTCTACGGCATGTCGCAAGCCATGCTGACATACAGGTAATAGGCTTCTGCTTCGGTACCGTATCGGCGCTGATATTATTAACATCTTTGTTTTTCGTCATGAAAAACAAGACTCAAGGTTTGCTACGGCTGTTTTTAGCCGGTTTAATGATAGCTACTTTCCCCCTGCTTTGGCCTTGGCAGCAGGTGGACGACTATCTTCTGACGGGGAATGGGCAGGCTTTCCCCCTATCGGTGACGCATTTGTCTCCCTCGGCTTATGCCGTGATATCAGGTGAGCCTGCCCATTTTCCTAGTGCTCTAGTGTGTATATTGGTTGGATTCATACTCACCTGTTTCACTGGGCGTCAGGGTTTCAAGAATAGGGAGTAAAGGTAATGGTGAGGAATACACGAATGGGTAACCCGAATGGCATTCGAGCGAACAGCTTCAAACAGTGGTTACGCCCGGGCTTGGCGAGCGCCATGGTGATGGTGGGCGCACTTGCGGGCTGCGCGAGCAATTCTGGTGACCCTGTGATTCAAAACGCCAACTGGAATGGCAGCAATGGTAGTAGCAGTGCTGACGCCTCTTCATCAAGCATTGGTTCAAATGACTCCACGTATCAGGTAAGAAGCGGTGATACGCTGTATAGTATCGCCTGGCGTCAAAAAATGTCTTACCAAGAGTTAGCGCAACTGAATAATATTCAGCCCCCCTACACCCTAAGCGTCGGGCAGAAACTTCGTCTAAATCAGAATGGTACCCGTTCTACTCCACAAACGACTGCGGGTAGCTCAACCAGCAATACCAATGCATCGGGTACCCAAACTCATGCATTGGGCAATGATTCGGCCCCTGTTACTTCCAGCAATAGCGATAATTGGTTGCTGCCTTCCAATAGCAGTAATGGTTCGAATGGCAGTAATAGTTCGAATAGCAATAGTGACACGACTAATGCCAATGGTAGCGGTTCAAGTGCTGCTGGTGGAGCTACGGCAGGTGCAGTAGCTGGGGCGGCAGCTTCAAATGGGCAGGCGAACAACACCAGCCCTAATTCACAGGCCACACCTGCTTCGTCTACCAATAATTCTTCCAATACGACAACACCCCAGAATCAGTCTTCCACCACCGGTAATGCCACGGCATCCAATCAGGTACAGGCCGCTGGTACTTCTTCCAGCAGGCCACAGGCCGATGCGAATCGTAAATACGTACCGGCTACCACTATCCATTGGCAGTGGCCTACAAATGGCACCATCATTGGTCGGTACGGCAACAGTGCTGATATCACATCGGGTATTGATATCGCTGGGCAGCAGGGGCAACCCATCTACGCCGCGGGGCCGGGGCTTGTTATCTATGCCGGCAATGGTGTGCGTGGATACGGTAATCTGATCATTATTCGCCATAATGGTCATTACCTGAGCGCGTATGCACACAATGCTTCTTTACTTGTTAAAGAGGGCGATGTGGTTGCGGCAGGGCAAAAGATTGCCACTATGGGAAATACCGAATCTTCAAAGGTAGAGTTGCATTTTGAGATCCGTCAGGATGGTAAACCTGTGGATCCAGTCAATTATTTGCCCAAGCAATAAGATGAGCACTGCCAGCATTCTACTCGGTTAACAGAATGTTCATCACCCTTGGCAATGATAGTGTTGGTAAACGTGACAGTTGTGTACAAAGACTCGTGAGACACGCAATACACTGGTTTCATATCAGTATTATTGCCGCCACTGAGCCAGGCATCCCCAATAAACGGGTGCTCACTCATGCGCTTTCTGAGGGGCAGGAGAGGTGGATGTATTCTGCTTCTCATCATGGATGAAGGAGAGTTGTTATGTGTGCGATGACCAGTGTCAAACCAAAGCCTCCTGGCGAAGTCGAAAGTACAATAGGGGCCGAGGTCGAAGGAGACGTTTCAGAAACTGATATCGAGTTTGATGAAGAGATATTGGCAACTGATGAAGAAGATAAGGAAGATGACGCTGCATTTGAAGAGGTGGTCGGACGCCACTCATCTACGCGTGCCGAGTCATCTCATTCGGGTTCTCCGGATGCGACTCAGTTATATCTGAGTGAAATCGGTTTTTCTCCCTTGCTCACGCCTGATGAAGAGGTCCACTTCGGCCGTTTGGCTCGGCAGGGTGATCCTGTAGGTCGGCAACGGATGATCGAGTCCAACCTGAGATTGGTTGTCAAGATTTCCCGGCGTTATTTGAATCGCGGGCTTACCTTGCTGGATCTGATCGAAGAGGGGAATCTTGGCCTGATTCGTGCGGTTGAAAAATTCGATCCCGAACGAGGGTTCCGTTTTTCGACCTATGCGACCTGGTGGATTCGCCAGACGATTGAACGCGCATTGATGAACCAGACGCGCACTATTCGTCTTCCTATCCATGTAGTCAAGGAATTGAACGTATATTTGCGCGCTTCCCGTGAATTGGCGCAGCGGTTGGATTATGAACCAACAGCCGAGGAAATCGCTGAGCATTTGGATCGTCCGGTAGAAAATGTTAAAAAAATGCTCGGCTTGAATGAGCGTATCGCCTCTGTGGATACTCCCTCCGGCGCGGATCAGGAACGTCCCCTCCTTGACATGCTGGCCGATGAAAATGAACTCACGCCTGAATCCAATATGGTGGACACGGATGTAAAAGCCCAAGTGGATGCATGGCTGGATGAACTTTCCGAGAAACAAAAAGATGTCGTTGTCCGACGTTTTGGGCTGCGTGGCCATGAATCGGCTACACTGGAACAAGTTGGTGCCGAAATAGGGCTAACACGTGAGCGTGTCCGGCAGATTCAGGTGAATGCACTCGAAAAATTACGCCGCACGTTGGATCAGCAAGGGTTAACACTCGAATCTATTTTCGAATAGCGCTATCCAATTCAGCATACCGGAATTATGATAAATACATGCATCCATGTATGTAAGAACTCAAACTATGATATTCTGGGTGGCATAATTACTCCGCGGCACCGTTTGTTCAGGCGCCCTTTAATGGATCATTTCAAGTTTATTGGATAGGAAGGCATCAATGTCGACGTTCAGAGTGCTGCCTCTGGTTCTCGGTCTCTCCCTGGCGCCTCAACTGGCGCACGCGGCAGATTTAATCTCAATTGCTCAGGATGCATTGTCCAACAATGCCAGTCTGTTGTCTGATCGGGCTAACCTGAATGCTACGCACGCGGCACAGCGTGCCACATTGGGCCAATTGCTCCCTCAGGTATCCGCTACCGCGGGTGTTCAGCGTTATCGTAACTATCACAGCGAAACAACCAATGCCTTGAATGGCTCGTATAATGAAAATACGGTTTCTGTTCAGGCGACCCAAACGCTTTTCAACGCAACCAACTGGTATAAGCTTAAAGCGGCCAAGCGTCAGACAGCTCAGGAGTCTTTGAACTTCGCCAATAGTCGCCAGCTGTTGTTGTTCAATGTATCCAAGGCCTATTTTCAGGTGTTGCAAGCGAAAGAGCTACTGGATACCTACCGTGCGGCTGAAGCAGCTTATCATCGTCAGTTGATCCAAACCCAACAGCAATTTGATGTCGGTGTGGTGGCGGCTACGGATTTGCGTGAGGCAGAAGCATCCTATGACTCTGCGCGCGCGCAGCGTATTTCACAGGAAAGTGTGTTGCAGGTTGATTTCGACGCGCTTGAGCAACTGACAGGCAAACAGTATCCCAGCATTGATCGCCTGGCCGACAATATGCCTATCCAATCTCCCGAGCCCGTATCCCGTCAGGCATGGGTAGATATGGCGAGTACACAGAATCTGGCATTGCGTGCCGCGCGTGCAGCGATCGATTTGGCACGTGAGAACGTGAATGTGGCTCAGGCCGGGCATCTGCCGTCACTCGAGGCCATCGCATCCTACTCTCATGGCGGAACCAGCCGCCTGCCCGGTTTCAATGGCTATAACTCTATTGGGTTGCAGGCCTCTATTCCGATCTATACCGGTGGCGCGACGAGTGCTCAGGTTCAGGAAAACACCGATAAGCTGGAAGCTGCCCAGTTCTCTGCCATCGAACAACTAAGAACGTCTGTTCAGCAGGTGAGTGCCTACTTTGCCCGTTCCAACTATGACGTGGATACGGTCGAAGCAGACCGCCGTGCCGTTGAGTCCAACCGCGTTTCCTTACAGGCCACACGTGAAGGTTATGCCGCAGGCACACGTACTATTCTCGACGTGCTGAATGCCCAGCAGAACTACTATAATGCGCTCTCTGATCTGGCAACGGCCCGTTATACCTATGTTCTGGACATGTTGCAGCTGCGCCAGGAAGCCGGTGTGCTGGATTTGGGAACCTTGCAATCCCTAAACCGTTGGCTGGTACGTGACGACACGCCTGTCCGGTTGGATGGCAAGGGTAGTCAGCCCATCGGTAATGCCAATATTAATATCAACAATCTTGGCCATTAATTTCCGACGGGATCAATATTTCGATTGCTCATGACCGGTTGTGCTTCATGATGAACCGATCCCGGTAGACTAACACCCCGTGACGACAATATTCGTCCGGGGTGTTATGCTTTTCAGGATATCATCCGTGTGAAGCCGACATGTTGAAATCGGTCTTCGAAACGGATTATTTCTTTAGATTTCTTGTATGGCTTAGGAAGCTCGTATGTCACGTCCCTTGCGTGCCCGTATTAATCTCCAATCATTACGCCATAATTATCAGTTGGCCTCTAAATGTGCACCGAACGGGAAGGCAGTCGCTGTCGTTAAAGCCAATGCTTATGGGCATGGGGCGCTCATATGCGCCCGCGCGCTCTCGGATATAGCGCCTGCCTATGCTGTGGCCAGCATCGAAGAAGCTATGGTGTTGCGGGAAGGCGGTATTCAGCAACCCATTGTATTGCTTGAGGGATTCTTTTCTGCCGATGAACTTCCACTGATTGCCGCAAACAATTTTTGGACAGCCGTACATAGCGAATGGCAGATCAACGCGATTGGGCGGAGTAACCTGTCTTCACCTATCCATATCTGGTTGAAGTTTGATTCAGGCATGCACCGTCTTGGCCTTGATGCCGATCAAATCGTTAAAGCATGGCAGTGTTTATCAGCGAGTGAAAAGGTGGCGGATTTGCACCTGATGACGCATTTTGCTACCGCAGATAGTCAGGATGACTATCGGTTCAAGTACCAACAGGCTCAGGTAGATCAGTTGACTCAGCGGCTAAGTGACATGGGCCATGAGGTGCCACGCTCATTGGCGAATTCACCTGCGACCTTGAAGCAGGCCATTTCGGCAGAGTGGTATCGGCCGGGGCTGATGCTTTATGGGGCTGACCCGCTCGAACAGAGCAATATGTTAAGTCGGCAGCTTCAACCGGTGATGACACTAGAGAGCGAAATTATCGCACTTCGGGACATCTCCGTGGGGGAACCTGTCGGCTATGGTGGTCGTTTTGTTGCTGACAAGCCTACACGTATTGCGGTCGTTGCTTGCGGCTATGGTGATGGTTATGACCGTCATGCGCGCGAGGGGACACCGGTGTTGGTTGAAGGGCAACGTGCGCATATTGCAGGGCGGGTTTCAATGGATATGATGACTATTGATGTCACGCATCTTCCAACCGTGACGTTGGGCGATAAAGTGACATTGTGGGGTATTTCCTCGCAAGGGGACATATTGGATATCAATGAAGTAGCCTCCTGCTGCGATACCATCAACTATACATTGATGACGGGTATCACGGCACGTGTGCCTCGTGTCCTTGTGGGCATATAAAACAGGGGAGAGGCTTCGCACGCATGGCAAAAAAGAAATACCCCCGTTCCTACTGGCATCCTGCCTATTGGCCCACGTGGTTAATGATTGGTGCGCTTCATTGTGCAGCCTTCCTGCCGTGGAAGCTCAAGATTGTATTGGGTACGGCATTGGGTGAATTCGGTTATCGTTTTATCAAGCGACGCCGCCATATCACTGAAACCAACATCCGCTTATGTTTTCCGGAGTTGGATACGGAAGAGCAGGGGCATTTGGTACGGCGTATCTTCCATGCCAACGGCATCGGCGTTTTCGAAACAGCAACCGCATGGTGCCGCGATCCAGAGCATATGCGCTACCGAGTGATTTTTCGGGGTAGCGAATATATTGAAAAGGCGAAGGCGCAAGGGAAAGGTGTCCTTGTGATCGGTATCCATTTTTCTACGCTGGATCTGGGCGGTGCGCTTCATTCACTTTTTAATAAAGCTGATGTTGTTTATCGACGTCATGACAATCCATTATTTGAAAGATTCATGACGAAGGCCCGGCGGGGTATTCATGGCAATGCGATTGATCGGCACGATTTACGCGGCGTGGTTCGGCGAATTAAAGAGGGTAATATTGTTTGGTATTCGCCTGATCAGGATTTTGGTCGTGCAGCCAGTGTTTTTGCCCCGTTTTTCGGAATAAACGCTGCCAGCATCCGGTTAACGGCAAAAATAGCACGCTTAACAGGGGCGCCTGTGGTGCCGTTCATGTTCCACCGTAATGATGACAACAGAACGTACACATTGGAATATGAGCCCGCGCTGGAGAACTTTCCTACCGGTGACGAAGTAGGGGATGCAACGCGTATCAATGAGTTTATTGAGCGTGCTATTCGACGCCACCCCGAGCAATACCTCTGGTTGCACCGACGTTTCAAAACACGTCCGGAAGGGGAGCCCCCTCTCTACTAGCAGGACGATATTGATGAGTACTTCGCCTGTACATGCCACTATGTGTGAATTAAGCGCTATGGGTCACTAAGAAAGGGAGCCGTTCGGCTCCCTTTTTATAGCCTTTAATGAAAGGCTGTATGTTGCTTACCCCTACAAGTCCCCCTCAGGCAACAGGCGGTACATGCACAGGTATTCCTGCTTGTTACCTTAGGCATCAATACGTTTGTATTTGACTTTCCTGGGCGTATCAGTACCTACCCGCTTATGGTAGTCCGCTTCGTATTCAGAGTAGGAACCTTCAAAGAAAACGACTTTCGAATCCCCTTCATATGCCAGAGTGTGAGTCGCTACACGATCCAGGAACCAGCGGTCGTGGCTGATCACCATGGCACACCCGGGAAATGCCAATAAGGCTTCTTCCAGCGCACGTAGCGTTTCCACGTCAAGGTCATTGGACGGCTCATCCAACAGCAAAACATTGGCCCCTTGTTTAAGGGTTTGAGCCAACTGCAGGCGCCCCCGTTCACCACCGGACAGATCCTTCAGGAATTTTTGCTGGTCAGTACCCTTGAAGTTAAAGCGTCCAACGTAGGCACGTGAGGAGGTCTCGTAGCCATTGATATTGAGAATATCCTGACCATCGGAGACGGCTTCCCATACTGTCTGGTTGTTATCCAGCGCATCACGCAGCTGTTCGACATATGCGATCTTCACTGTATCACCGATGACAACTTCACCTTCATCAGGCTGTTCTTTGCCAGTCACCAGTTTGAGCAGCGTAGATTTACCCGCACCATTACCACCAACGATTCCCACAATTGCCCCTTTGGGAACCGTAAAGCTCAAATCTTCAAACAGTAGTTTGCCTTCAAAGCGTTTGGAGACGTGATGGAATTCGATGACTTTGTCACCCAGACGAGGCCCCGGTGGAATATAAATTTCGTTGGTTTCATTACGTGTCTGGAAGTCAGAGGACTGCATCTCTTCGAAACGTGCAAGACGCGCCTTGTTCTTGGCCTGGCGGCCTTTTGCCCCCTGACGCACCCACTCCAGTTCTTGCTTGATGGCTTTCTGACGGGATGCTTCCTGCTTGGCTTCCTGTTGCAGACGCTGATCCTTGTTATCCAGCCACTGCGAGTAGTTGCCCTCAAAAGGAATGCCACGGCCGCGGTCCAGCTCCAGAATCCAGCCGGCAGCATTGTCCAGGAAGTAACGGTCGTGGGTGACTGCGACGACAGTACCCGGATATTCGACGAGGAAACGTTCCAGCCAGCCTACGGATTCGGCATCCAGGTGGTTGGTTGGCTCGTCCAGTAGCAGCATGTCAGGCCCGGAGAGTAACAGGCGGCATAAAGCGACACGACGACGTTCCCCTCCGGATAGGTGTTCGATTTTTGCGTCCCACGGGGGAAGGCGCAGCGCTTCGGAGGCCACTTCCAGCTTACGCTCAAGATTGTGTGCATCTGCCGCTTCGATAATATTTTCAAGTTTGGCCTGCTTTGCAGCGAGTGCATCGAAGTCTGCATCAGGTTCAGCATAGGCGGCGTACACTTTCTCCAGCTCTTCCTGAGCCTCTTTTACCTCGCCGAGGGCTTCTTCCACAGTTTCGCGAACCGTTTTGGTATCATCCAGCTCAGGTTCCTGCGGCAGGTAGCCTACGTTGATGCCCGGCATGGGAACGGCTTCACCGTTATACTCTTTGTCTACACCGGCCATAATGCGGAGTAGGGAGGATTTCCCCGCACCATTCAAGCCCAGTACGCCGATCTTGGCACCGGGGAAAAATGAGAGAGAGATATCCTTCAGGATTTCGCGCTTGGGAGGAACAATTTTCCCCACGCGGTTCATCGAGTAGACGTATTGCGCCATAGTGTTGTCATGCCTTGTAAATGTCAGTCAGAAATCGATTCCGTTATAAGCAGGAATGATAAAGAGACTCCACGCCAATGGCTAGTCGTGGGCGAAAAGAAAAGGTCTTTACCGGGCCATGATAGGGGGGTGGCCTTTCATAATAGGTGGTTTGGCCCCTTGGATGGATGTGTATGCTTGTCAGGTGGTTTATTCCTGCCCAAGCAAAGCATGCTGGCCTGGAGGCTGGTATCGGATGGGGGGGATCGTCGCATTGAAAGAAGTGTGCGTTCACACGACAATGTGTCTGCTATCAAAGCCATCAGTGCGTCAGGCAGCCTCGGGCCTTTTACACAATGAGTATGCGCCCTGCAGGCACATCAGTCCCTGTCCATCGGTTCTGATGACTTGGATATTCGTTCATTCAATTTCTATAGACTAACACCCACACACCCCTGGCTCCGTGTATGGGTCAATACTGTATTTGCCTGGGCTATTCTCCCCAGTCATCCCAATCAGCAATCATTTTCTTGAGACGACGTTCCTCCAGCAACGCTTCTACACGCCGGCGTGTATCCGTACTCGTTTTTTCCTGACGGTGAGGAGAGTATTCTTCGTCATTGACGGCCTCTTCTGAATTATCGACGTCAGTATCCAGATCGTCGATAACCTCCAGATCATTGCTTTCAGTTGAGTAGGTCTCAGTATTCATTTTCCACCCCCATGAACTTCGTTCAATTCAATAGCGACAGTTATAAATGGCTATATAATCCTCTTCCTGACCGAAGACAAGCGCTTTTGTATAATGTTTGCATCAATTCTTCCAAGGCAGCTTTATGCTCTGTCGCAAGGAGAAAAAGACGGGTTACCTATTCAATTAAAATCAACACGTTAACTGCATCGGTTAAATACCGTTTGAACAGAGGAGGGATTGTGAAAATTGTCATTCACTATTGTACGCAGTGTCGTTGGCTGCTTCGTGCAAGCTGGTACGCACAAGAGTTGCTGCAAACGTTTGGTGAAAGCCTTGAAGAGGTTGCACTGGCACCCTCGCACGGTGGACGCTTCGAGATTACGCTGGAGGGGGAAATCCTTTGGGAACGCGTGCGCGACGGTGGATTTCCCGAGATAAAAACCCTCAAACGCAATGTGCGTGACCGCATCGATCCGGAACGCAATTTAGGCCACGTTGATCGTTGACACGTCGTTGCGCGTTAGAATCTGTGGGGGAAGTGTCGATTTCTGCGTTCGGCGGCAATACGTTTGTGTTTTTTACGCCATTGCCAGAATTTGACTCCAGTGGGAATCAATATGCTGATAATGGCGCAAATGATGACGACTATATAGAACGCATGTTTGTCCGATGCGCCGGGAAGCCCCCCCACATTGATTCCGAGTAAGCCTGTTAAAAAGCTCAATGGCAGGAAAATAACGGAAATGAATGACATCAAGTACATACGGCTGTTGAGTAGATCGCTGTGCGCATTGATGATCTGGTCCTGAAGCATCGTGATTCGATCCTGTAAGGCTTTCAGATCCTCGGAACAGCGGTTCATATGGTTGACTACTTCCCGTAAAGATAAACGGTAGGTTTCCGTAAGTCCTATTGAGGGATCAATCAGGCGCGTTAGGCTGGTCAGCTGAGGATCAACAAAACGGTTCAGAGTGATCATCGGGCGCCTAAGCTGTGCCAATGATGATATGGTGACATTTTCACCATCAATGAATTGTTCTTCATAAGAGCTGAGAGATTGATCAATGCGTAGCAGGAATTCGCCTAGCTGATCCACCATGCGATCCGAAAGCTCTGCCACTACACCCGTGAGATCTGTTGGGCCCGAGGATGAAGGGAAGGTTTCACGGATTTCCTGCACTACTTTCAGCGGACGGCGACGCAAGGTGATCAAACGATTTCCGCTCATCCAAATGCGGACTGAAACGAGGTCATCAGGCGCATTGCCTTCGGTCAGGTTAATCCCCTGCAGTGTTGCCATAATACCCTCGGGAAATTTGGCCACCCGTGGGCGAACGGCAGATTCCATCAACGCATCCGAGACATTGCTTCCCAATCCAGCCAGTGTCTCCAAAAAGTAGGGGGCATCTTCAAATCTGAAATCGAGATGCATCCACAAAGGTGATGGATCATCGGGCCAGCTTTTTATCAATTCGTCCTGACCGATTTCCGTGCCGTGACCGTGACCATCCAGCCGAATGGCGCATACAAATGCGGATTGTGTCTCGTTAAGTGTCATTAAAGCCCTCCCTGTGGGCTATGTCATCGATTTACCATGTTCGATTAACTCCAGGTCCAGCGTAGAATGAAAAAGTAATTAACACATGCTGACTCGTATTTGGAAACCCAAAAGATCACTAAGACTTTGTTTACACTGTCGGCCAATAATCGAATGTGGCAGAATACGCCACATTTTCAATTTGACTGTGAATTTAAAGTGAAAAATGAATTTTCTTTCGCAAAAAACAGCGTTCAACTGCCCCGATTGAATTCGCGTGAAGTGTTGGCGACGGTTGTACGCATCCTGATGTATGTAGCGCTTTTTGCGGGTTATTGTCGTGGAATACTGTGGGATGCCGCACGGCTGGTTCCCGACAATTTAAAATTTTCCGAGCGCTCTTTCACCGAAGTAGGGCAGAGCCTGCTCCTGTGCTTTGCCATCGTTCTTCTGCTGTTTGCGCACAAACGTTACCGCGTATTCTCTGTCGGCATGATGGTACTGGCAATGTTTCTACTGGTGTCCCTGATCAGAGAAAATGACTATTGGCTGGATACCATCGTACATGGGGTCTGGGTGTATCCTGCCATCATCATCGTGGCCTTGACTGCTCGTTACCTTTGGGTCATGCGCAAACAGTTTATCGATGAGCTTTGTCTCTTCATGAGTACTCGCTCCTTTGGCCTACTCATCGGAGGATTTCTGACGGTTTATGTCTATTCACGCCTGATAGGTAGGCAAGTCGTATGGGAAACCGCCTTGTCGGATCACTATGTCAGAATTGCCAAAAACATGAGTGAAGAAGGTACTGAATCCCTGGGTTATTTATTGATGGTCTGTGCGGTAATCGAACTGGTTATTGTTGCCCGTGCATTGAGCCGCCGTCTATCCAGTCAGCCCAGTAAGAAGGCGTTGTCTTCTGTTATATAGCGTTAGCTGTACCACATTCGTTTACTGTGTGTAAAAGCGGATAAAGGTATGTCGGCGACACAAGAGAATGTGAAACCGACATTCGTCGTGTAATGGACTTCAGCCTAAGGTATGATGTCGCCCATTGGGCTATGCCGCACGGTGTTCAAAACGAGACAAAGCAGAGTACGTTGCTCTATCTCGTTTCGACAGAAAATACGTAATTGGAGAGGCAGCTGCCGAGGCGCTTCTTCCACCTGATGTATTGTTTTTTTAATGTTACTCCGAGGAGTCCTGCATGTTTACTCGAGACATGTCCCTGTCTGGCTACGATGATGCGCTGCTGAATGCAATGAAGGATGAGGTTCAGCGTCAGGAAGATCACATTGAGTTGATTGCCTCTGAAAATTATACCAGCCCTCGTGTCATGGAAGCGCAGGGCTCTCAGTTAACCAATAAATATGCAGAAGGCTACCCCGGCAAACGCTATTATGGCGGTTGTGAGTTCGTTGATGTTGTTGAAAACCTGGCCATTGAGCGTGCCTGCGAGCTGTTTGGCGCTGACTATGCCAATGTCCAGCCACACTCGGGTTCTCAAGCGAATGCCGCGGTGTATCAGGCATTGGTGAAACCCGGTGACACGATTGTCGGCATGAGTCTGGATGCCGGTGGTCACCTGACGCATGGTGCCAAGCCCAGTTTTTCAGGCAAAAACTACAACTCCGTGCAATATGGGCTAAATGAAGCTGGCTTAATCGACTATGACGAAATCGCGAAGCTGGCCAAAGAGCATCAGCCCCGCATGATTATTGCCGGCTTTTCTGCCTATTCCCAGATCGTGGACTGGGCACGTTTGCGTGAAATTGCGGATTCCGTGGGTGCATGGTTCTTTGTCGACATGGCGCATGTGGCCGGATTGGTAGCAGCGGGGGAATATCCCAGCCCT
>Ga0157360_1000563_pt1 | contig 14018 bp, 14 predicted proteins | sample AttlaeALBM1_FD_111483 | JGI IMG/M metagenome (GOLD analysis project Ga0157360, IMG submission 111483) | Fungus gardens microbial communities from leaf cutter ant in Ribeirão Preto, State of São Paulo, Brazil - Atta laevigata ALBM1 | ecosystem: Host-associated > Fungi > Mycelium > Unclassified ... | reverse complement strand
TTCCGCGCAGACGATGACGTCACTGCCCGGCTGTATGCGCGAGGTTACCGACTGCGGCCTGAGTTTTTTAAGTGACGTAAAATCGTGTTGAGGCCAACGCCCATAATGCGGGCGGTTGCCCGGCATCCAACGCCATTCATGGCCATATCAATGATTTTCTGGTGCGTACCGGGTTGAGAGGCGGTGTATGTGAACTGTAACTGCCATGTTTTAAGGCAGTGAGAGCAGAGATAGCGCTGATGTCCGGCAGTACTTTTACCGTTACGCACCACCCCGTCAGTAGCTGAACAGGAGGGACAGCTGATAGAAACAGAAGCCACTGGAGCACCTCAAAAACACCATCATACACTAAATCAGTAAGTTGGCAGCATCACCCGAACAACTACGTCATTCAAGAATTTCCCTACCTATCATACAAAAATGTGTCGCAGCATGCAGACTCCCTCTCACACAAAATGGGGAACAAAATCCTGAGCATTTCTCATACAAACATGGGTCATACCATGGAAATTTTCCTGCAGTAGAACATGTGTCATAGCATGCTGAATGACACACCCAATAAATGTGTGTCACAGCATGCATATGCCTTGACATTATTACAATAATATTATCAGTCAGTTATGAAAATTTCTTGCGTCACAACGTGTAGATTCTAAGATAAAAAATGTGTCGCAGCATGCTGTCTTATGAAGAACAACCTGTGTCATAACATGTATTCACAAGATATTAGAGGTGAAGTGGTATGGATGCTGACCAAAAAAATGTGTGGCACCATGCAGAACCTGACCGAACATGTGCCTGAGAATGTTCATGTAGAAAACATGTGTCACAACATGCAGTTGTGGGGTCCGACAAGAGAGCAGGCCATACACCTAGCGCAGGCAAACATGTGTCATAACATGTTTGGTAATCGAGGAATGTGTGTCATAGCATGTGAAGGGCTGCAAAGATGGGTCATAACATGCAAATGGAAGTCAGAGTATGTGTCACTACATGCAAACGATGGTGAAACATGTGTGGCAGCATGCGTTTGAGAATAGAACATGTGTCACAGCATGTGGACTCGCTGAATATGCACTGCAGCATGCTGAAAGGCAAAAAACATGTGTCACAACATGGGAATGAATATAAAAACATGGGTCATAACATGTAAAATGCGGCCTGCATGCATGCTGTGACACAGATCTCACATGCTGTGGCCCACTTAACGTCTGGCTTTTAGTGATTGGCATGCTGTGACCCACCTTAAGCATGCCGCGACACATGATTACATGCTACGACACATCATTTTCGTATAACTCTTTGAGTTTCTTGTTTCTTTTATTAATAAACAGGAAGGATTCCCTACCCTTTTTAATAATGCTGTATTCGATATAACCGATCTTCTCCATAGCCAAGAGTGCATTCTTGATAAGGCGATTCTGTTCAGGTACAGGGGAAGTCAGTAGCAGGCGCTCCCGAATACGGGAGAACGAAATCGGGGCGGGATTGTCAGGTAAACTAGCAATGTAAGTATAAAGAGTCTGGGCAACTTCCTTACCTTTCAGATAGGTATAAGGTTTTTTGCGTAGCAGGATCGTATAATCAATTTCATATAGTTCCCAAAGTCTTTCATCCGCTTCGAGTGTAACTGTATCCTTATCACGATCGAGTAACGCGTTTTTAAGCAGCTGGGTAAAGAACATTTTACTGTTACCTTCCCTGCGTTTGAACTGCACCACCTTGGTACCTAGTTTGGCTAACGAGTCAAAGATCTGGTCGCGCAGGCGGTGATTGATCTGCCGGGAGTCATACTGACATAGCTGAGCAAACTCTTTAAAAGGCAAAGTAATGTTGTTGCTGTCCCGCCCATACTTGCTAAACGCACCGATCACCCCCATCCATACGCTAAAATCTGATGTAATATTAAGGCGTTCGCCGCGGATTTGGATGTCGTTGTAACCCTCTTTTCGAGCAAACTCGAGTGATGAAAAGGGTTCCGAAACGTCGATGATGTGTTCCGATCCTTTCTTCAGCGCGCGCGAATTAGGGACAAAAACACCGAGTCTAAGCAGGATCGCCGGCTGTACTGAGGAAGCACTGGTGACTGTGAGTACTTTCTGTTCATCTTCTGCAGAAGCCAGTAATGAATCATGGAAAAAGTTTTTATCAGCCAATGGCTTGCCCTCTTTATACACAGCGGCCGCGTTACAGTGAATAACGATCGGAATTTACATGCTACGACACATGTTACTGCATGTTATGACACATGTTTACCATGCTGTCACACATGTTTTGCATGTTGCGACACATATTTTGCATGTTATGACACATGCAAAACCTCTGGAGGCCGCGCCAGCTCTGGTCTGCGAGCGACGGGGATCTGTTTGGATCTAATAAGGATCTGATTAGGATAATTATTTGGATCTACCCGGTGGATATGTGGAAAACTGATCTTAAGAGCTGTATGCATTAATGATTTCTTTCGCTCTGCCTTACTCTTGACCACTCAGCGTTTTCTCTTTCTCATGAAAAGCTTTTCATGCTGTGATCTTCAGAACTCTGCGAACAGATCGCATCCGGACTGAACCAACGATCCTGATGTGATAAACCACATAAAACGATCTTTACCTTACGTCAGACCTTTACAGAGGCTCGCTAAAGCCCAACCCTTAACAGACCCAAAGAATCCGGTATAGCTTCACAGAGGCCTTCACAGGCCCGTCATAGTTGTCACCTAGCACCGATCACATCATTTTTATGATCAACCGATGAGAATGGCTTCTTGTGCCACAGCATCTCTCACCTGAAGTTTCTCCCCAGTCATCTGACTACGGTTATAGCGTGATGAGATTAAGTATGTCTGCGACGCACACGGTACCGTACCTGTTCAATGCCCCCGCTCTCATTCAGCTGAAGTTTGTCGCCATGGTCGTAGCTCCTCCCAACATGAACGCTTTCGTTGTCGCTTATAGAACAGCCTATAACAGTGAGCGGCCATACTGTGTGGTTGTGAGGCGTAGGACAAGCCGTCAGGCGCGGCACGCTTTAGCCTTTAGCACCTCTAAGCCTGAACACGGATAAGGTAGAGATATCCGCGTACAGCAATCTGTAATAGCTCTACGGCTACGATCATAAAATGCTACTGCGCCTTAAGGAGCTGTCTGGGCTGTCCCGTAAGGAGGCCGCACAGTCGCTATGTATATACTTGAGAGTATGCCGGGGGGGACGATCTTTATCTCCATGAAGTGAAGGCCGAAGGTCTCTACATTCATGACGGCAGTTACCTGGATAGTAGATATCTTTTCTTCAGGAGGGCAGCCATCAGTGAAACTATTGAGTTAGTGACCGCTTACTTACTGATAATAACATATGAAATGATGATCTTGACTTCCACCGTGCGTATGGTCAGTCGCGGGAGAGGATCATTCATATTGTGGAGACAGGCTAAGACCTAGGTTTAGGAAAAGAAATCTACTTTTCTATGCGTGACAGTCTGCCGCCTGCCGCCCCCACTTTTTCGCGGACCTGCATGAAAGTAGGTACCTCTCCCGTGCGGCTACACTGTCACCTTTTCCGCTGTCGGCGGGCATGCTTCTTCGCGGATTCCACGCGATCCCTTCTCCTGAGAATTGAAGTCGTCGAGGCGGGCCAGCATCTCCCGGGTTGCACTTCTGAACAGCACCATCGTTAACATCATCCACGGAAACCAGATGAAGGCGACAAGCATGAATGCAATGACCATGGCCTTCCACGCGATCACCGTCTTAAACTACACCACCAGAAAGGCAATCGCCATCCCGGTACTGACCACCGCGTTCAGTCGGGACATCCAGAGGCTTATCCTGTACTTAGTGTGGCTGAAGAGAATCTGACCATCCTGCTCGCTGAGCCAAGTTCGCCACAGTGGGAGGTATCTGCCGGATCTGCTATGTGCCACCAAACTTGTTGGTGATTTTTTATACTTTGCATTAATTGGAGTAATTTGCAAATTTGGTGTTGCTTTGCATCAAATATCAAGATTTAATGCTTGCATGCAAAGCTGATAGGGAGAAAGTTTGTGGGACTGATGAATACGCTCGACCAGTGCATTGCCGCCGGGCATGAAATGACTCGCGCAATTGCCGTGGCGCAGTTTAATGATGACAGCCCGGAGGCGCGCAAAATTACTCGCCGGTGGCGCGTCGGTGAAGCTGCCGATCTCATCGGCGTGTCACCGCAGGCCATCCGCGATGCGGAAAAGGCCGGACGCCTGCCCTACCCTGACCTCGAGATGCGCGGCCGCGTGGAGCAGCGTGTGGGATACACCATTGAGCAGATCAATCACATGAGGGATGTTTTCGGGACCCGCCTACGCAGGCCCGATGAAAGTATCCCTCCCGTGATTGCTGTCGCGGCCCATAAAGGAGGCGTTTACAAGACCTCGGTGTCCGTACACCTTGCGCAGGACCTCGCGCTCAAGGGGTTGCGCGTGCTGCTGGTTGAAGGTAACGATCCTCAGGGCACGGCCTCCATGTACCACGGCTGGGTTCCAGATCTGCACATCCACGCCGAGAACACGCTGCTACCTTTCTACCTCGGCGAGCGCGACGATGCCTTTTATGCCATCCGCCCGACCTGCTGGCCCGGCCTCGACATCATTCCGTCCTGCCTGGCGCTTCACCGTATTGAAACCGAACTTATGGGCCGTTATGACGAGGGCAAGCTGCCTACCGAGCCGCACATGATGCTCCGCCTCGCCATCGAGTCCGTGGCGCAGGACTATGACGTGGTGGTAATCGACAGCGCGCCAAACCTCGGCATCGGCACCATTAACGTGGTGTGCGCGGCGGACGTGCTGATCGTGCCGACCCCGGCGGAATTGTATGACTATACCTCTGCCTTGCAGTTCTTTGACATGCTCCGCGACCTGCTGAAGAACGTCGACCTGCAGGGGTTTGAGCCCGACGTCCGGATTCTGCTCACCAAGTACAGCAACAACAACGGCTCGCAGTCACCGTGGATGGAAGAGCAGATCCGCGACGCCTGGGGCGGTATGGTGCTGAAGAATGTCGTCCGCGAAACCGATGAGGTGGGTAAAGGACAGATAAGGATGCGCACCGTGTTTGAGCAGGCCATCGATCAGCGCTCCTCAACCGGCGCCTGGCGCAACGCGCTGGCCATTTGGGAGCCCGTCTGCAATGAAATCTTTGACCGACTGATCAAGCCACGCTGGGAGATCCGCTGATGAAACGTGCACCGATTATTCCAAAGTCGTCGCCCTCCTCCGCTGCCGCCACCCCGGCCGCCGCGCCTGCCGCCCCGATGGTGGATTCGCTGATCGCGCGCGTAGGCGCCATGGCCAAGGGAAACACCATCGTCCTGCCGGTGTGCGGCCGTGACGTGAAGTTCACACTCGAAACTGTGCCTGCCGGGCAGGTAGATAAAACCACCCGCGTCTGGGCCGGCAATGAGCGCGTTCAGTCGTTTCTGACCGAAGACGCCCTTGATGATCTGATCCCTTCCTTCTTACTGAACGGACAGCAGACCCCGGCGTTTGGTCGTCACATCAATGAAGGGATTGAAGTGGCGGACGGCAGCCGCCGCCGCATGACGGCTATCCTGACCTCGTCTGACTATCGCGTGCTGGTCGGCGACCTGGATGATGAGCAGATGGATGCGCTGTGCAAACTAGGGAATGATTACCGTCCCACCAGCGCCTACGAACGAGGGCGTCGCTACGCTCTGCGTCTGGAAAAGGAGTTTGCGAACAACATCTCCGCGCTGGCTGACGCGGAAGGGATTTCGCGGAAAATCATTACGCGCTGCGTCAATACATCAAAGCTGCCTCACGAGGTGATTTTGCTGTTTTCACATCCCGGCGAACTCTCAGCCCGCGCTGGTGAACAGCTGTACCGTGCTTCTGAAGGGAAAGGCGCGTTGCTGGCTGAAAAAACACAGTCCCTGTCAGAGGGACGTAAAAACGGCCTGCTCTATGATGCGGATGAGGTCATTCAGGAGCTTACTGCGGCGCTGAAAAAAGATGTCTCTTCAGCCCGCGTACCCGCTGAAAAGAAACAGTTTGGTCCGGGTGCGACCGCGCAGTATCGGGGTAATAAGGTGCTGTTCACACTGGACAGAACCAAGGTTCCCGAAGCTCTTATCGATGATCTTGAAGCGTTACTGACCCGCCTCCGCCCGTAAAATTCAGGCTGGGACCATGGTCCCAGCAAAACATTATTTGCCGGCTCTCTGTCTGGGAGTAAGGCCTAGGCCCCCTGCCCTTGCCGGTTTCGTTACGGCTCAACCTGTGCTCAAACTCGATGATGACCTCATGGTCTTAAAATTTTTTATTTACCCGGTGAATGCCGTGTGCAAGGTCCTTCCCCTTAAAACCGGTCTCATCCCTCTGAGACACAGATCATGTGCAAGCGCGTAACCGAGGGCTGCATTAATCTGAACCAACCAATACCCGTCTGGACATATTGAACTCGTACCACCTCTTGATTGCGTAAGCCTAGTTCCGACATGTCATCATAATGGCAGACTGAGACCGCGGTCCCAGCTCATTGTGATGGTGCTTACAAGGACGCTCTGATTACAGTGCAGCGCATCAACCATAACCATACCCTGCCTGAAAATATACCAACCTCGGCGAATGTCTGGTTTCACCCGGTCTAACAGCCAGGGATCAGGGTCCCGATCTGTTGTCCTACACCCTCGCCTTGAATCTCGTACCGGGCGAAAGTACGTGCCCGGGGGATCTGTCCCCCGAACAGATATCTGCCCGTCTGGAAACAATAAACTCGTTTTAACCCAAGATGCCTGAACATGTTTTGCCAGTGCTACTGAACTTAGACGAACTGGGACCGCGGTCCCAGCTCAGCGTGCAGAGCGGCGTATCAGTCATAAACATGCTCTGTATTACCACATTCTCCCTTTGCGAACGTCTGGATTCATCCGGTCTCGCAGTTGGGACCACGGTCACAGCTTATTGTCCTGCGCCCTCACTTTGAGGCCCATGCCGGGTGAAATTACGCGATCGGGAATCTGCCGACTGAACAGTAATTACCCTTTTGCAAATAGTAAATTTGTTATTAACCACGATGCCTGAACTGTTTATGCAAGGGCTATTGACCAGTGGCGAACTGGGACCGTGGTCCCAGCCATTTTCAATTGTGCTTTTTATTAACTAACGGCTCAGCATCTGGTGAGAGAATAGACCCAAGAAATCTGCACTTTGAATCCACAGATCTGGCTTACTCCTGGATGCGGGACTGGGACCATGGTCCCATCTGGTCACTGCATTATTAGTATCGGATTGTAACCATAAGTTTTCGTTCGCTTTATGAAAAAATGAAAGTCCAAAATTGAGCTCTGTCTGTCTTATAATTCGGCTGGAGGTCGGATCAGCATCCGACTGGGACCATTGTCTCGATCAGCAATTCCCACTCCTTATTACGAGCTAACACGGGGTGCTGAGCGGGAGTTACATCGTACTATTGTCCGAAGGATTACCCTTTGGTTTCTTTAGGGTTGTAACGCCGGGACTGAGTAGGTCTTTCTTCAGCCGAGTAGCCGGGAGCATGTTTGCCTAGAGTTACTGGACTGGATGGTAACTGGGACCGCGGTCCCGGCACTCCCGTTCAAATCGGTTTAAAACTCCCGACTGGTCTCAGGCAGAGTGCTGGTGCTCTGGTCACTCCATAATGTGTTCAAAAAAACGGGCTGTCTGGGACCATGGTCCCAGCTCACCGCCAAGATGCCGACTGCAATCAGCCGGTCAGCTAACCCATTACAGATTCAGGCTCGGTTCTTAGCTAACAGATCTTAGCGACGGGAATTTCTTTCCAGTTTGTCGTCCATGCTTTACTCAACATTTCGCGTTTCATTCGCCATTCTGGCTGGATGCCTTTTCCGGCGAAACCAATATTGTACCTGCCGGAACGGTTCATTTTATCCATCAGGCTCATCAGCGCTTCACTGCCAGGGCGTGGTGCTTCATCGTCAAAGAGGTTCAGTTGCGCAACGCCGTTAGGCCGCAGTTCACTGAGCATGATGCCGGCTTTTGCGAAGCGAAAGCCCGGACGCCAGATTGTGTCGAGTGATTTAACGGCAGCCTCAATGATGTTTCGGGTGTCCTGCGTGCTACACGGAGCCTGACAAATGCCGTGTTGCCATAACCCGGCTGGCCGGTATCAAAGGGGGATGACGCACCGTAAATGCCGGCACGTGACGATAGACATTCTGAGCCCGAGTGGTGAATCGCCTTTCTGGCACGGGCTGATTTGGCTCAATCCCGATCATACCGGTTTGTACTTCTGGAACAGCGAAAAGCTGGCCACGGATGTTATCGGAGAGCTGCTGCTGCGGATTGATGAGATGGTTCGCGCGGGCTATGCGCCGGGTGATATTGCAAGCGTACTGCGCCGCGGAGGGATCAGCTAATGGCCGGGGTACCACTTTTTGTTTCTGAACAGGCCGGTATGCAGTCTTCAATACTTAAGAGACCGGACCACGCTGACGTAATTGCGGTTTTTTGCTGGCATTTCTTCATCTTGCCGCGTCAGATGGCCACCAACTCATTTAAAGGTAAAAGTTCTCAACGTGTTTTGCCACCGGTGTTAAAGCCCGCACCGGCAGGCAAAATACTCAGCAGTCGTTCACTGAGCTGTCCTCTGGTCTCTGAACCGGTTCGTCCGGAGCTTGCCTGGCAAAAAGACGCAGCGAGCAGGGAATCGCTCATCTGTGAGGCAGAAACGGCACTGGCCTGGCAGACGCCTTCCACATACCGGCGATGGTTTTCCTGCTGGCGGGGCAGGGGGTAGGGGTGAACGATCTGCTGAATATGACGTGGGTGTGGCGCCGGCGGTCTGCCAGCTGAAATTAATGCACAGGATGATGGCCATATCGGGTGGAGTAAACTCGCTTCCCCGATGTGAGTCTCCTGTGGGTGCCTGCGCGGTTTTTCTTTCAAAAGGAGACTTCAGAGGACATACACTTTCACTTTGATTTCCCCTTCTTTAGTCGCATGCTCTCCCTGCAGATCGGAAATCAGCCCGGACGGGTTCGCAATGAACTTGTTCGGGTCATAGACCACACACCACAAATTTTTGCAGTCCCCGTGCCGGCGGTAATGCGCGATATCGATGATAAGTTCGTCACCGATTTTCTTCGCGTGCTGGCGGTCGCGTACAATTTTTGTTTCCAGCACCAGCTTATGTGCCGGCAAGAGAAAGTCCATTCTGGTGCTGGATCCAGCGGAGCTTGGTGTGTACTCCTCCGGGCGTATATCCTGGACCCACGGTCTGAGCAAAGAGTGTAGAAGATCCTGAACATCATATTCACTTTTGAATGACAAAGGCTGGCTGCCCTTCCTGCGGTTGGTAAGAGGATGCATTGCACGCTGCAGCCCTTTTACCAGCCGCTCTAATAAAGCCTCAACCTTTTCAGGTATGACCGGCTGCTGGTAAGTGCTGACGGTGACTTCACAGGGAATATCCATTACAGGAATAGTTCCTACAGGCAGCACCTGTCCAAAACGGTAATAGCGCAGACCATTTTCACCGAGAACAACCTCGATTCGCTTCCGCTTCTCGGACCATTCATGAAATTCCGGGGTGTCGGCTGCAGGAGGGAGATCCATAAATTCTTCAATGACTCCACCCAGCACAGCCAGAGTGTCTGTATCGGGATCCTGGCCGGTTGAATACAGCCAGTCTTTCCATCGTGTACTGTGAGGGCCCGCCGGTGCATCCCCGGGCGCACCGGCAGAATAGAACAGCGATTCCAGCGCCGCATGAGACCCCGTCGACGAGATGACGTCACCGACAACTTTGCATAATGAACGTGACAGCCTCATTCAACCTCCTGTTAAAACGAGTAATACACCACCAGTCAAAAATCTGCTTCTTGTGTCGCGGTTTTTGCCTGAATCGCACTTTCCAGACTGACGTTAATTTTTTCGCCAAGCGAGAGGGCTTGATTAATTAACGCCTCTAAATCGGCCTCTGTAATAACAACGGGATTGCCGTCTTTGTCTTTACCGCCGCGATGGACTAAATGGTTGCGTTTCAGCGTTGCCAGCTCGATCACATCGATGGGCCAGTCATTGCGCACCTCAATATCAAATGTCGCCTTAAAACGCTTCACGACGCGGTCTGCACTGTGCCAGTTGGCACTTATCAGATGCTCTTTTATGGCCTTGAGAAGCTCTTCTCTCATCCTTTCAATGGGCTCGCCTTTGAACGGCAGGGCGACGATCTCTTTGCTGACTTTGAACTCTGTTCTGCCCTTCTCGATGAAGTCGGCGATGTACGAGTCCTCCTCATCAATGGCATTGATGAAAAGCTCAACATACAGCGTTTCAAGAGCGGTAATGACATTGGTATACAGGAGGCTGAGCAGGTGATCCTTCTGCTCATTTTTAACATTACTGTCAGCCAGAGATTTGATGTTTTCAATATTCTCGACGAACTTGGCGAAGGGGTGCTCTGAGGACGTGACCGCATCAAACACATCGTATTCATACCAGTCGACGTTATGTGAATTACCCGACCACTCATAACAGTGGTTCTCCAGCTCGCTGACTAACTCATCGATGAGATCATCCTTCACGAATCCGCCAAACTCTGAATGCAGCTCCTCACCGGCGTCATAGGGGCCACCGTAGATATAGGCATACCCGCCTTCCCGGGATTCGTAAGGACAGGCATTCGCGGGGTCTTCATAGCGCTCATAGAACCAGCTGCGCATGACGTCAAGCTGGTTTGCTTTGCTGTTGTAGTGAAGAGATTCAGGTGGAACTCTCTTACCATTGATCCTGTAATCGTCGGCCATGATTGGCTGCCTCCTGCACTGAACTGTAAGCCTTGAACGTTTCCCTGTGGATAAACGTAGCACAATACGGGTATCGGTTACCCCTTCTAAACAGAGGGCCCGGGTTCATTTTCGTCCCCTCCGGCTCCCCGCGTGCGGGTCGTCAGCCCGACTACGCTAACCGGCATAGCCGCCAAGCTTCGCCGAACCGAAAATGTGCGTTTCGGGCCTGACGGCTGGGGTCTGATGGCAACAACCACACCTGCAGCTGGCTTACCGCCAGCGCGCTAACTGGCCACACAGAGACGTGGCCGCTGATGACCGGACCGGCGTAATGCTGCCGTCCGGGGCCGTGCCATGTTCACCATCTGCTGTTCTGTTTTCATCTCCTGAGCTCCTTCGCCGTGCAGAAATCTGCCACCCGGGCGGCATAACACAAGGGCCGCACGCTAAACGTCTACACCCGTTCCCTGCGGGCTGCGGCTTTGCCGTTTTCCCCTGCGTTCTGCCTGATGCCCGCGCGTATGTTCTGCATTCACGGCGAGGAACTCAGAGAAACATCATTTAAACGCAGACAGGAGAAACAACATGTCACAGCAGAACATCAACACCCCGGCTTCAGAATCTAAAGAATCATCGGTTTTAAAAACCAAACCCGTTCGTCGTCCTGCCAAAGCGAAGACTGATAAATCGGTGGCGGTTGAGCAGGCGCTGGAGAAAATCGAGATTGAGATGATCCCGCTCTCACGTCTGGCCGTTTCGCCACTTAACGTGCGCCGTAAGGTTTACGTGCAGTCGCGTATCGAGTCGCTGGCGGCCACCATTAAAAACGTGGGGCTGCTGCATAACCTGATCGCGCATGATATGGACGAGGGCATGCTGGGCGTGGCTTGCGGCGGTCGTCGCCTCACCGCGCTGCAGCTGCTGCTCGCGCAGGGCGTTTATCAACCCGATCAGCTTATTCCCGTTAAGCGTGTGTCTGAAGAGCTGGCCCGCGCGGCCTCGATGGTGGAAAACGGTGAGCGTGAGGACATGCACCCCGCCGAGCAGATAGCCGGATTCCAGGCGCTGGCTGATGAAGGCAAAACCCCTGCACAGATAGGTGACCTGATGGGCTACGGCTCGCGCCACGTGCAGCGCTGTCTGAAACTCACGAACCTGGCGCCCGTCATTCTTGACGAGCTGGCAGCAGATAACATCACCATTGAACAATGCTAGGCGCTGACGCTTGCCGACTCGCACGAACGCCAGATAGAGGTATGGGATCAGGCCTCCAGCTACTACAACCCCTCAGCGGATATCATCCGCAACCTGATCACCTCGACGGAAACCGAAGTCAGCCGCTCCCCTAAGTTTGCCTTTGTGGGCAAAGATACATACCTGGCGGCAGGCGGCACCATCCGTGCCGACCTGTTCAGCGGTGAAGAAGATGGCTATATCGACACGGCGATGGTGGAAAGCCTGACGCTGACGAAGCTGCAGCAGATAGCGGAAGCGGTGGAGAAAGAGGAGGGGTTCGCCTGGACAGAGGTCAGACTGGACGGGCGCATGCACGCCTGGGACGGCAAGGTGAAACGCTCTTACGTTGTGCCGGAGGAGCGCTGCCCGGATTACACGCCTGAAGAAGATGCACAGGTGAGCGAACTGCGCGCCCAGCTGAACCTGACCGAGGACAATGCGCTGAAACCGCAGCTGAAAATGCAGATGGCTGAGCTGGAAAACGCCGCGAACAAACGATTCTGGTCAGCGCTGGAAAAAAATAAAACGGGCGCGATTACCTGCTACGAGTACGGGCAGTGCTATATCCAGCGGGGTGTGCAGCGCGTGGCTGACCTGCCTAAGAAAACCCGTGCCGACAGCAAAGACGATCTTCAGGCGCTGTCCGAAGGGTATTCTGCCGCCCTTGTGCGCTCAATGTCGTGCGAGCGATCGCTGGCGGTGCAGGCCGCGCTCTGCACCAACTCATCAATTTCTATTGCGATGCTGACCTGGACGTTATGTCGTGCCACCTTCAGCCACGGCAGCTATGACACCACCCCGATGAAAATCACCCTGACGGATAACAGCCACGCGCTGGTTTCCGACTCCCCGGCGAAGGAAGAGGGCAAAGCCTGGCAGTTCCTGCAAAAAGAAAAAGCAGTATGGAAAAAAAGCCTGCCGGACAACTGGGCAAAGGACTTCCGCTGGCTGCTCGGCTGGAGAGCAGAGTACGTACATGGCCTGCTGGCTTTCTGTAGGGCGCTGGCAGTGTGCAGTTTTCAGGAGCGGGTCTACGGACACAGCCAGGCCAGCAGCCCGGATGCGCTTGAAACGGCTATGGGTTTTGATCTTGCCGACTGGTGGCAGCCGACCGCGAAGGGTTCTTCAAGCGCATGAGTAAAGATCAGATTGTTGGTGCGCTGACTGACGCAGGTAAAACGGGCAACGCCAGCGATGCGGAAAAAATGAAGAAAGGGGATGCCGCCGAGTTCGCGGAGCAGGCGCTAAAAGACTCCCGCTGGGTGCCTGAATGGATGAAACCACTGAAATCCGATGCACCCCAGAACGGCGGTGCAGACACTCAGGACAGCGAAGACTGACAGCGGCAGACCGCCCGGGAGGGCGGTCATTACCCAAGGAGAAAAAACATGAATACGATCCCCCGTCATCTTTCACTCGTTCCCGCCTGCCCGTACACGCTCGCCGTCAGCCAGGCGATTGCGGACGTTGAAAAGCGCCTGCAGGGCAGGGCGGTGCGTGGCGCCCATCCCTACGCCAGCGCCTTTGTACGCCATTACTGCGATACCCGGACGATTAAATCTGATCATTTGCGCCGCGTGATGCCGGAGTATTCACCACGAGACAGATATGCGCCCGCTGCGGTGGAGTATATGACGGTGCTCGATACGCTGATTGCCTCGCGCGGTGAGCGCTGCCCGTCACCGCTTTCGCAGGACACGGGATCACGCCTGTTTCCGATGATTGCGCTCAGAAGAAATGAGCGCCTTGCTAAGCGTGCCGATTGCCGTATCAGTCAGGAGATAAACCGCGAAAACAGAACATGGAAGCAGAAACACCAGCGCTATCAGCAGCGTCTGGCGCAGGTCAGAATCGATCTGAAGTTTCACACACCGCTGACAGTCGGAGAGTGGTACACGCAGGTACGGGAAGAGGATTTTTATGAGAGCGACATCCTCATAATTGTGCTGGCATGGCTGCCACAGTTTCCATCCTGCCGCGGCCTGAACCCTTCTGACTACTGG
>Ga0157360_1000562_pt1 | contig 14028 bp, 7 predicted proteins | sample AttlaeALBM1_FD_111483 | JGI IMG/M metagenome (GOLD analysis project Ga0157360, IMG submission 111483) | Fungus gardens microbial communities from leaf cutter ant in Ribeirão Preto, State of São Paulo, Brazil - Atta laevigata ALBM1 | ecosystem: Host-associated > Fungi > Mycelium > Unclassified ... | reverse complement strand
TTAGTAGAATACGACGATATGTAGGACAGGTAGAGGGGCAGAAAAGGGAGCAACCGGCTCCAGTCATAATCGAAGGGGAAGAGGAATAGGAGGTAGAACGTATACTAAATAAAAGGAAGGTCAGAGGCAAAGACAAGTATTTAGTACGTTGGAAAGGATTTACGGTGGAGTCCGATACTTGGGAAGGAAGGGAGAACTTAGAGAATGTGAAGGAAGTGGTCGAAGAATTTGAAAGGGAATATTGGCGGGACATGGAAGATGTGGCACGACAAGAGCGCGAAGAAGGAATGTTCCAACGAAGAGAACTTCCGGGAAGATTCACGGCGAAGACGTTATATGGGTGGTCGAACAAGAGATACAACCAGGAATATTGGGGAAGAATGGAAAGAAATTGGAGACAATGGAAGGGTAAGAAGCCAGTAAGAAGAGGGACGATGAAGACAATCCCAGAGGAAGAAGAAATCGAGGAAGAAAAATCGGGAGTAAGAGACTGGACAAAAGAAGATAAAGACCAGATGGGCGACATGGTCGACCCATATTACGAGTTGTAGGAAAATTCCTCGGGACGAGGAAACTTGAGAGGGGGGTGGTGTCATGACTTGGCAAAACGGCTAAGTCATTATTTAATATTTATTTTCTTTTCTTTTCTTTTAGTTTTGAATATTGTTTTTCTTTTTCTCTTTAGTTTGTAATAACGGATGTGCGAGAGCAAGTTAACTCATAGGGAAGCGCGGGATAAAAGGACAGGGTTAGGGTTACTCTGCTTGTATAAATAGTGTACAGAATCCAATGGGAACTCTATCGAGTTCTCTTTGTCAAACGCTGAACAAAGAACAGTTGGCTTAATTCCGGCACGGAGTTTGGCTCTCTGACAACTTTATGTGGCCTTTTCAAGATGTACTTCACCTCTGAACATCTTAGTACTTCTTCCAGAGCAGAGCCAAGAGAGTAGAAGAACACTTAATGTAGTATATAAAGAAGTATTCAATAGTATTAGATTATAGATTGTATGTGTATCTAACAATGGACTTGAGATTGATTTTTAATGATTTGAGAGATGAAGACATAAGTTAAAATAGCAGACTGCTATTAGAAGGAAGCATAGCAACCTTTCAGATAACACTATTTACTATTCCACAAACTGTTGTAGAAAAGAAGTATAGTAGATTGACTATAACATAAACTCAATAACATAATATTACAGAAAGTAAACAAACTTTAACCTCACAGACTATTGAAGGAAGGGAGCATAGTGACCTGATATACAATACTATCTGCTGTTTGTCACAAACTTCATTTGGCCATATCTCCATCAGTTCTTCGACAATTCCCACAGTCTCAACTGCACCCAAAAGCCCTTGAAAAGACCTTTCAATGAATACCAGTCACGTCCTGAAGCAATCAGTAATGGCCAAGATATTAGGCAGATCAACTAGTAACCACCATGGTACTGTTTATTAAATTGCCAATATCTCGGAAACTGCCATAATATAAGCTTTGCTTTTAGGCATCAGAAAAGCCCTTTTTATACTGCTCAGAATGAGTTTAAAACAGTGCTGAGGCAATTAATATTAGTAGAGATATGAAGGTCTCAATGTTTGTATATGGACTTCATTAATTGTCATATGATGGAAAATAATCATTTAAATAATATAATATTCTTTTATTTTATATTATTACTAATTTTTTGCTCCTAAACTCCTGTTGTCTACTCCTATAGGATCATAATGTAGACTAGTTACTTGTACTCCTTCTATTCCAGACTTAGTATAAGTACTCCAATAGTTACATCCTAGTTCCTTAGTTTATAGATTAAAGTCATTTACATCTTCTCCTTGTCCTATCCTCACTCCTATCAATCTATACCACTCCTCTCTGAAACTCCTGACAACAATTCAGTTCTCCCGAAATACACAACCACATACATGACAGTAGATTGAGGCACAGCACACGAGCTGAGGCCAAGGTTGTTCCCTATTTTGTTGTCAAATCCCTTTCATTCCGGAGTAACTCTGCTCAACTCTGGTCCACTCTGATCCGCTCTGCTCCGTACTTGACATTAATTACCCATAGATAGTCATTTGTCTTTTTCTTAGAACAAAGGACAGCCTCTATATGGTTAAGTTATCACTATTTCTAGCACAAAGGCACTACCATATGTAGAACAATAGGTAGTAGCATGTGATGATCTGTCCTAGTGCATAGACCATCACTTTTCTATATATAAGGACTCCCTGTCTGAGGATTAGACCTTAGACTTAACAACATCTTTTGTCACTTGTCTAACTTTGCATTTTTGAACTATTTAAAGTATCAAAGTACCCATTACAAATAGTAAGTGACCATTTGTGATACTGCTTCACAGACTGTTATAGGAAGGGAGTATAGTGGTGATGGGGATCAAAGGTATAATCTCTTACAAAGGTGAAAACAAGTCGAAAAAACATAATCTCCAAAATGTCTCACAATTGTGTGCTAACAAGTAGGTACTAGGGAGATAATCAAATAAAAGAATAAAAGAGAGCCTTTGAAGGGTAATAGGAGAGAGATAATAATAAAATAACAATACCAAGAGAAAGAATTTGAAAGTATTGTTTTTAAAATTTCACTCAAGAGAGCTCTTACCATAGTTGGATCTCAAAGACATATGTTCATCTCATGCTATAACACTGCTGTCCTTACCTAGTCTAGTGGTCTGGCTCACTGTTAATACAGTAGATCTACTGAGAATTCCCATACCCTTGTGTAAGCTGTACTTCAACTGACTATACAGTTGGAAACCTACTCTGAAAACATATAGCGAGGGATTAGCTCCTAGTATAAACAAATGTCCAAGTCTGTCAATGTTTGAGGATTGTAAGGGGACCCCTCACACACGACTCTGGAGCCCATATTAGTCCTCCAGAGTGACTCTGCAGCTAATCAAATATTACTATGTAATATTTAAACTCATCTCATTGTTCTAAGCACACTCTGTTGCCTTCTACACAATTTCATTGTTCAGACCCTGGTTACCAAAAGCAGGGACACAAGAACACTGTAATATATATATTGTAGATTATTCCCTCCAGAAGCCTCATCTAATTCTTTGAGGAATCTCCTGGAAGTAGGTTGTAACATATTCCATAGAGTATAATTTAACTGAGAAATCTCCTAGAGTGCTCTGCTCCAGTTGCCCTTACAAGGATCTCTTTAAGAAAAGATTTTAATATTTTTTAGAAGAAAAAAAACCTAGAAATTAAACTTAGTTACTCAAATAGCCTTTTAGCTCTAGAGCAACAAAAAAGAATGGGGAATTCATATATGTCCCTTATCAGGATTTACTCTAAGAGGGAGGTTTTCTCTAGGGGACTTGGCCTCAACAACAAGTTGTGCCTACTTCTGCACCTGCTCTTTCTGGAATTCAAGAGAATTTATTAAAATGAAAGAGAAGAATAAAAGTGTTTTAATAGAGTAAAGTCTACCTAAGAGAGAACAAATTTAAGATAACTACAGCTAGTGATAATACTTAAATAATTCAGAGAATTTTGGGATGGCATAATAACCCATCAACTGACTAAGCAAGGCTGAAATAATACATGTATGTACATTGTATGCTAAAGAGGCTGTTAGTACTAGAGGTTTTCCTGTTTTCTTTTTAAATTGAAGTTCTCCAACTACTGTCTAGGTAGCAGTGAATATAAAAGATTTTAATAAATAAAGTGTGTGATCTCCTAAGGAAAGCACCCTAGTTGACACTGTGTATCAGCACAGTGTCCCTTGTGCAAATTCATGGGGAAATGAATTCAGAAGTTGAAGGTGAAAGAAAGTTATAAAATTGAAATTCTGCTGATGTATTATAGTAGTGGTAATGTTCAAAATCCAATTTTTGATTCTAGACTGCTGTCTTAGCCCTGTGCCTGAGTTCTGTCTGCCTGGTGTCGCCCTAATGCCCTGTTTCAAAGTTGTTCTTATAGTAGCACTCTCTTGCTATGTGATCAGACTATTCTCATAGTAGTACTCTTGACTATGTGATCAGATATGAGACTTTGAATCCTCCCTGTATAACTTGACTCCCTAGCAATGCTAAACTCTGTCTAAAGCTTCTATGATGTTGCCCCTGCAGCTAAGTCACTTGTCCTGTAGTCTCTTTGCTTTGACTTAAGACTGAGTCAAACCAACTTAATCACTGATCTGATCACTCTAAAAACAGATTTCCACTTTGAAAACCCAAATAGAGAAAAGAGGCAACTAAGATTGCTTGCCCTCTTCTTACTAAGTGGGGGGTTTTATAGGTTTAGAGAAATACAAAAGAAATAGAGAAAATAATAAACCTAGTCATAATCTATTATTACAATGATTGTTCTGGTAGTGATAGAGAATCCCATGTCTCCTTGTCTTTTCTCAATTATTTCCTATTAGTTTTGCCAGGTCTGCTTTGCTCTTGCTGAGTTACTGGATTGCCTACTACTGATCCCACAGCAGTCTCTCTTTTTCTCTGGTTTATCTCAGTGACTCAGAACCTGACTTTTTCCTTTCTTGCCTAGGAAGTTTTGGATATTGTTTCTACAGTTCCCTGAGGCTCTTTGTTACTTCTTTGTTTTTGATCATAGTGGATCAGTTTTGATGTGCTCCTATTCTTAGCCATCACTAATCAAGCAATGCCATAGCTATTTTTATTTTCTGCTGGGCTGCCAGTCCTGTTCTTTTGTGATGGGTGTTTCTCTGGACTTTTCCATATAAAACTTCTTTCTCCTGACTAAGCTGCTATTCTTGGCAATGATACTGTGGGGCCATAGGCTTGACTCCACTGGTTCTCAAGTAATTGGCCTGTCAGTAGTAGTAACCTTATATTCCCAAGTATACTGTTATATAGGTAGCTAGCTTTTGGCAGTGAAGTCCTCTATGCCTTTTCTACTACCTAGCAGGTAATTCTATTTTAGTCCTGTTTTTGGGGTATAAAGTCATGAAATTTGTTTAAATTTAGGTTTAAATATATTTTAGGCCTCACAGTGCATACAGTATACATTATGGTGTTGTCATATAAAATAACTTAATTTAACTAGAGTTTTTAAAGAGAAATATTGATGTCAAATCTTTGCAAAAATATCTAAGTCATTTCTATTTTCTTTTTCTTTTTCTTTTTCTTTTAGTTTCTTTATTCTGGACTTACTACTATAAGGATGGAGCATGGGAAGATATCATGTAACTTAGTCACAAAGTCACAAAGCGTGACACTGGTCACACATAGGTCATGTTACAAGTTACAGTTACAGTCACAACATATAATAAAATAGACACATGATAGGAATAACATGAGGACTATGGAAGGACATTGCACAGTCACCATAGTAAAATGTATAAGTAGTGTACAAAATCAAATGGAAGCTCTATCAAGTTCTTCTTGTCAACTTGGACTTGGAGGAGATTTAAGTTATCTTGGCTAAAGTCTTATAGGTATCACTATTATGATATTCCTTCTATGCCCTAGAGTATTTTATTAGGATTACAAATCAAAGATATAACAAGAGAAAAGAAACAAAGAAAACTTCCAAAATTCCCAAAGGTAGTAAGAGTAGAATGATGAGATAGTGTTATGCTACCAGCAAATTTTCTGCTGAAATATAGTATAGAATATAAATTATACTTCTGGATTTTAGTATTGGAACCTATTCTAAAGACCTCCTACAAGCCCCAGACATAATCTAGACCCAAGATTGGGCTAGAATAGCATATACTTCAGAAGACAAGACTGATGAGCTAATATTAGGTTTCTCAAAGACAAACTATCAATGTTGAAACTCTAGAACTCAGAGAGTTAAGGATATTTTTGGAATGTAGTATAATTTCAATCTAGAGCAGACTTAGGCTAATATAACACCAAGATGACAGATCAAAAGTCTATTAGTAACTAGTGATCCCATCACTCCTAGACTCAGTCAAGAAGTGGATATGCCATAGAACAATAATGATACTAATGGTATTCATACACACTAGTATGTATTTCTAGATCATATTTGGAGTATAAGGAAGCTGGTCCAGAGATTAGGAGACTCTGATTAGGAGTTCATTGGTATAAAGCATATCAAATGCTACTTTCTACAACAAACTTGCTTGTAGTATAACAATAGTAAGAGTACTCTCAAGTGGATTCAAAAACAATTACTTTAAGTTCTCCTTTTTGTTATTTTATTATTTCCTCCCCATTTTTTATATAAGCTCTCTTCTATTTAATCATCTCCCTAGTGTCTACTTACTAGTACACAATTGTAAGGTATCTTGGAAATTCTGTTTCTTTGATTTGTTATTGCTTTTGTCAGAGATCATATTTTTGATTCCCATCAATGCTGCTTTGCTATGCATTTTCCTGTACAAGACATGCTACCACCCCTATGGTTTCTTTTTTCCTATCCTGCTGATTGGAGTTAAATAAGATAATAAGGATATCACAGATCAAAGCTTAACTCTGAGCTAGTTCACAGTTGTGTGCAGACAAGTAAGTACTAGGAAGATAATCAAATGCTAGGGAGCTCACCAAAAAATAATAAAATAACAATCACAAGAAGCCTGAAAAAATAAAAGTGTTTTTAGTATCCTCTCAAAAATACTCTTTACCCAAATTAGATCTCAAAAGTATGTGTTTATCTTGTACTATAGTACTACCTTTCCTGAGACTAGTAGACTGGCTTGTTATCAATACAGTAATCCTACTTAGATTTTCTATGCCCTTGTGAAAGTTCTTTTTCAGCTGATTGTATAACTGAAAGCTAACTCCAAAAATACATAACATATTATGAATTTAGAATGAGACTACTACTATTATCAACTATGGAGTGACAATGAGTAGTTGATTCAAGAATTGATGAATAATAATAACACTATGAAAGGAGATAATGAAATCAGTGATAAAAGTTTTTTATAACTTTCATGCAAGCACAAGAAACTCTTGAACTCTAACAAAGACATTTGACTAATAAGAGAAACATTAGATAAACCTTGAACAATGGCATTGGCATTAATAGTTTATTTATAGACTCTTTATGTAAGGCTCTGGCCATAATAACTTAAACCTACTCCAAGTTTGAGTTGACAAGAAGAACTTGATAGAGTTTCTGTTGGATTCTATACACTTTAGCTCCTGATTAACCCTCTCTGTTTGTTTATCTGTTTGAGGGTAGAACACCATTGACAATTTGCTTTCTATCCCCAATATTCCATTTAACTCTCTCATTAACCCTGCCACAAATTGTGATCCTCTATCTAATATAATACTTTTAGATAGACCATGCAACTTCTACACATTGTTCCTAAACAATCTAGCTAATCTTTCTGCTAACATTTTCTCTGTAGTAGGTATAAAGTGTACTATTTTTGTTAATCTATTGATTACTACTAAGATTGAATTGTATCCTTGGGCCAAAGGCAGCTTTGTGATAAAATCTACCTGTCACAAACTTCATTTGGCCATATCTCCATCAATTCTTCATCTATTCTCACGGTCTCAACGGCTACGGAAAGCCCTTGAAAAGACCTTTCAATAGATACTAGTCACATCTCGAGGCGATCAATAATGGCCAAGATATTGGGCAGATCAACTGGTAACCACCATAGTACTGTTTATTAAATCACCAATATCTCAGAAACCGCCATGATCTATGCTTTGATTTTAGGCATCAGAGAAGCCCTCTTCATACCGCTCAGAATGAGTTTAAAACGGCGCTGAAGCAATTAATATTAGTGGAGATATGAAGGCCTCAATGTTTGCACATAGACTTTATTAATTACCCATAAATAGTCATCTGTCCTTTTCTTAGAACAAAGGACAGCCTCCATAAGGTTAAGTTATCACTATTTCAAGTACAAAGGCACTAGCATATGTAGAACAATAGGTAGTAGCATGTGATGATCTGTCCTAGTGCACAGACCATCACTTTTCTGTATAAGCTCTTTGAATCTATATTCAGTTCATTACAAAACAAGTAAGTGACCTTTTGTGATAAATCTAGGATAATAATCCCTAGATGTGGTCTTAGGATAACTTATTAGTTAATATAGGGCCTTCTAGGGTAGAAAAGGGTCTTTCCTGAATATGTCTAGGTATTTTTGGTGTATAGCCTTGTTGTCAAGGATGTGCGGAGTGACCTAGAGTGGAGCGGAGTTACTCTAGAGTGGAAAGAAGTTGACAACAAAAGTAGGAGAACAATCTTGGCCTCAGCTCGTGTACTGTGCCTCGATCTGCTGTCACGTGTGTGGTTGCATATTTCAGGAGGACAGAATTGTTGCCAGGAGTTTTGGAGAGGAGTGGTATAGATTGATAGGAGTAAGGATAGAACAAGAAGATGTAAATGACTTTAATCTACGAACTAAGGAACTAGGATGTAACTACTGGAGTACTTATACTAAGTCCAGAATAGGAGAAGTACAAGTAACTAGTCTACATCATGATCCTATAGGAGTAGACAACAGGAGTTTAGGAGCGAAAAATTAGTAATAATATAAAATAAAAGAATATTATGATTTAAATGGGTATTTTCTGTCATATGACACTTGTACAGTTCTTGCTGCTTGAAATTTGTGCTTTTCCTCCTATTAACACTTTTAAAAGTCATTATCAATCCTTATCACAGCTCTCTTTAAGCCTTCAAATGTTGAGATGTTCTCATGACTAAACCTCAACTCATTGTAAATACAGCTTGGGATGACATCCTTTACTACTTTTTGGAGTGATCTATTGTCCCAACAGATATAGTTTTGAAACTTTGCAAATTGGATAAAGTAGTTGACAGCCTCGTTGTTATTTGGAAAAGGAATTGTGACAATAGTATCCTTGTTATCATCTTCTGGTAAGTATAACCCAAACAGATTGAAGAGCTTCTAAACAAAAGCTAACTATTCTAAGAAGTTGAAACTTTAGTAAGCTTCAGTCTCATTTATAAAAGGTTAAAAATAATCAAAGACCATGCCCTGGAGATAGGATATGGCAAAGAAGATTCTCTCAGTGTCTTCAATAAATTCTCCTTTACAAGTGCAAAAATAATTTTGATATTGGAATATAAACACTTAAAGCTTATTAGGACTGTCCCTGCTAAACAGGTCTGGTTCTTTGACTCCTTTGTTTCTTTTCCTCAGTTGTGTAGTGACTTAGCCTAAGATAACTTAATTACCCTCTAAGTCTAAGTTGACAAAGAGAACTCAATAAAGTCCTTATCCATTTTTTGTACACTACTTATACAACTACTATATGGTCTGTGCACTACTTTCCCATAGTCATTATGTGACTGTGATATGTGACATTGTCATGTGATACTTTCCCACACTCCTTCCTTGTGTAGTAAGTCCAAATAAAAAGAAAAGAAAAGAAATATAAATAATGACTTAGTTATTTTGCCAAGTTATAACAAGTTGCAATAAAAGGGTACAAAAGGCAATTGCATACTGGGACCAACAAGAATATGTGGTACCAGCTCCCAACTGCATGCTAAAGGTTTAAGGGAAGATGACTGAAATAAAGGTTTTAAAATTAAAAAGGAAATTAGGTATTATATGTAGCTTTAAGTTAAATAATAAATGTCTATTGTTTAAAAGAAGGTAAGATCTCTAGATCATTGTTGTATAGCCTCCCTAAGATGTTAATCCTTATATACTGTGGTACTGGCTCAACTAGAAAATACAGTTAGTTAATCTCTCATAGACCCTTCATACTCAGTTGCCCCCTTGTCTGCACCTCTAATACCAAACCTTATGGGTATGATACAATCCAAGTGTGCACTTAGCTAAGCTTTTCCAGTATTACAAACTTCATTTAGCTATATCTCCATTAATTCTTTGATGATTCTCACAGTCTTAACAACACCCAAAAGCCCTTGAAAAGACCTTTCAATCAATACTAGTCACATTTTGAGGTGATCAATATTGGCCAAGATATCAGGCAGATCAACAGGTAACCACTATAGTACTGTTTATTAAATTGCCAATATCTCAAAAACCACCATGATCAATACTTTGCTCTTAGGCATCAAATAAGCCCTCTTCATACTGCTCAGAATGAGCCTAAAATGACACCAAGGCAATTAATATTTGTGGAAATATAAAGTCCTCAATATTTGTACATGGACTTAATTAATTATCCATAGATACTCATCTGTTCTTTTCTTAGAACAAAGGACAGTCTCCATATGGTTAAGTTATTACTATTTACAGTACAAAGGCACTACCATATATAGAACAATAGATAGTAGCATGTGATGATCTGTTCTAGTGCACAGACTATCACAATTATGTATATAAGGACTCACAGTCTGAGGATTAGGCCTCAGACTTAACATCTTTTGTCATCTGTCTAACTTTGCATTTTTGAACTCTTTTAAGTATCAAAGCATCTATTACAAACAGTAAATAACCATTTGTGATAGTTACAAGTAGTGTTACCACATTGTAATGTTGTCACAGTATCTAGTTAAGATAAATACAGACTAGAAAGAGAAGGGAACAGCAAGTTCTCTCTTTCTGTATTCTCTCTGTAAAATCTTACTCTGAGGAATTGGTACTCTTCCTTGTCTTAGGACAATCTTGAAGGTGCTACTCAAAGTCTTGTTAACATCTTTCCTCTGATATACCTTTACTGAAAACCTTAACTGGACCCTCTAACAAGGAGTGTGAAGATATCAAGTGTTAGATATAGACTTCAAGTTGAAATGCATATTCAACTGTGAGGTCTAGAGTCTTAACACATAGTCTGAGGATTAGACCTCAGACTTAACAATATCTTTTGCTACTGTCTAAACTTTACTTTTTTGAGCCTTTGAATACTAAATTCACCTATCATAAATTAGTAAGTGACCATTTGTGATATGTAGTCTGTGTAAAGTATATTTTGTAGTATTTGTCCTATGTTCAACCATATCATGTTACATGTCTTTTTGTAAGTGTCAATGTGTGAGGTCCAGGCCTCAGCACCTGTGCCATCAATGTTGATTTCTAGTCCAGCTGGGTTTTTGGTATTGAGCATGAGTAAGCTTAATGTCTGGGCATTGCATATTTTCTTTGAGAGATGGAGGTTCAGAGTCCCATGGTATTTTAGCAGGTACAGTTGTTATAGCAGGTACAGTTGTCACAGCAGGTGCAGCTTTTGCAGCAGGTACAAGTGTTGCAGCTGATAAAGTGGAGGGACATTTGATAGATCCATCCAAGTACTCAAGTATTCCTTTTGACATGACTACTGTGCAGATGAGTCTTTGCCATGAGGACCAGTTCATGCCATTGAACTTGTCTGTCTCAGAGAAGGTTGTGACATATTGGTATGTGAGGGTTTATTGTGCATGGGGGCCCTTAACCTAAAAGATACAAGAGCTGTATGAAGTCCTTTAGTGTTTGGAAATATACTAGAATACATTGGAACATACCTCAGGCATCACCCAAATGGTAAATGACTGAGGGGATATACTATGGGTGTCATCTTGTATAAATATACAGGGTAGGTAGAAATGTGAGTCATGAAATCCCAATCTAGACTGTCTCAGTCTGAGACAGTCTCGCAACAACATCACATCAACACTACCCAAATGATGAACCAAAGACTATGCCTGGGTTACTAGGCCACTTCAACACCTCAGACCATAGAATTCCTATGGGAAGTCATCTATTGCATCACAATGTAGCCATCACCACATTTGCGGTACAAAGCAACAGCTCAAACAGGAAATTCACTTTCCTGCCATTCAATTCCCGATTTAGGACAAGACAAAGTTACAGCCAGATATGGATATCATTCTTTGGCGGTTATCCTTACGAGGATGAAAACAGTGGAGTCTCTTATAGTCAAGAGGGGACATTCGTCCTATAGTTGATATCCTCCTACTAGGTGCCGACACACATAGGACGTCCTCCAACGCAACTTCTGAAGTGATATCACAGAATGGCAGCAGCTTCATACCCAAATTGGGTCTTCACCCTGTTCTCAGGCATTGGATCCGTTCTTTGCTGCATCCCATTCCTATGGCATCTAAAGGGTAAGTTTTCGCTCTGCGCTTGGTGCTTCACTCCAACTTGTGGCATCTCAGCCTGGAATGTGGGGGTATGCCTTTACATGGCTTGGTCATGCCTAGGTTGCCTTGGATTTTGCTTGAACTCTATCATATGGAAGGGTAGTGCGAACGACTCGGCTCCTGTCTGGTGTGATATCTGTGAGTTCGAGAAGGTGTTCTGCTGAGTTATTGAAGCCACTAATTGTATTTTTCCAGTCACAAGGGTCATAGTTATAGGCAGTTGTGGAATTTCAGCTGCTTCGCTCTGTTGCAGTCGCCGCATTTATCTCATTGCTTCAGTGCGAAAGGTCACCATCTCGAGGGCCGAAAAGCGGCTTCAGGTGGCGGCTGATCTAGCAATCGGTCTTGGCCTTCCCATCATCCTGTTGATCTTGCGTAAGAGTCTTGTGTCTATACTCAAATAACCGAGCAATGCCTCAAATTTATTTCAGAATATGTTTATCAAGAGTTCCGATATATCATTCTTGAAGACATTGGATGCATCAGCTCCACATACCCAACTTGGGTTGAGATTATCATCAACCCAATTCCTGTTCTTTTAATTGACATCATCTCTATTACATACTCCATCTTGACTTTCTATGCCTTCCGCAGAATCCGTGCCCAGAGCAAGGATGTGTTATCCTCTCACTCTGGCTTGACCAACAGCCGCTATATCCGTCTTATGCTCCTTGCGGCAACGATTGGAATTTGTTCGGTTGCTTTCCAGTTAAATGTTTTGGTTGATGTCTTCAGTGAAGGACTTGAACCGTGGACGAGCTTTAAGGAGCTTCATGCCAATATTTCTATCGTGCCCAAGTACTCAGCTCAACAGTGGCGCTCCGGCTCAGATGCTTCTCAAATTGAACTCAGTCGGTGGTTATGGGTTATCTGTGCTTTGATTTTTTTTGCTTTCTTCGGCTTTTCTGAAGAAGCCATGAAGCATTATGGCTATGCCACGAGTTTAGCTAGGAGCTATGTTGGAGTTTCTTCTGGAATTTTTGGCACTCATTCCTCATCTTCAAGGTATGTCATCTAATCAATTATCTTGATCATCATCTGTTTACCATCGTAGGTCCAAGGGTGGCGTTGAATCATGCTCGGGCCCTATGCCTGAGCTTTTCAAGGAGAAAGCTATATGCAAAGATTTTCCTGCCTCCGACGTGGAGAGTTCCAATGCACCTAGCACGTTGTCGTCTTCTCCTCCCAAACAAAAGTGGATGTTCTTTAGCGGCATCTCCCGTTTTTTGAAGAAGAATTCCAACCAAGAGCTTCTCAAATCGAATTCCCAGTGCAGCGAGGCTGTCCTTCCCGATGTCGGTCGCACTCTCCCTGGTAGATCCAGCGATAACATTTCGACAACACTTACTTCGTTTGCCAGCGAATCCACGGACACGCGCTCAGGAGTCTCAGGAGTCATGACGTCTGTTCCGGTTGATCCCCATGGACACACGCATGATATTGTTTAGGATTTTTTTCTGTATTTCTTTGTGTCAGAATCAGGAGGTCAGCGATGACCCCCTTGCGTTTATTTCTCCAGATTCTTTTCAACTGTAGCCCTAGTTTTGCGTTTCGTATTTTTGATATGTATGGTAGCGGTGATCACTGCAGAATAGATGTTTTGACAGCGGTAACATCAACTGACGATGATTAGGGTGCTCAAATCCTATAAGCAATTGCCTATTTTCAATAACACTCTCACATCTTTCAACGCGTGTCCCAAAACCCTTCAATGTTGAGAACATTGATAACATGTGAAAAACTAGTCACGTTAAGAAGCCTGGAGTTTTCGAACCCAATAGTAATGCTATTCCGGGAACAATAGCACAAATACAAGAACTCATGCCAACAATTGCAAGCAAAATATAATAGAATCGAGAGGAATCCCATGTCAGGACACACGTAAGTCATAGATCAATCAGCATAGCCTCCTTTCTCTCCTCACTCTGCATGACCCCATTATGTATCGTCGTATCGTACATCGGCGCGACAGTCGGCACATGTGGAAATTGGGGAAGACTGCTTG
>Ga0157360_1000561_pt1 | contig 14031 bp, 18 predicted proteins | sample AttlaeALBM1_FD_111483 | JGI IMG/M metagenome (GOLD analysis project Ga0157360, IMG submission 111483) | Fungus gardens microbial communities from leaf cutter ant in Ribeirão Preto, State of São Paulo, Brazil - Atta laevigata ALBM1 | ecosystem: Host-associated > Fungi > Mycelium > Unclassified ... | reverse complement strand
TGAGAAACCTGATGCTAGCTCATCAGTCTTGCCTCCTGAGGTATATGCTATTCTAGCATGTGGTAGCTTGGTCACTACTTAAGAGAAGTACCCAATCTTGGGTCTAGATTATGTCTGGGGCTTATAGGAAGTCTCTAGAGTGAATTCCAATAATGAAATCTAGGGGTATAAATTGTATCCCATGCTACATTTCCGCAGAAAATTCTCTAGTGGCATAACAATGCAACAGTAGATCGAGGCACAGCACACGAGCTGAGGCCAAGGTTGTTCCTACTTTGTTGTCAAATCCCTCTATTCCGGAGTAATTCCACTCCACTCTGGCCCACTCTGCTCCTGTTCCACCCCATACTTGACACAGTGCCCCACAGAGTGACTTAGAAGGTCAGATCAGGCTGACCTTGATATTCTCCTCTATAAAGTCTTGTAGAGTACGCAACTCCATGGGTGACAATGAGTAGATGGGGCCCAACAAGGGGGTTAAACCGTCCTCAATATGGATGGTGAGGTCGTGAAAGTAATGAGAAGGCAGTTGTTTGTCCTGTCGTTTACTGAAAATATCCGCAAACTTATGGTAATCAACAGGGACCTGGCTCATGTCTGATTCGGTCTCCCCCACTCTAGTCAAATGGTTACAAAGGATACCCAGATTTCTAGTGGTGAGTTGGAATGCCATTGATCCTTTTGTCCTGCAAGCACAGGCGTATGCTGCCACACTAATCAAGAATACTTCAGGTTTCTCTTAGCACAAGTTTGGTTTGACTGAGACCTCAGTTCTAGGACTGGCAAGTAAGTGACTGGACTTAGGTAAGGGTTTAATAGGGGCCTTGCAGGTATATATGTTCATGTCTAATTTATTCAGATTCCAGTTGACTAACGGGTTGACATGTTGCAACTAGTCAAGACCTAGTATGACCTCGTAAAAGTTATCTAGGGTTGTCACAAAGAATTCCCACAAGCACAACAAACTACAGTCAAACTTGATTGGTAAGTTAATGATCCAAGATACAAGATTATTTATGGTACTATCTATCAGGGACAAGAACAGGTGGGAGATGGGTTGGGTTTTTAGGTCATTGTAAGGGGACATCTAGTGTCGCTTAGATAACTTGGTAGGGTTCGCATCATCTAACGTTCCCATAGATCCTTGGAGTCCGTGGTACATAGTTCCTACATCCTTTAGTTCGGGTCTCCATCACAGTACTACATAGCTATATCTGGTAGTGTAGTTATTATTGTCCGGATGCATGTGGCCATGGCAACTGGTGCACAGACCGGCTAGTCTAGTATATATAGCTAGTGATGTATGGTAGAATATCTTACCTCAATAATAGTTTAAGCTCCTGGGCTATCCATCACTTTGACTTAAGATGTCTCCTTCACTAATATTGAGTGTGTTCTGGTGCACCTCCAAGTGCGCCCTTACAGTCATGAGCCAGAACAAATGCAGAACTTATGAAGCAATTAGACAAGCCTGAGTCTACCAAACCTCTGAAGACCCCAAAAATACCAGACAAATACAAGATGACATGTAAAGCTTTTTCAAATCTAGTCTTAGTGGCACTCAGTTTCAGTATGGATTCCCAGGGTTCAGGGAAGCAGTTGTCTCCCCAGGAACTAGAAGGACTGCTGTCTTGTTTTTTGATGACTCTGGGAGTGAAGAGAGAAATTCAATTAAAGCCCCACAAGCTTCTACAGTAGGCAAGTTCCTGGCAGTTTGTTTGGGGCAGTTTCTAGATAGGTGACCTGACTGTCCACAGTGCATGCAAAGGCCCAAGTCCAGGTACTGTTGGTATTCTGCAGGAGTTAACCAGCCATCTGATCCTAGGAACAGTACTGGAGAAGATAATGACTGTATGGAAGTAGAAGTAGTTGGAAAGTGTGGTCTGGTTCTGTCTCTTACTGAACATTTGAGGGATAATGTAAGGGGACACCTTCATTTCCACCCCTGAATGGCATGACAACACTCCGGAGCTACCTTAGTCTGTTTTACTAGTAATACTCAAACACACTAGTTTAGCTCTGATCCTGCTAACCCTGATACTAAGGGATGTAAGCCTAGTATATAATGTAAAAGATCTCTCCAGGAGCCTCATCCTAATCTCTGAGAATTCTCCTGGAGTCTTGTGCCAGTCGCCCTTACAGTTGACTAGGGTTGTATATTGGAGAACTAGACTAATGACATAAAACAGAGTGATTGCCTAATAAAACTAGTGCTATAAAGTTACTCGGAAGCTGCCATACAACAACAGAGCAGTATTATGTAATAACTAATGGATTTTGGAATGGGTAAGGAAATTACAAGAGAATAATGATAGTGTCATGTGAGGATACAAGCATGACAGGAAAGAAAAATAGGAAGTAAAGAGAATTCTAAATAAGCAGCAGATAAGAGGGAAAGACAAGTACTTGGTGAGATAAAAGAGATTTACGGCAGAGTCAGATACTTGGGAGGGAAAAGAGGACTTAGAAAATGTGAAAGAAGCAGTAGAAGAATTCGAAAAAGAATACTGGCAAGATATAGAAGATGTAAGAAGGCAAGAAAGAGAAGAGGGAATGTTTAAAAAGGAAGAACTACCAGGAGGGTTTACAGCAAAGAAATTATTTGGGTGGTTGGATAAAAGGTATGATAAAGAATATTGGGGAAGGTTAGAATAGAATTGAAAGAGATAGAAAGGGGGAAAAAGAAGACAAACCTTGGAGACAATAGAAGAGAGAGAAGGAATTGAGCAGAAGAACTTGGAAATCAGAAAATGAACAGAAGAAGATGAGGAGAAAATGGACAACATGGTTGACCCTTATTACAAGTTATAAAAATCCTTGGGACAAGGAAACTTAAGAGGGGGGTAGTGTCATGACTTGGTAAAACAGCTAAGTCATTATTTATATTTACTTTTCTTTTTCTTTTCTTTTGGACTTACTACATAGGAAGAAGTGCAGGAAAGTATCACATCACAAATGTTACACAGTCACAGTCACATGATAAGTGTGGGAAAGTAGTGCACAGACCATGTAGTAGTTGTATAAGTAGTGTACAGAAAATAACAGAAACTCTATTGAGTTCTCCTTGTCAACTCAGACTTGGAGGGTGATTAAGTCATCTAGGCTAAGTCACTACAGGTGGCAAGAAAGTATTCACTAAAATAGATCTCAGGTGGGGGTTCAATAATGTGAGGATCAAAGAGGGAGATGAGTGGAAGGAAGCTGTCAGGAAAGCTAACTCTGAGCTGGAATTAAGCCAAGTGTTCTTTATTAGTGTTAGACAAAGAGAACTTGTTAGAGTCCTTGCTATATTGGGTTTATCTACTTATACTACTTCTAGTTAGTCTGTGCACTCTTTACTTGCACTCCTAGCTAAACTCTTGTGACATCATGTGCCATGACATGTGACATGACTTGATGTCACATTGAGTTAGCCAAAGCCAAAGAACATAAAAGACATTAGGAAATTTTTGGGCCTCGCAAACTATTATAGAAGGTTCATTAAAGACTTTGCTTAGGTAGCTAGGCCAATGAATATGTTAACAAGAAAAGATATAAAGTGGCAGTAGGGGCAGGAGCAGCAATGAGCATTTAATGAGCTCAAAGGGATCTTTACAATGAGACCAGTATTAGCATCCCCAGATTTAGACAAAAAGTTCAGGGTAGAGACAGATGCCTCAAATTATGCTACAGGAGAAGTACTATCAATGAAGTGCTCTAATGAGTTGTGGAGACTGGTAGTCTTCATTTCCAAATCCTTGAGTGATACAGAAAGAAACTATGAAATACATGACAAGGAAATGTTGGCAGTAGTTAGATGCTTAGAGGCGTGGAGGCACTTCCTGGAAGGAACAGTAGTAAAATTGAGATCTGGACAGATCATAAAAATCTCGAGTATTTTATGAAGACACAGAAATTGAATCAAAGACAAGCAAGATGGGCATTATACCTATCTAGATTTGATTTTACATTAAAGCATGTTCCGGGGAGTAAAATAGAAAAGGCAGACAATTTAAGTAGGAGGTCAGATTGGGAGGTAGAAGTAGAAAGAGACAATGAAAATAAGACATTGGTAAAGCCAGAATGGCTAGAAGTAAGGAGAACAGAAATAGTAGAAATTATGGTTGAAGGAGTGGACTTATTGGAGCAAGTGAGGTAGTCAAAAGTAAAAGATAACAAAGTCATCAAAGTGGTAGAAGAGATGAAATGAGCTAGAGTCAAGATGTTGAGAGATGAAGAGTGGAGAGAAGTTGATGGCATAATGTACAAGGAAGGGAAGGTTTATATACCCAAGAATGATAAGCTTAGAACAGAAATTATTAGGCTGCATCACAATACGCCAGTAGGAGGCCATGGGGGGCAGTTGTTATGACTTGGCAAATCAGCTAAGTCATTATTTCTTTTCTTTTCCTTTTTTATTTTGAATATTGTTTTTCTTTTCTTTTTCTTTTCTTTTAATTTGTAATATCAACGGACGCACGAGAGCAAATTGACTTATAGGGAAGTGTGGGATAGAAGACAGAGTTAGGGTTACTCTGCATGTATATATAGTATACTAAATCTAACGGGAACTCTATCGAGTTCTCTTTGTCAAACACTGAACAAAGAGACAGTTGGCTTAATTCCAGTCATCGGACTTTAGCTGCTGACACTAGAACTCGATTCCATATTCAGAGCACCATCCACCTTGGATCTTGCTCAACCTCATTCTCATTTCATATTGACTCTCAGCCACTGATCATCACGATCAGCAGCTATCTCCATACATAGCCAGGCCCTTGGCTTAAGGGGACTTGTCAATCAGTTAGGGATTGATGGTGGAAGAGTGGTACCAAGCTCAGGTATCATTTCTAAGACCTGACCTTACAAACAAATGGTGTTTAGTAGAGTACTTGTCCATTTCTTGGTATAAACCTCGTGCTGCACTCCATTGTGAGTTGGTACACACAGAGGAGTGACAGTTACCACTAGTGGGCTGCCTAGATTATGGATCTCCCCTGTGGAGTGATAGTCTAACCATATTATTAGGGCAGTAGTCAGTAGGGCAGTAGGTGTCTGGTTGGGTGAAAATCTTGCGCCCTAACAGACGTAGCAATAAGTGAGATCAAAACTATCATTAACTCTGTACCCTTCTTGAAACATTATCATTATATCTCAAGAACAATACAATTCATTGATGAGCAATTTGCTCAAAGAGAAACGCGCTCTCACCAAACTAAGAGTAGAACTAGAAGAAAGGAAAGGAAAGCTCTGTAGGAGCTGCAAAGGGCTCAGGCACCTGGCCTGAAATTGCAGGAATAGAAAAGAGGGAGAAAAGGGGGCAGAAATGCCTCAAAATAAATTTGAAATTTTAAAGAGTAGAGTGATGCAGTGTGGAGTTGAGAAGAAAGCGATAAGAAGCATGAGGATGATAGCAGTAAAGTGTTTTAAGTGTGGAGAGGAAGGGCACAAGTGCAGGTGGTGTCCGTTGTGGAAAAAGGTCAAAAGAGTGGCGTGCCCTGTAGAGGGAAAAGCATACCAAGGAGAAAGGGAGCTAGCGCGTTCCATTAGGAAAAAGGTGCAAGAAGGAGAAAAGAAGCTGAGGAGAGCAGAGGAAGGAGAAGTGACGCACCCTGTAAAGGGAGAAGGGCAGCAAGAATGGAAGAGGAGTTCATGGGAGGTGCTGAGAAAGAGAGCTGAGTGGTACTGTGGACCGACAGTGCCACAAGATGCCGAGTTATGGGAGTTGGGATGATGTGGCCAAGGGGCTGTGGTAACATATTTGAAATGCCCAAAATGTGGCAAGGGAGAATGTTACGTGGAAGACGATTGGGGACAAAGAGTAGTTCCCTACTAGAAGATGAGTTGGTGTAGATGCAAGAGGAAAGAAAGTGGCGTGCCCACAGAGAGGAAAAGCGCAGCAAGGGTTGAAAAGGTGGCGCATGGTCAAGAGAACCAGAAAGCGCAGCAAGAGAGGGGGGTAGTCAAAGGGAGGTCAGGAGAACCTTCAGAATGTTGAGAGAAGTGTGGTTGAATATAGGAGTAGAGAAGATAGACATACATGAAAGCATAATGATTAAAGCGCTCTTGGACAGTGGCGCAACGGGAATGTTTATGGATAGGCAGACGGCAGCTAGGCATGGGTTAAAGCTGCAGAAGTTAGAAAAACCAATAGCCATCAGGAATGTAAATGGTACAAATAATAGCAGAGGAGCCATTACGCACCAAGTAGAGTGCAATGTGTTTTACAAAGGCCACATGGAAAGAATGAGAATAGATGTGTGCAATCTAGGGAAGACAGAAGTAATTCTGGGGATGCCATGATTGGCAGCACATAATCCGGAAATAAACTGGGAAACCGGGGAGATAAAGATGACAAGATGTCTGCCCCTATGTGGTGGGAAGAGTCAGAAGAAAGAGAAAGTCAAAAGAGTAGCAACTGAGGAAGAAGAGAAAATCATCCATTGGGCAATAGATGATAAAGAGGATTGGGGAAAGGAAGAAGAGATGGAGGAGGACCATAGGAAAATTGAAGAAATGGTCCCTAAGAAATTTTTAAAGTGGAGGAAAGTATTCGGGAAGGTAGAGTCTAAGAGGATGCTGACCAGAAAGATTTGGGATCATGCAATAGATCTCAAGAAGACGTTTAAACTACAGAAAGGAAAGATTTACCTTCTGTCCAAGAATAAGAGAGAGGAAGTTCAAAACTTCGTGGAGGATCAGCTGAGGAAAGAGTACATCAAACCCTTAAAATCTCCACAGACGTTGCCAGTATTTTTCGTTGGCAAGAAAGATGGAAGCAAGCAGATGGTGATGAACTACCGCAACCTTAATAGCCAGACAGTGAAGAATAATTATCTGCTACCACTAATCATAGAGTTAATTGACAACATGGGTAGTAAAAGAGTATTCATGAAGATGGATCTAAGGTGGGGGTTCAACAATGTGAGGATAAAAGAAGGAGATGAGTGGAAGGGAGCATTTACAACGCATATAGGCTCATTTAAACCAACGGTCATGTTTTTCGGAATGACAAATTCACCAGTGACATTTCAAGCATTAATGAATGAAATACTAAGAGACCTGATTAACAAGGGAAAAGTGACAGCATTTGTGGATGATGTGTTGGTAGGAACAGAAACTGAGAAAGGACACAATGAAATTGTGGAAGAAATATTAAGGAGGTTAGAAGAGAATGACTTGTATATCAAGCCAGAAAAATGTGTGTGGAAGGCAAGGAAGATAGGATTCCTGGGGGTTGTCATAGGACCCGATGGAATAGAAATGGAAGCCGAGAAAGTGGATGGAGTACTTAGTTGGCCACAGCCAAAAAATGTAAAAGATGTCAGGAAATTTTTGGGCCTTGCAAATTATTACAGGAGGTTCATCAAAGATTTCACTCGAGTAGCTAGGTCAATGAACATGCTTATGTGAAAAGACAAGAAGTAGCGGTGGGAGGAAACACAACAGAAAGCATTCGACGAGCTGAAAAGGATCTTCACTAGTAAACCAGTATTAGCAGCCCCAGATTTGGACAAGGAATTTAGGGTAGAAGCCAATGCTTCAAAATATGCCACTGGAGGAGTACTCTCAATGAAGTGCTTGGATGAAAAATGGAGACTCGTTGCCTTTATTTCAAAATCTCTAAGTGACACAGAATGGAACTATGAGATTCACAACAAAGAAATGTTGGCAGTAGTCAGGTGCCTAGAAGCGTGGAGACATTTCCTGGAAGGAGCAGTAGTTAAATTCAAGATTTGGACAGATCACAAAAATCTCGAATATTTCATGAAAGCACAAAAATTGAATCGAAGACAAGCGCAATGGACCTTGTACCTATCTAGATTCGACTTTACATTAAAACATGTTCCAAGAAGTAAGATGGGGAAAGCAGACAGTCTCAGCAGGAGGCCAGACTGGGAAGTTGGAGTAGAAAAGGATAACGAGGATGAAACATTGGTAAAGCCAGAGTGGTTAGAGGTAAGGAAGACAGAAGCGGTAGAGATTATAGTAGATGGAGTAGATTTACTAGAGAAAGTTAGAAAGTCAAAAGTGAAGGATGACGAAGTAGTAAAGATGGTAGAAGAAATGAAGCGAGCAGGGGTAAAGATATTGTGTCATGACTTGGCAAAACGGTTAAGTCATTATTTAATATTTCTTTTCTTTTTCTTTTCTTTTAGTTTTGAATATTGTTTTTCTTTTTCTTTTCTTTTCTTTTAATTTGTAATAACGGATACACAAGAGCAAGTTGACTCATAGGGGAGCGCGGGATAAAAGGACAGGGTTAGGGTTACTCTGCTTGTATAAATAGTGTACAGAATCTAACGGAAACTCTATCGAGTTCTCCTTGTCAAATGCTGATAAAGGAGCAGTTAGCTTAATTCTGGCTTTGGAGTTAGCTACTCTGACATATTGAGAGATAAAGAATGGAGAAAGGTAGATGGCATCATGTATAAAGAGGGAAAGATCTATGTGCCAAAAGATGAAAAGTTGAGGGCAGAAATCATTAGACTACACCATGATATACTGATAGAAGGACATGGGGGGCAGTAGAAGACAGTAGAACTGGTAACTAGAAATTTCTGGTGGCCAGGAGTAACCAAGGAGGTAAAGAGATATATGGAAGGGTGTGATGCCTGCCAACGAAACAAGAATCGCACAGAGCAACCAGCTGGCAAATTAATGCCAAGCTCAATACCAGAGAAGTCTTGGACACATCTATTGGCAGACTTCATTACGAAGTTGCTCTTAGCTCAGGGATACGACTTGATCTTAGTAGTAGTTGACAGATTGACAAAAATGGTACATTTCATACCTACTACAGAGAAAACATCAGCAGAAGGACTGGCCAGGTTATTTAGGGATAATGTGTGGAAGTTACATGGTTTACCCAAAAGTATTATATCAGATAGGGGACCACAATTCGCAGCAGGGTTAATGCAGGAGTTAAATGAGATGTTGGGGATCAAGAGTAAACTGTCGACAGCATTCCATCCTCAGACAGATGGACAAAAAGAGAGGATTAACCAGGAGTTGGAACAGTACCTGAGAATGTTCATTGATCACAGGCAAGAGCAGTGGCCAGAATGGTTAGGAACGGCAGAGTTTGTGTATAACAATAAAGCGCACTCGAGTACCAGGACGTCACCCTTTAAGGCAAATTATGGGCAAGATCCTAGGATGGGGTTCGAAGGGAGGAAGAAAGGAAAATATGTGGGAGCGGAAAAATTCGTGGAGAAAATGAAGAAGATATAAGAAGAGGCAAAAGTGGTGCTAAGAAAAGCATAGGAAGATATGAGAAAATATGCAGACAAGAAGAGATTGGATGCAGATGAGTATAAAGTAGGAGACTTGGTCATGCTCAGTACCAAGGATTTGAAATATCAGATGGTCGGGAGGAGGACAGAAAAGTTGATGGAGAGATTTGTTGGTTCTTACAGAGTCAAGGAAATAATATCATTGAATGTGGTCAAATTAGAACTACCTACCACAGTAAAGATACACCCAGTAGTTAACGTTAGTAGAGTACAACGATATGTAGGACAGGTAGAAGGACAAAGAAAGGAGCAACCGGCTCCAGTCATAATCGAGGGGAAAGAAGAATGGGAGGTGGAATGAATACTAAATAAGAGGAAGGTTAGAGGGAAAGATAAGTATTTAGTATGTTGGAAAGGATTCACAGCGGAGTCCAATACCTGGGAAAGAAGGGAGAATTTAGAGAATGCAAAAGAAGCAATCAAAGAATTTGAGAAAGAGTACCAGCGAGACATGGAAGACGTGGCACGGCAAGAGCGCAAAGAGGAAACGTTTCGACAAGGAGAATTGCTGGGAAGATTTATGGCAAAGAAACTATATAGGTGGTCAGACAAGTGATATGACCAAGAATATTGGGGAAGAATGGAGAAGAACTGGAGATGATGGAAGGGCAAGAAAAGAGAGACGATGAAGACAATTCTGGAGGAAGAAGAAATCGAGGAGGAAAAATCAGGAGTTAGAGAATGGACAGAAAAAGATGACGACAAGATGGGCAACATGGTCGACCCATACTACGAGTTGTAAGAAAAATCCTCGGGATGAGGAAACTTAAGAGAGGGGTGGTGTTATGACTTGGCAAATTGGCTAAGTCATTATTTCTTTTCTTTTCCTTTTTCTTTTCTTTTTATTTTGAATATTGTTTTTCTTTTCTTTTTCTTTTCTTTTAATTTGTAATATTGACAGACACGCAAGAGAAAATTAACTCATAGGGAAGTGTGGGATAAAAGATAGGGTTAGGGTTACTCTGCATGTATATATAGTGTATTCAATCTAACAGGAACTCTATCAAGTTCTCTTTGTTCAGCGTTTGACAAAGAGACAGTTGGCTTAATTCTGGTCATCGGACTTTAGCTGCTGACAGCAGTAGAAGACAGTAGAGTTGGTTACTCATAACTTTTGGTGGCCAGGAGTGACAAAAGAGGTGAAGCAATATGTAGAAAGATGTGATATTAAGACTCTAAACCTCACAGTTGAATATACATTTCAACTTAAAGCTTATATCTAACACTTGATATTTTCACGCTTCTCGCTAGAGGATCCGGTTAAGGTTTTCAGTGAAGTTATATTGGAGGAGAGATGTCAATGAGACTTTGAGTAGCACCCTTGAGATTGTCCAAAGACAAGTAAGGATACCGATTCCTTAGAGTAGGATTTTACAAAGGAAATACAGATAAGAGAGAACTTGCTGTTCCCTTCTCTTTCTGGTCTGTATTTATCCTAACTGGGTAATGTGACTACGTTACAATGTGGTAACACTACTTGTAACTAAAAGTGACTAGTTAAGTGACAGTCCAGTGACAGAAGCTATGAAGGTAACAAGTTGAGTCAATGTCTAATAATGGGTTAGTTCAATGTTGTCCCATTTAGCACAAAGTCAAAGATAGAGAGAGGAAATAGTCCAAGATTTCTCTAAAGAGTCCTGTCCATACTATGGGTCCAATGTCTTTTGAGAGTCCTTATACAATGCATTACTGCATTGTAATGTCTTTATCTAGCATCGCCAACATCTTGTCTACTAGCCACTTATTATCAGACCATGGCTGATAATAGTTATAGTCCCACTCGATGTTCATAACATGTGATGCCTGCCAGTGAAATAAAAATTGCATAGAGCAACCAGCAGGAAAGTTAATGCCCAATTCAATACTGGAGAAACCTTGGATGCATATGTCATGACTTGGCAAAATGGCTAAGTCATTATTTTTTTTTTTTTCTTTTCTTTTAGTTTCTGATTATCATTTTTCTTTTTCTTTTCTTTTATTTTCTTATCAATGGATGTGCGAGAGAAAAGTGACTCATAGGGAAGCACAGGATAAAAGGAAGGGTTAGGGTTACTCTTCATGTATAAATAGTATACAGAATCTAATGGGAACTCTATTGAGTTCTCTTTGTCAAACACTGAACAAAGAGCAGTTGGCTCAATTCCAGCACAGAGTTTGGTTCTCTGACAGCATATTTCAGCAGACTTTATTACCAAGTTGCCTTTGGCTCAGGGGTATGACTCAATTTAAGTGGTAGTTGACAGGTTAACAAAGATGATATATTTTATTCCTACTACAGAAAAGACTTTGGCAGAGGGGTTAGCATGGTTGTTTAGAGATAATGTGTGGAAAATACATGGGTTACCTGAAAGTATCATTTCAGATCAGGGATCCCAGTTTATGGCAGAAATTATACAGGAGTTGAACAAGATGTTAGGGATTGAAAGTAAATTGTCAACAGTGTTCTACCCTCAAACAGATAGACAAACAGAAAGGGTGAATCAGGAGTTAGAACAATACTTGAGGATGTTTATTAATTATAGGCAGGAATAATGGCCAGAATGGTTGGGAACAGCAGAGTTTGCATACAACAATAAAGCACACTCAAGTACTTGGATGTTGCCTTTCAAGGCAAATTACAGGCAGGACCCAAGAATGGGATTTGAGGGAAGAAAGAAAGGGAAATATATGGGAGCAGAAAAGTTTATAGAGAAAATGAAAGAAATACAAGAGGAGGCAAAAGCGGTGCTGGGAAAGATGCAAGAAGACATAAAGAAATATGCTGATAGGAGAAGATCAGAAGTTGATGAATATAAAGTAAAAGACTTGGTAATGCTCAGCACTAAGAATCTGAAATATCAGATGGTTGGAAGAAGGACAGAGAAGTTGACAAAAAGGTTTGTAGGCCTTTACAAGGTACAAAAGATAGTGTCATCAAATGCAGTAAAATTAGAACTACCTAGTACAGTAAAAATTCATCCAGTAGTAAATGTTAATAGAATATGATATTATGTAGAGCAAGTAGAAGGGCAGAGGAAAGAGCAACTGGCTCCACCAATAATTAAAGGCAAAAAAGAGTGGGAAGTAGAAAGAATATTGAATAAACAGAAGATCAGGGAGAAGGATAAATACTTGGTATGTGTTAGGGAACCACTCAGAGGCGATCGCCCTTAAGCTAATGGGTAGTCCCGGAAGCTAGTATGAGATTCAAGTGGGGTATATCTACATACACTTGCTGATATATATACTATAACAGATGGTCAGACACACAGGCACCAGGCACCAACCTATAATCACACATTGTCCTAAATATAGAATAGAAGGCATCGCACTGCATGATACAAACAGTGTAAGAGGACCACTTAGTAGACAATCACTCCTTAAGCTAGTGGATAGTCCCAGAAGCTAGTTTGAGATTCAAGTGGGGATATATCTACACACACTTGCTAGTATATATACTACACTAGATAGTCAGGCACACAGCACCATGGCAACCAACCTATAATCACAGAATGTCCTAGAACAACTAATAATAGGCATCACACCATATGACACAGACAGGAGAAGTCAGGAACAATAGGAGTGTGATACACAATCTGTTACTGGGCCATTAATAGAACAGACCCTCAGAACTCACTAAGCACAATCCTAGATGTCCCCTTATAGACAGGAGAAGCCAGGAACAATGGGAATGCAATACATGAACTGTCAATGAGCCACTAATAGATTCAGGCCCTTAGAACTTACTAAGCAATGCCCTAGATATTGTCCCCTTATAGTATGGTAGAAAGGATTTATAGTGGAATCAGACACTTGGGAAGGGAGAGAAAATTTAGGAAATGCCAAGAAGGCAATTGAAAAATTTGAGAAAGAATACAGACAGGATATGGAGGACATAAGGAAACAGGAAAGAGAAGAAGGAACGTTTAGAAGAGAAGAATTGCCAGGAAGATTTACAGCAAAGAAATTATTTGGATAGATGGATAAGAAATATGACCAGGAATATTGGAGAAGGTTAGAGAGAAATTGGAATAGATGGAAAGGAAGTCAATAGAAAAAGAACCAACTAGGTAAAAGAAGAACTATACTGGAAACAATCAAGGAAGAAAAAGAAATCAAGCAAGAAAATTCAGGAATAAAAGAGTGGACAGATGAAGATGACAAAATAGGTAACATAGCTGATCCATACTATGAATTGTAAAGAAAATCCTCAGGATGAGGAAACTTAAGAGAGGGGTAGTGTTATGACTTGGCAAAACAGCTAAGTCATTTTCTATTTTTCTTTTGTTTTCTTTTGTTTTATTTAGTTAGATCATTACTAAGGTGGAGCATAGGAAAGCATCATGTGACAGTCACATAGTCACAAAGTATGATATTGGTCACACATTTTTGGTCATGTCACAAGGTCACAGTCACAACATGTGATGAGGTAGACACATGATGGAAATAATATGAGGACTATGGGAGAATGTTGTATAGCCACTGTATAAGTAGTGTACAAAATCAAATGGAAACTCTATTGAGTTCTCCTTGTCAACTCAGACTTGGAGTGGATTTAAGTCACCTTGGCTAAAGTCTTACAGGAAGAGAGGACAAGCAAGAGGCCAAGAAATAATGGAGACAATTAAGGAGGAAGAAGAAGAAAATGAGCAAGAAGAATCAGGAATCAGAGAATGGACAGAAGAGGACAATGAAATAGGTAACATTTGTGACCCATACAAAGAGTTGTGAAGAATCCTTGAGATGAGGAACCTTGAGAGAGAGATGGTGTCATGAC
>Ga0157360_1000560_pt1 | contig 14045 bp, 10 predicted proteins | sample AttlaeALBM1_FD_111483 | JGI IMG/M metagenome (GOLD analysis project Ga0157360, IMG submission 111483) | Fungus gardens microbial communities from leaf cutter ant in Ribeirão Preto, State of São Paulo, Brazil - Atta laevigata ALBM1 | ecosystem: Host-associated > Fungi > Mycelium > Unclassified ... | reverse complement strand
CAATCAGATAAGCAAATACTAGAGACTCTCACTAAGCTAACAGAAAAAGTAGACAAACTAAGTGAACAAGTAAACGAACCTAAGAAAGTCACCTCAAACCACAGAGAACCAACAGAAGGCCTAAAAGCCAGCAAACATGTACCCCATCTATTGACTAAATCTTATGCTCAAGTAGCCAACACTGCACCCAAAAATTCATCTACATCAAATAGGCCACCAACCTTCCAGAACCCCAAAACTCCCAACCCAAACAAGGCACATGACCCAACTCGTCTTGTAGTATGCTTTTCACTAGGTACAAATACTACAATCAGGGAAGATAACCTCACCATTGTAAACAACATTAACTGCTGTCTCAAAGAAAATGGAGCCCCAGATAAACTAGCTGTCACAGCAATCAAATAGAACTATTAGGGTAACTGTATCATTATCACATGCTCAGATCTGACAGCAGCAGACATTCTTCCATATACAGAGGGCATCACTAATACTATCATCCCAGGAGCAACAGGCATAATCAAAGAAAACAAAAAATGGTTTAAAATTGAGATCAACAATATATGAACAGGAGCCCAAGATGATAACAGCGAAGGAATATACTTCTTAGAATTCATTCACGATAACCTCCATTACTCCAACCCTGAGTATATGGCAATTGCCCACCACATAGTACTGAAACCCAGATGGGTATGCCCAGTCACTGAATTATCACAACAGGACTATTCATCAGTTGTTTTTGCAATAGACTCACAAGAGATCTACCAGTCCTTTCTTACAAAACACAAGACATTCTCAATCTTTGGTATGATAGCAAAGACCCGAGGATGGTCAGACAGGCCCCCACTTATCCAATGCAACAGATGCTGGGAATTCAGACATAGAACACCTAGATACCAAGCCCCTGAGCCATGCTATAGAATCTGTAGTAACAAACACTTAGAATCAGAACATCCTAGACCTAGCCAACCGTCTACAGCAAATAACATGGCAACCAACTGTGACCCACCCTCTGAGGCAATATGTATCCATTGCAAAAGAGAGAGAAGACAAAGCACAAACTATCCTACCAACTGGACCCAATGCCCTGAACACCAACTTTGAATTGGAAACAACCAAGCAACAGGCCCCTTACAACCCAAACTAACTACTAACCAAACAAAGATACTACCAAGAAGGACATGTGTCTCTAGGAAATCACAAAGCTACTGGTAGAGTCTAATACTATACCTATGTCAAATACCCTACCCCCACTCCAAGCAGAGAGCATCACTGACCTAGCCCAAATAGCTGGCATAAACATAACCAACATGCCAGAAGCTGAAGTTCATCAAGTCTTAACTGCTGTCCTTACGAAATATAAAACCCAAATGAATAGTACAACTATAAGAACTATGCTCACATCACACTCTCAGATCAAAGTTTTACAACTCAACTGCAACAGAAAACCCATAGTTATACACGGACTCTTAAATGAACAATTTAACAAAGCTGACATTCTACTCTTACAGGAACCCTCATGGTCAAGGATCTCACCAGATGGGAGAAAAGGACCTATCAGCCACAATTCCTAGACACCAATTCTCCTAGTTAATACTTACAAACCAGGTGACCCTGAGCCAAGAGTTATGGCATATGTCCAACATAAGCCAGATCTGGAGATAGCACTAAGATCAGACATTATCCAGGATTGTGACATACAAATCCTTTCAGCAAGCTACCCAGGAAACCCAACAATAACAATTATCAATCTCTACAATGACAAAAACTACTAGAATAACAAAGCAACCAAGCTAATTCGATGTCTCCTTTTGATACTCAATCAACCAACTATTATCACAGAGAACTGGAACATGCATTATATACTTTGGGCAAATCAAGATCAAGTTCAACATGAACAGGAAACTATTGAAATGGTGGAATGGCTTACCCAACAAGGTTTTAGACTCCTGAATATACCAGGTGAAGCAATATATCTTGATTACTCAAGAAATGGGTATACATCAGTACTAGATCTTACATTTGCTAATAGACCAGCCACACAGAGCGGATGCCCATCAGAGTGGGCAATCAACCAAGAAATCGCATATGGCTCAGACTATTATACAATTCAATGAACACTCTTCAACAATACAGAACCAATTGATAATACATATGGCCTAAAATTCAACATTAAGGACACAGACTGAGAAAAATGGGTAGAGGCCTTTGATGCAGTATTCAAGGATAACTACTATGATATTAGTGCCATTATGAACCCAAAAGCTGACATTACTATAGAAGCATTAGAATGAGCAACAACAGCAATTACACTAGCTTTTGAACAAGCAAATGAAAATGCAGCCAAAATACATAGACCAAGCCCTAAAGCCAAACCCTGGTGGAACGAAAATCTATCAAAGACAGCAACATTAATACGCCTCTATAAAGACTCAAAACATACCCAAATTGAAGAAACAGGCTCATTTGACATCCAAATAGAAACAGAAATCAGATGAGCACAAAACCTCTTTAAATGACAGATATACCAAGCAAAACATACTTGGGCCAACCAGATCTTAGAGGACATCTCCTCCAAAGACATATGGTCCATTCAAAAATGGACTACAGGTAATTGTAACTACCCCATACCAGCTCTCACACGTGGACTAGATATCTCCCCAGCAATCTCACTTCAGGAGAAATGTGATACCCTCCGAGACACACTCTATCAAGAACCACCAAACCTCCTGGACCTAATAGTGGCCGACCTCACTCAAAGAAACCCAGATGAAATACTATACACTGAGATCTCACCCACCAAAGTAAGTGAAGCCTTATTTTCTACAAGCTCAAACACAGCACCAGGACTAAGCCAAATTACATACAAAATAATTAAGTGGGCATGGCCAATAGCAGCAGAACCAATTACAATGCTATTCCAAAGATGTTTTAGCAAAGGCTACTACCCAATCCAATGAAGACAAGCAGTAGCAGTAGCACTCAGAAAGCCTAACAAACCTGATTATTCATAGCCACAAGCATACCGCCTCATTACACTACTTGAATGCCTAGGCAAAATCCTTGAAAAAATTATAGCAAGAAGGCTATCATATATGGTAGGCTACTATGAGCTAATACCAGGAACAAAATTTGGAGAAAGATCAAACTCCTCTACAATTGATGCCGTCATGACGTTCATACATAACGTACACTCTACCTGGAATCAAAATAAGGTAATGTCAGCACTAACATTCGATATTAAAGGCTTCTTTGACTTTGTAAACCACCAACACCTCCTCACCAAGATGCAATCAAGACGAATCCCACTGGATACCTCAAATAGACCACTAACTTTCTAGACAACCGTGAAACAGCAATCTGTGTAGATGGTACCAGAGGAGATTTTAAACCAGTCAAGAATGGAATCCCACAAGGCTCCCTAGTTTCGCCCATCCTAGCATCATTCTACTCAGCAGGCCTCCTAGAGGTGTTTCAGAATAAAGCTATCATTTCCACCCCCAAAAACCTTGAGGCTGACAAACCATCTAACATAGGAATTCTGATGTATGTAGATGATGGCAAACTTACAGTCTCATCAACTTCAATTGCAACAAATAATATTCTCCTAGCCAAAGCCTACAAAGCTGTCGACCAATAGCTTTGGAAAGCAGGCCTTGCACCAGACCAAGACAAATGTGAACTCATGCACTATACTCAATGCAAGAAGTGTGGTGATCCTGCAACCCACATAGAACTTACAGAACGAGATGGATCAATATCAAAAATTTTAGTGACCCTCTCAACATGCTGGCTAGGTATCCACTTTAACAGAAAACTCCTGTTTAACCACCATGTAAAAAAGATTTCAACCAAAGCTAAAGCAGCTCTTGGTTGCATAGCCATGCTATCAAACACAGTGTGAGACCTCTCATACCTAAACCTTCACATATTGTACAGAACATATATCTTACCCATTATGGTATATGCAAGCGCAGTTTGGTAGACTAAGAAAGATGCACATGCAAAAGCACTCAGTTGGATTCAAAACTGGGCACTCTGAATCATCTGTGCAGTATTCAAAACTACACCAATCCAGACCCTAGAGATCGAAGCAGCAATACCCCCAATCCACCTATACCTAGAATACTTGGAGAGAAAAGCTAGAATCTGCCTAAATAGGCTAAGTATAGCAAACCCAGTCATTTATCGCCTGCCTACAGCATGGACCCAAACAGAGAACTCAGCTCCCAAACAAGAAACCAATCCCTCACCTAAAAGATCTACCTAGCTAATCTGCATAGCAGCTCATACAGCACACACCCACAAATAAATCTTCCCCTTTCTTCTTTCCCCATGGCAAAAGACATGTACTGACTACCCTAATAAAGTCACAATTGAAGATAAACCAGCCAAGGAAGACAAAGCTGTAACAGAACACTTACGCTACGTCTCTTCCCTCAAGACCTCCCCAAGCCACATTATAGTATATACAGATGGCTCACAGAGATCAATAGGTTGAAGGTTCCAAAGAACAGGTGCTGTAGTAGTAGGTTTTCACCAAGAAAACGAGATATTCAAACAAAAGATAGGCCTGGGAGGCAGAGCAGAGGTATATGATGCTGAACTAACCGGGTGTAAGGGGACCCCTCACACATGACTCCAGAGCCCGTTGCCTCCCAACATAATTTCATTGTGCAGCCCCTAGTTACCAAAGAATGGAATGCAAGGACATTTTAGTATATATATTGTAGATTATTCTCTCCAGGAGCCTCATCTAATTTTCTGAGGAATCTCCTGGAGGTGAGTTGTAACATATTCTATAACATAATTTAAACTGAGGAATCTCATGGAGTGCTCTGCTCTGGTCACCCTCACACCGGGCTAGTAGTGGGCATCAGGACGGCAATCGCAAAGGCAGATTCTCTGCCCAGAACATGCCACATCTATATTTTCACAGACAACGTCTCTGCTATCAAAACAGTCTCAGACCCAAAACCATGTCAAGGACAACTACTGGTCTACACCTTCTACTAACATATGCTACAATGGCTACAAAAGAACCCAGTCAACACCCTCAGAATCACATAGTGCCCAGGCTATTTGGATATCCCGGAGAATGAACAGGCAGACCAACTAGCCAAAGAGACAACTCTGCTCCTCTCATCATCAGAACCAACAATCACACATAATACCTGCCATGCATGTGAATGCCTGAAAAAGGACTGGACTACCCTATGGAGAAACTTCTCTCCATAACAAGGCAGCTGGGCAACAGCAAACCGGATACCACCATCCTTACACCCTACACCTCACTTCCTAGTGCTAGCAGACAGGAGAGAGCTATTTGGATGACTTCTACAGTGCAGAACAGGACACAGCTACTCAGGGGAATATTACTGAAGATTTGTCCCTTTAGCAGACCCAGCCTGCCCATGCAGCGAACCTACACAGATACGAGAACACGTTATCCAATCATGCCCTACCTATGAAAAACACCACACTGCCCTATACAAAGTGTCACAAATGCTGTACCTCTCTGATCTCCTTGGCACCAAGAATGGCATAGAAGCTATAACATCCTTCCTTGAAAACTCTGGGGCCTTCACAAAGAACAGCCAGTCCCCTCTATCACTATCTACACCCCACATGACAAACAGGCCTCTCACAGACTTCATAGAGACTGAACCCCAAACTCAAACCCCAAGAACTATTCCATTCTACTGATAAATACCCTTGAAGCACTTAACCTTATGTACTAATATATTTATATAATCCCAACCTACATCGCCCCATATAGAACCCAACTACTTCACCATCAGCATTCATATCCAACTTGGAACAATTACCAGCTGACCCCCCCCAAAGCTCAGGTGTAGTCAGTAGTTTACCGCTATGTATCTCACCCACCGCGTCTTAGCACCTGCTTGCTTGTTGTAGTATACAAATACAGAATTCTCTCTCTCTCATATAATGGAGACACAAGTATATAGGTAGTGTAGTTACTTGATACTTGTCATCTGTTTGTATCCTCCCCATTTGTATTTCAACAGGGTTATAGACTTGTATACTCTAGATGAAAAAATTAAAAGGAACCATTGGCCATATCTCTGTCTACTATTGTAATGCACACTATAGTAGAATATCAATGTACTTGGATCTGTAATTGTGTGATAAGTGTTATCGAAGGACTGTTCTTAGTGATCACCCTAGGTGAATGTTCAAGAAGAACTTAATAGGGTTCTTTGTTGTATTGAGCTACTACTTATACTACTTTATAGTGGCTGTACTCTAAAGTCCTATAGTCACAAGTTCTTCCAGAATGTTCTATGATCACCTGATCTTGTCACATGATATGATTACCTAAGTTCCCATGCTATTTATATCTTGACCCTATTATATGTCTTGAGATTATAGATTAAGTGTTTGAATGTATGGGAAACTATTTCCTTTTTGGGGCTCTTATAACAATAACCAATAAGTAAGGCTCAGTGAGCTATTAACACAACAAAATAAATTGAGTGCAAGGGAAAAAAGAGAAAGATAGAAAGACTTAATTAAAATATAACTACGTTTCTATATTTATATATAAATATCTGAAACAAATGCTCTAGCAAATGGAGTTTCCAAGACAACTCGATGTCATTCTATAACAAGGATGTCACTCTGTGACAGCTATTTGTGGAGGGCATAGCATCATAGATCCTGAGTCTATATTATTTGTATCTTGCTGATTGTTAAAGAATGTCAAGTACAGGGTGGAACAGGACGGAGTGGGCCAGAGTTGAGCGGAGTGACTCCGGAATGGAAGGGGTTTGACAACAAAGTGGGGGAACAACCTTGGCCTCAGCTCGTATGCTGTGTCTCGATCTACTGTCGCGTGTGCGGTTGCGTATTTCAGGAGGACTGGATTGTTGTCAGGAACTTTGGAGAGGAGTAGTATGAATTGATAGGAGTGAGGATAGAACAAGGAAAAAGCCATAACTGACTTTAATCTACGAACTAAGGAACTCGGATGTAACTACTGGAGTACTTATACTAAATCCAGAATAGGAAGAGTACAAGTAACTAGTCTACATTGTGATCCTATAGGAGTAGACAACAGGAGTTTAGGAGCAAAAAATTAGTAATAATATAAAATAAAAGAATATTATATTATTTAAATGGTTATTTTCCATCATGTGACAGGGAACCACTCAAAGGCAATCACTCTTAAGCTAGTGGATAGTCCCAAAAGCTAGTATAAGATTTGTAAGGTTGTTAAACTCCAAGCCGGAATAAAGCCAACTGCTCTTTGTTTAGCAATTAACAAAGAGAACTCGATAGAGTCCCTGTTAGATTCTCTATACTACTTATACAACTACTATATGGTCTGTGCACTACTTTCCTATGCTTATCATGTGACCCATTATGTAATATCATATGATATGACACTGTGACTTTCTGTCATGTGACTGTGACTATGTAACATTTGTGACATGACACTTTCCCACACTCCCTTCTGTGTAATAAGTCCAAGAAAAAGAAAAAAAAAGAAAAGAAATATAAATAATAACTTAGCCATTTTGCCAAGTCATAACAAGATTCAAGTGGGGTATATTTATATACACTTGCTGATATATATACTATAACAGAGGGTTAGGCACACAGGCACCAGGCACTAACCTATAATCACATATTGTTCTAAATATAGAATAGAAGGCATCACACTACATGATACAAACAAAAGAAGCCAGGAATGATAGGAATATGATATATGAACTGTCAATGAGCTACTAATAGATTTAGGCCCTCAGAACTTACTAAGCAATGCCCTAGATATTGTTCCCTTACACTGATCATCTACATTGACTACTATGTTGTCTCAAAAATTTGGAGGAGAGGAGAAAGTTATATGAGTGCAAACACATGAGTAACAAATTGTGGCATAAAGAAAGCAAAGCAAGCTAAGTGTGACATGGGTAGAAACAGATAAAAGCATGAGTAAGGATCTTGTCTAAAGAGGTCCCAAAACTTGGAGTTTCAGGCCTGGTATCTCAACATAAAGGAGTATATGAGTACTCAGACTTTCCCAGAATGCTTACAGAAAGTCATTGTAATGAGTTTGCTTCATGTCTATGATGTTTTCTATAATGGAGATATAACAGAGGGATAATGTGATGCATTAAGAAAAACATAAGGATTAGTATAGTATATATAGTGATTAGTAGAGTAGTATAAACCCAGCTTTGTTTTGATTAATACATTATCTTCTTAACTCAAACACTGGATTTGAAAGGAGATCGTAACATAAGAACGAAGCTACTAATACATTTACAAATTTTACTACCATGATCTCACTCACTATCATCATGGCATTTTTAACTACTATCATAATCCTCTTCTTTAACTCCCTATCTAATACTTGAAAAGATCTAAGAAATGAAGCCAAGGACACCTATGTAGCTAGCATACAGAATTGTATAGAAGAAGTCAAGAAAGACTTTGCTGACAAACTAGCCAAAAGAAGGATGAAAGAACCTGATGACTTCAAAGAGAGTCCAGATGAAGTAAGAGCCTGATGTAGAAGAATGACATTATTTTTCCAAAGCAATGACATCTCAAAGGAATAGAAAAGGATTGAGATAGCTTTAGGGAAGATAAAGGGAGGAAAAGAAAATCAAGCCCAATGATAGACAGATACGCAAATCAGAAGGTTTTTACCTTTCCAAAAAGAGTAGAAGAAGACCAATGAAGATCTGGAAGTATCAACTATGACCAACAAATCCCCATTTGAGATATGGGAGTAAATGACCAATGAAATGGCACAATTTTTTATATCAACAGAAACTTAAACTCATGTAATCGAAAAATTAACCAAGTTAAAGCAAGAGAATCAATTGCTTTAAGACTTTTGGTCGGAATTCATCACTTAGAAGAAACTATCTAATTATAATGAAGTAGCTTTGATAAGCTTATTCAAGAAAGAAATCCACTTGGCATTGGCACAAAAACTAGTTGAGATTGGTCAGCTAAGAAACTCAGATTCATTGGAAAATTGGTATAAGAAGACATTAAGTTTTGAGAGATCTAAGAGGGAAGCAATTGAAGAGTTCAGAGGGAGGAAGAATTTGGAAAGTTTAGGAGAGGTGAAGAAAAAATTAGTTCTAGATGTTCCAAGGCAAGACCCCAATGCAATGGAGATAGATAAACACAGGAAGACAAGAAGATGTTATAATTGTAGAAAAACAGGTCATTTTGCTGTAAGGTACTCCAAACCAAGAAAAGAAAAAAGTGAGGAAGTGAGGATCATCAAGGAAGCAACAGAGGATTTTTCCAAAGGCAGGAAGTAAGCACTGACTTATCTGCCCTCATAAATTCAAAGATTTGATTATCTGAGAAATCAATAAGAGACTTTTTAGATCATTTTAGTGCAAGAAAATACAAGACAAATAAAGAATACTCAGTGGAATGGGTAGCAAAGAAAATTTGATAGAATAACAAAGAGGAAGCAATCAGTATATTAAAGGTGTGGGCCTATAGCTCAAGAGTAGAAGAATGCACAGAGGAGAAACTAGAAGAATTAAACAGAATAACAGATAATAAAGTCTTATTGGCCTTAAGAGCACTAGAAGAACCATTGGTGCTCAGGAAAATGGGAGATAAGCAACTAAATATCCAAGTCAAATTGACAACAACAAACATTCACAAAATATTCTGTAAACACACACTGGTCAACTCAGGAAGCATGAGTTCATGCGTAAGCTAGAGGTTCATAAAAGAAAACAATCTCAACACAATCCAATTACCATTCCCAATCATTTGTTACAATTCTGATGGAACTGTAAACAAGAATGGCAGTGTCATGGAAGTTGTCAAAATGAATATGATCATAGGCGACCACCAAGAACTTATTCAATTGTCAGTAATAAATCCTGGCAATCATAACCTATTCCTAGGATATGATTGGTTACAGAAGCATAACCCATTCATCAACTGGAGAAACTCCTCAATCAGTTTACAGAACTATTGACAATAGTGCAAAAAAATCTATATACTGAATGAACTAAAAGAAGTAAAAAAAGAAGATACTGAGGAAGAAATAATAGACAAGGGAGAAAAGATACTATTTGTTAACCTAGAAGAAGAAGCATTGAGGAGGAAGGAAATGAATATCAGAAACAGAGGTGAAAATATAGAAGAAAAAGAAGAAGAAGGAATACCCAAGGAATACCAAAGTTTTAATGACTGAGTATTCAATAAAGTAGTATTTGATCAATTACCAAACCAATCCAAGTGAGACCACACAATCAAACTAATACCCAATGCGACATTAAAAGACTGCAAGGTTTATCCACTAAGTGCCATAGAATAAGAGAAACTTAACGAATTCCTTGAAGAACATTTAAAGTCAGGGCGAATTAGATCTTTTAAGTTATCTTGTGCAGTCTCTTTTTTCTTTGTCAAAAAGAAGAACAGATCTCTTTGACTAGTACAGGATTATTAGCGACTTAATAAAGCAATGATCAAGAACAAATATCCACTGCTATTAATTCAAGAATTAATCAATAAAGTACAGGGAGCTTGATACTTCTCCAAACTGTCACACTCTGTGACCTTGTGATATATACTATGATGCGTGCGTTACTGCGTGCGCATACATCAAATCTCAGCCCCACTTAGTCAGTAGATTATATCATCTTTTTCCTCTCCTATAGTATTTAAACACCAGTACTAGTCATAGTTACTTAGTTTCGTTCTCCCTTGGGAAAGTTCCTCTTTATTCTTACCATCTTCTGTCTCTCCTCATTATATATCTTGAATCTACACAAGTGGAAAGGTGTAGGAGATAGAGAACTAATTATTAAGACCAAGAGTCCCCTCTCTATTAGGACAGAACCTAGGAGCCGATCCTGATACAAACTCAACATCTAATAGGGTATCATAATGTAAGAATATAAGAAGGTAATGAGTGGAAAGCAGCCTTCAGAACAAATCAAGAACTATTCAAACCTTTGGTGATGTACTTCAGTATGTGTAACTCCCCCATAACCTTTTAACTTATGATGAACACCTTATTCTACAAACTAATCATGAAAGGAAAAATCATAATTTACATGGATGACATCTTGATTTTCACTCAAATGATGAATAAGCACAGAGATATAGTAAAATAGGTCTTACAAATATTAGCTAACAACAAACTGTCACTTCACCTAAAAAGATGCAAATTCTATCAGACCAAGATTGACTATCTGGAAGTCATCATATCACAAAATAGCATAGATGTTAGGGCACTGGTTCACACACAAGGCAAATGACCCTTAAGCTAATGTAGAGATCCGGAAGCTAAGGTGAGATTCAACTGAGGTATATCTACAACAGAAGACTAGTATTTATACTACTAGATAGTCAAGGCACCGTTCTCATGGTACCTGACATATATTCCCACAAAGTCCAATAATAGATTTAGAGGCTCACATGGTATGTCACAAAAGGGAAAGTAGGAGAGAGTGAGAATGCGATCAGAGAGATGACGGCTCTTAGGTGGGAACCTACTCACGTCACTAAGCATGCCTCTAGCGTTATCCCCTTACAATAGAAGCCAATCCCATAAAGATCAAAGAAGTAGCTGATTGGCTAGAATCTTGTGACAAAAGAGAAGTACAACAGTTCCTGGGATTTTGTAATTTCTATTGTAGATTCATCTCTAGATTTGCTAAAGTCACCAAGCCACCAATAGAATTAATAGAAAAGAGAGAGTGAAAATAGGAAGATGAGGAAAAAAATGCCTTTAACAAACTTAAAAAAAAATGATAAACTCTCCTACATTAGCAATCCTAGACAGTAAAAGAAAGATATGACTAGAAACCAATATGTCAGGATATGCCATTGGGGGAGTATTATCTCAACAACAACAAGATGATTTCTGGAGACCTATTGCTTACCTATCAAAAGCAATGAACGAGACAGAAATATACAATCAAGAGTTGCTAGTAATTATGAAAGGGCTTAAACAGTAGCGACAGTATCTCATAGAAAGTAATCAGTTCAAAATATGAACTAATCACAAGAACTTAGGATATTTCAAGAAACCACAAAAACTCAATTGTTGTTAAGCTCGATAGATGACAAAATTGCAGAAATACAACTTCCAGCTGATACACAAGCCAGGCAGTTCTCAAAAGAAGGTAGATGCATTATCTCACAGACCAGATCATACTCAAGGCAAGGACAACAATAAGGATCAAATACTGCTAAAAGAAGAATAGTTCAGGAATATTGTAACTTAGGAAGACAAATTTTGGAAGGAGGTGGAAGAAGCAGAGGAATTTATAAAAAAGGAAATAAGAGGAGCAGTAGAATGTGAAGAGAAAGGTTGGAGATGACAGAGGAAAGTACTATTTTAGAAGGGAAGGATCTATGTTTCCAATTCAGCTATTCTCCAAGAAGAAATTATCACTAAACATCATGACTCTGAATTAGCTGGTTACCCAGGATACACTAAAACATATGAGCTGATGACAAGAAATTACTAGTGGCCAAGGATACTAAAAGATATTAAACGATATGTTGAAAAGTGTCTGTTATGCTCTATGACACTATGCACTGCCACAGACCTCATCCAAATGCTTACCTTAGCAACCAGCCTCAGACTTAGGCAATTACAGTTAGCCAATTGCTTACTCATGTTGACTCACTGTCAAACTGGTCCCTATATTAAGTAGCTAGACTAGTTAATTACCTCTTAGCTTTGTTATCCACTAAGTCAGCTCCTCTTGTCTAGATATTGCCTCTCAGTTCTCTGAATACACTGATTACCAAGTGGGTGAGCACAAAGGGAGACACAACTTGAGCAGTTGAGGTCATACCTATCATTTCCTCAGGAGCCAGGACTTGACAGTGTCAAGTGAACAAACTGAATTGGTAACCCAAGAGAAATCATCTTCATCCTAATGAAGTACCACAAAATCCTTGGGAAATTGTCAGTATCAATTTAATAGGACCACTACCAGAGTCAGCAGGGTACAATGGAATATTGGTGATAGTAGATTGCTTCTTCAAGATAGCTTGTTATATACCAATCAATATGAATATTATAGCACAAGGAGTAGCCAAGATATCTTGGGATTGAGTTTTCAAGAACATAGGAATTTCCCAAAAGATCATCAGCAATCAGGGACCACAGTTTGTATTGAGATTTATGAAGGAACTATGCTTACAACTTGGAATAGAGAGACATCCCTCAACTGCTTATCATCCCCAAACTGATAGTCAAATAGAGAGAGTCAATCAAGAACTAGAACAATACCTTTGACTTTACTGTAACTACAGACAAAACAACTGGGTAGAGTGGTTATCAATTGCAGAGTTTTCCTACAACAATTGGATTCACTCTAGTATAGGACAATCACCTTTCATGGTCAACTTGGGACGTCATCCAAATACCAGTAAAATATAAATCTGTCAACTGAAAACTCTGGAAACAGAACAATTTCTTAAAACAATCAAGGAGATTAGAAGTGAGGTGGAGTCAGTATTAAAGAAAACAAATAAGATGATGAAGAGGAAGTAGGACTTAAAAAGGAAACCTAAGGTAGAATAGTCAAGCAGAGATTTAGTATAGATAGATGTAGTATATTACAACATGGACCAACCCTCAAAGAAACTATCAGCCAAACATTTTCTATAATAAGAAAAGTTGGCAGATCAGCCTATGAGCTCAAGATTCTGCCTACATGGAATTTTATTTATCCCATCATCAATGAGTCATATCTTACTTCTTACGTGACATCCATATTTGAGCAACAATTATAGAAATCTGATAACAGAATTGTCAACCCTATTGACCAAACCAACATACAAGAAGTAGGAGAGATACTTGACTCTAGATGGAGAGGAGGTAAACTGTAAGGGGACACCTCTATTTCCACCTCTAAACACCATGACAACCCTCTGGAGCTATTCTAGCCTGTTTGCTAGTGATACTTAAACACACTAGTTTAGCTCTGATCCTACTGACCCTGACACTAGGGATGTATATAATGTAGAACATCCCTCCAGGAGCCTCATCCTAATCTCTGAGGATT
>Ga0157360_1000559_pt1 | contig 14055 bp, 11 predicted proteins | sample AttlaeALBM1_FD_111483 | JGI IMG/M metagenome (GOLD analysis project Ga0157360, IMG submission 111483) | Fungus gardens microbial communities from leaf cutter ant in Ribeirão Preto, State of São Paulo, Brazil - Atta laevigata ALBM1 | ecosystem: Host-associated > Fungi > Mycelium > Unclassified ... | reverse complement strand
CCGAGAAGCGCCTGATGCCCGAAGACCAAAGTGAGCGGACACGCGCGCTTTACATATTGGGGCTGGCTCTCGCGGCTGCAGATAAGTCGGTTCAGCTTGTCTATGAAACAAAACTTCGCCCCGTCGAGGGCCAGTATGCCCCTTGGGTGGAACGCGTTACCGCACAGGCCCTTACTGCCTTCGCCGAGCTTGAAAAAAGTTACACGGGACTGGAAGGCAAGTGGTTGCTGGGCACGCTCTCGCAGGCAGACATAACAACCGCGATTGCCTGGACCTTCGCCCAGAATGAAATCCCGGATGTCATTGACGCCAAAGCGTATCCAGCCCTCATTCGGCTTGCCGCTCAGGCAGAAGAGCTGCCTGCGTTCCAAAAGTGGCAACCGGAATAGAAATACGCCCTGACCATCAGGCATCATTCGCAAGGACTAGGAAAGAATTTTCAAAGATCTGTCCGTCTATTTTCCCTACTCCGAAACCGATCCGTTACTTCCTCGTCCCGCTCACTTCCGGTTATGGACCTCAGGCTGTAAGGTAGCCGCCAATTTTGCCAACCGGAGCCTATCGAATTGTCTGCGACCCGGCCGCTCAGCTTTCAGGACTTAATCCTGCGCCTTCATCAATTCTGGTCTGAAAAGGGCTGCGCTATCCTGCAGCCCTATGACACAGAAGTCGGAGCCGGAACGCTCTCCCCTCATACGACCTTGCGCGCTCTTGGGTCCAAGCCATGGGCTGCGGCCTATGTGCAACCCTGCCGCCGCCCGTCGGACGGTCGTTATGGTGAGAACCCGAACCGCCTCCAGCACTATTACCAGTATCAGGTCCTGCTGAAGCCAACACCGGAAGAGAGCCAGAACCTACTTCTGGAGAGCTATCGTGCCATCGGGATTGATCCCGAAAAGCACGATATCCGATTCGTGGAAGACGACTGGGAAAACCCGACGATTGGCGCTTGGGGTTTGGGCTGGGAAGTCTGGTGTGACGGCATGGAAGTCACGCAGTTCACGTATTTCCAGCAGGTTGGCGGTATCCCGACCGTCATGCCTTCCACCGAACTGACTTACGGGCTGGAACGGCTGGCCATGTATGTTCAGGGCGTTGAGAACGTTTACGACCTGGATTTCAACGGCAAAGGCCTCAAGTACGGTGACGTCTTCCTGCGGGCCGAGCGTGACTATTCCCGCCAAAACTTCGAACTGGCCGACACGCAGATGCTGCTCACGCATTTCAACAATGCGGAAAAAGAGTCCATCCGTCTGGCAGAAGCTGGCGTCGCACAGCCTGCATTCGACCAGTGCCTGAAGGCTTCCCATTATTTCAATCTTCTGGATGCCCGCGGCGTGATTTCCGTCTCTGAACGCGCATCCTATATCGGACGCGTCCGGACGCTGGCGAAAGCCTCCTGTGAAGCGTGGCTTGCTGGCGAGGAGGAGACGTCCAATGGCTGAACTGTTGCTTGAACTGTTCTGCGAGGAAATCCCGGCAGGCATGCAGCCCAAAGCTGCCAGCGAACTCGGTGCCCTTCTGACTAAAGCGCTCGATGGCCTTAACCCATCCGATATTCAGACGTTCCACGGTACGCGCCGCATTGCGACGGTGTTGAACGTCGACGCCGAAATCCCGGCTCGTACCGTCTCCGAGCGTGGCCCTCGCGAAGGCGCACCGGAAAAGGCTCTCCAAGGCTTTACCCGCAAGCATGGCGTAACGGCTGATGAACTCACGCTGGAAAACGGCTTCTGGGTTCTCAACAAGCAGCTTGATCCCGTGAGCGCGGAAAGCCGCATCGCCGAAGCTGTGCCGGACCTTCTGTGGAAATTCCCCTGGGCCAAGTCCATGCGCTGGGGTGCAGGCTCGAATTTCTCATGGGTGCGCCCACTCCGTCGCATCACCTGCCTTCTTGATGGCAAGGTCGTTCCCTTCTCGCTCGCCCGCGATGGCGACAATGCCCACGGCCTGAGATCCTCCAACCTCTCCGAAGGCCATCGCTTTCTGTCGCCCGGCGCGTTTGAAGTCCGTTCGGCAGATCAATGGCCGGAAGAGCTGGAAACACGCTCCGTCATCGTTGACGCGGACAAGCGCCGCGAGATGATCCGTACCGGTGTTCACCGTCTGGCTGAACAGCAGGGCATTACGGTTGTGGAAGACGAAGGACTGGTCGATGAAGTCGCCGGTCTGGTCGAATATCCGGTTCCGCTTCTGGGCCGTATCGACGATGCTTTCATGGATCTGCCCGCCGAAGTCATGCAGGTCTCGATGCGCATCAATCAGCGCTACTTTGCCCTGCGCAATGCAGAAGGCAAGGCCGCACCGTTCTTCGCCTTCGTCGCCAACCTGCCGTTCAAGGACGGTGGCAAGCTGACGATCGCTGGAAACGAACGCGTGCTGCGTGCCCGCTTCGCCGATGCCCGTCACTTCTGGGATCTGGATCGCAAGACAAAGCTCGCGGACCGCGTGACAGCCCTCGATGCCGTGACGTTCCATGCCAAGCTGGGAACGCAGGGGGAGCGCGCCAAGCGGATTTCCGATCTTGCCGGGACTGTCGCTTCTGCGATGGGCCTGAGTGCAGAGCAGATCGAACAGGCAAAACGCGCAGGCCTGCTCTCTAAAGCCGATCTGACGACCGGCATGGTCGGCGAATTCCCGGAACTTCAGGGCGTCATGGGCGGCTATTACGCAGCGCATGATGGCGAAGGCGACGCCGTTTCGAAGGCTGTGGCCGAGCATTACATGCCACGCGGCCAGTCCGACGATACGGCAAAAGCTTCCGTTTCGGTTGCTGTGGCCCTTGCGGACCGTCTGGATCTGCTGGCTGGCTTCTTTGCCATTGGCGAGACACCCACCGGCTCGGGCGATCCGTACGGCCTGCGCCGCGCTGCACTGGGCGTGATCCGTACCATTCGTGACAACGGTCTGCGCCTAGATCTGACGGACTTCTTTGCCAAGGCGGCAAATGGTCGCACCGGGGGGGAACTCGCCAAACTGCCGGACTTCATGGCAGACCGTCTGCGCGTTCAGCTCCGCAGCGAAGGCGAACGTCATGACGTTCTGGCCGCCACCCTGGCAGGCGGTCTGGATGGCGATCTCGTGCGCCTTCTGGCTCGTACCTCGGCCCTGTCGGACATGATCCAGACGGAAGACGGCAAGAACCTTCTCGCTGCAGCCAAGCGCGCCGCCAACATTCTGCGCATCGAAGACAAGAAGGACGGTCCTCACAAAGGAACGCCAGATGCGTCTCTCTACGCGCAGGACGAAGAGCGCGCTCTGGCAGATGGCCTGAACAGTGCCGTGCCTGCGATCGAGACGGCCCTGAAAGACGAGCGTTTCACCGATGCGATGCAGGCGATTGCAGCTTTGCGCCCGACATTGGACCGCTTTTTCGATGCTGTTACTGTCAACGCTCCGGAAGCCGACATTCGCGCCAACCGTCTGAAGCTTCTGGCGACCTTCCGCACGACCACAGCCCTGATCGCCGATTTTGGTCAGATCGAGGGCTGAACCTGATGGGAGCGTGGTGGTCCGGCCCAGTCGCCATGTTCCTCAATACGGACCCGGATCGTATTGGAGAGCGCCTCGCCCATGAAGCCGGGCGCAGGCGCTTCTCCAGCGAGCCTCAACAACTCCGTGCCTGGGCCACCCAACTTGATCTTCTCCGCACCACGCTAACCGCTCTGCCGCAAACGGCAGGCTGGCAGCTCCTGTTCGAATTCCCCATTCCCCGTCTGGGCGGCCGGATCGACACTGTCCTCATTTCCCCGGATGCGACATTTGTTCTGGAATTCAAGGTTGGTGCTTCTCAATTCGACGCCGCGGCTTTTGACCAGACTGAAGGTTACGCGCTGGACCTACAGGACTTTCACGCAGGCAGCCGCCATCACCCGATCATCCCCATTCTGATTGCAACAGAAGCCGCACAACCCGCTCAAACATCGCCACTTCCTTTAGGATCTGGCGCTACATCCGTTCTGAAATGCAATGCCACGCACCTGACTGCGCTTTTGTCAGATCTCGCGTGCCGGACACTGCACTCCGTAGCGCCTATGCGACCGGATAATTGGGAACAGGCCCCCTACAATCCCGTTCCCAGTATCGTCGAGGCTGCAAGCCTCATTTATTCCACACACAGCGTTGCCGATATCCATACAGCGAGAGCAGACGCGACCAATCTGACCCTGACGTCAGACCGCATCACGGAACTCCTTGAAACCGCGCGAAAACAGCACCAGAAAACAATCATTTTTGTCTCGGGCATTCCTGGCGCCGGGAAAACGCTTTGCGGCCTCAAGGCTGCCTTCGGCACGGCGGAGCCTGATAACTCCGCCACTTTCCTCACGGGCAACCCAACGCTCGTCCATGTTCTGCGTGAAGCGCTGACCCGTGATGCCGTGGCACAGGGTCAGAAACGCGCAGCCATAGAACAGCGCATGGAATCCACCATTCAGTCCCTGACCAAATTCCGGGATTACTATGTTGGACGCACCGCAGAGTGCCCGCCAGAACGGATCATGGTCATCGACGAAGCCCAGCGTTCCTGGAACGCCGATCAGGCCATTCGTAAAAGCGCACAGCGGCCTGTTCGCCTGACGCAGTCTGAACCCGCGCATCTCCTCGACATCATGCACCGGCATGACGGATTTGCCGCCATCATCTGCCTTATCGGACAAGGGCAGGAAATTCATGACGGTGAAGGCGGAATGGCCTGCTGGGGAGACGCTCTGGCGAGCCGCCCTGAATGGCAGATCTACGCATCACCGGATGTCGTCAGTTCTACCCCTAGCCTCACCACTCTGCTTCCGTCCTTACCGGTTCAAAAAGAGCCCTCTCTGCACCTCACAGTGCCGGTTCGCTCCCTTCGGGACACTGCAACGCCCAAATGGGTGAATGCCGTACTGGAGGGAAATGTCTCTCTCGCGCGCAATATTGCGGAGAACGCCAGTCTTCCATTCTGTCTGACACGAAGCCTGTCGGAGCTACGGAAAGCCCTGCGAGAACGAAGCCGCCTGACCTATCGCTGCGGTCTGATTGCCAGCTCTCAGGCAAAACGCTTGCGCGCAGAGGGCCTCGGTGCAGAACTGGCTCACATGGACTCCAACGCGGTCGCTCAATGGTTTTTGAACCGCTGGGTTCCTGACAAGGACGTTCGAGCCTCCGATGCACTTGAAACCGTCGCCACTCAATTTGCCATTCAGGGACTGGAACTGGATTTTGTCGGCCTTTGCTGGGATGGAGACCTCATCCGTACAGGCTATCCACAACGCTGGCAGTCCCGGCGCTTTAGCGGAACCACATGGCAAACCGTTAAATCCTCGGAAAAAGCCCTCTGGTCCCTCAATACCTATCGCGTGCTGCTGACCCGCGCACGTTATGAGACCATCATCTGGGTGCCGGAAGGCAATCCTGATGATCCGACACGCTGTCCGGACACGCTGAACGGCATTGCGGACTTCTTTCTGGCGTGTGGCATTGAACCACTGAAACACGCGGAAACTCTACGCACGGTCGACAACTGTTTTCTAGACGTATGAACGAATAGCTAAGGCTTCCGCGTCGCCCAAATGTGACTGCCTTTAGCGCGCAAGATGAGCCATATCTGAGCGACATCATTCACGCTGCTCAGATGAAAGAGGCAAAGCCATGCCCGGCCTTTCTGCTCCTCAGACGACCGAAGCTCTGGTTATTCATGAAAAGGGTGATCTGCGTTTAGAGACCGTTGCCGTCCCGCCGCTTAAGGCGGGTCAGGTGCTGGTCCGTCCAGCCTGGGGGGGGATCTGCGGGTCGGACATGCATTACTTCCTGCATGGCGGTGCGGGAGCGTCCGTTCTGCGGGAGCCGATGATTCTTGGCCACGAGGTTTCCGGAATTGTGGAAGCTGTCAGCCCGGACGAAACACGTTTCAGGATCGGGGACGCTGTCGCCATCCATCCAGCTCGTCCGTGTGGGCACTGCCCTGAATGCGAACGCGGCGCGAAGCACCTGTGCCGGAACATGCGCTTTTTTGGCAGTGCCGCGTTTCTTCCCCATACGGATGGCGGTTTCCGGCGCGATATGGTCGTCAAAACATCCCAGCTTTATCCGCTGCCTTCAGGCCTGGATGTGAAACGCGCCAGCCTTGCCGAGCCTTTCTCCGTCGCTCTACATGCGATTGCTCGCGCCGGCGACGTTAAGGGTAAACGCATCATGGTTCAGGGAGCCGGCCCAATTGGCGCTTTGATTGTTGCCGGACTTAAAGTGGCCGGGGCGGCGGAGATCGTGGCAACCGATTTGCAAGACTTTGCACTGGATATCGCCGTCAAACTGGGGGCAACTGCCACAGTGAACACCGGCCGCGACAGTCACGATCGGGAATACGAAATCGTTTTCGAAGCAACAGGCGTTATCCCTGCCCCCCCGACCGCGATCGCCCGTACACAGAAAGGCGGCACCCTCGTGCAGGTGGGGATTTTCCCACCGGGCGATGTGCCCGCTCCCTTAGGACAGATTATTGCGCGCGAAATCGACTACCGAGGGACATTCCGCTTCGATGAAGAGTTCGCAGAAGCACTGAAGATCCTTGCGGATAATCCATGGATTGCCGACGGTCTCATCACCCACAGCTTTCCGCTGGCTCAGTACAAAGACGCTTTCGACGCCTCGCTGGACCGCAAAAGCTCTTCCAAGGTTCTCCTGGAACTGTAAGGGATCAATCGTCTTCGTCTTCAAAGCCTGGGTCCCGCTCGTTGCGATGGACCCAGGCTGACATCAGAAGCCCAAAGCCGAACATCATCGTCAACATGGCTGAGCCGCCATAGGAAATCAGCGGCAGCGGCACACCGCCTACCGGAATGGCCCCCATCACCATCGACAGATTGACGGCGCAGTACAGGAAAAAATCCATTGCGATGCCGAGCCCGAGCAGTCGCCCGAACTGATTGCGGCTCCGCATGGCAATCAGCGTGGCACCCAGCGTCAGAACCGTCAGCAACCCGATGACGGCTATACCGCCCGCAAAACCCCATTCCTCACCGATCATGGTAAAAATGAAGTCCGTCTGCTTTTCCGGCAGGAAGTTCAGCTGGCCCTGACTGCCATGCAAATATCCTTCGCCCCACATACCACCAGAGCCCAAGGCGATCTTGGACTGGATGATGTTGTAACCCGCGCCAAGCGGATCATGTTCGGGATGCAAAAAAGTATCGATGCGGGCCTTCTGGTAGTCATGCAGATGGCCGTAAATGACCTTCCCCAGAAACGGGATGGGCGCTATCAGAAGAACGATCTGCCACAGCCGCATTCCAGCCGCGAAAAACAGCGTAGCCCCGATAACGCCAATAATGGTCGCCGTACCGAGATTCGGCTCCTTGAGCACCAGAATAACAGGCAGCAACGTCAGGATGGCAGGGATAACGAGACGCAGCGGATTACCCATCCGCTCGTTTCCAATCCTGTGAAACCAGGTCGCCAGCATCAGAACCAGGCCGATCTTGGCAAATTCAGAAGGCTGAAACTGCATCCCCGCCAGATTGATCCACCGCTCGGCTCCCTTTCCCACATGTCCCATCCGCAGCACGAGGACGAGCAGGGCAATGGAGAGAAGATAAATCGGGACGGACAGCATCCGGAGGATCCGCGGGCTGACAAGCGCAACGGCGATCATCATCACAAGCCCAAAGCCGAAACGGACCATCTGCGGCCCGGCAAACGGTTTTGCCGAACCACCTCCCGCCGAATAAAGCGCGATATAACCAACGCCAGCGAGCAGACAGACCAGCAGGACGTACAGCCAGTTCACCTGAAGCAGCCGCGCCATCGGACGGAAATCCGGCTCAGCCCGCAACAGGCGCTTGTCAGACTTCAGAAAACCGAATGCATTCACGACACCGCCCCTCATCCCTGCTCCGGCTCCCCTTGCGCAACCGTCTGTCCTGGTGGTCTGGACTGATTGGAGGGATCCCGCAGAAGCGTATCGGTCATGATCTGCTTGGCAAGAGGTGCCGCCTCGTCTGCGCCTGCGTTGCCATGCTCCACAACCACAGAAACCGCGTATCGTGGGTCATCATAGGGCGCAAAACAGATAAACAGCGCATGCGGACGATATTCCCAAGGCAGGTTCATCGAGTTGAAATGCCCGGATTCACGTAGCGCCCGCGACACACGCCGAACCTGTGCCGACCCGGTTTTCCCGGCCATCTGCACGTCCGGCAGATCCAGTCTGGCCTTGGGGGCAGTTCCGTGCGGCTCATTTACAACGGCAAACATTCCGGCCCGGACCACACCCAGATGCTCCTGCGGAATCTCAAGCGCGGGAACTGTATCTAATGATGCAAGGCTGGAGACCTGGTCGTTTGTAGCCCGGATCAGATGGGGCTGCACATTACGCCCGGATGCAATGCGGGAAACGTAAGTGGCCAATGCCAGGGGCGTAACCTGCACGAAGCCTTGGCCGATGCCAGCGTTGACTGTATCGCCCCCATTCCAGTGGAAACCGTGCTGCTGACGCCACTCTGGCGTTGGGATCACGCCAGCCCTAACATGCGGTAGTTCTATATCGAGCTTTACGCCTAACCCCATGGAATTACCGACCGCCTTGATCGGGTCCATGCCACATCGACGTGCGGCCTCGTAGAAATATACGTCACAGGAATATTTCAGGGCATCGCGCATATTGATCATGCCATGGCCCCAACGGTTCCAGCAATGAAACCTTACGCCGCCCATATCGAAATACCCGGGGCAGTTGAACCTGTCCTGAGGTGTCAGAGCCCCTGACTTCAATGCTCCCAGCGCTACAGCCGGCTTGAAAGTCGAACCCGGTGGATAGAGACCAGAGACCGCTTTATCCACTAGCGGTGTACGCGGATCGTTCGCCCATTCATTCCATTGCGCGTGACTGACACCGGAATCAAACAGCGAAGGATCAAAGGATGGCGTGCTGACCATCGCCAGAACTTCACCATTCCGGCAATCCATGACCACAGAACTCGCGACGCGGTCTCCCAGGCGTTCCAGAACCTTGGCTTGTAAACCCACATCCAGTGTCAGACGAACGTCTTCGCCCTGTTGCCCTTCCACGCGGTCAATTTCGCCAATAACGCGGCCCAGCGCATTGACTTCCATTTCCACAGAGCCCGGATCACCCCGCAGGAGAGATTCCTGCGTCTGTTCGATCCCCGCACGCCCAACGCGCATTCCCGGCAGGGACAGCGTCGTATCCTTGGCAACGTCGTCTTCATTTGGCGGAGCAACATACCCGACAATATGAGCAGTCAGTTCCTGGAAAGGATACAGCCGGGTCGAACCGACATCGACCAGCACACCTGGGAGCGACGGTGCATTCAGCTCGATCCGCGCCATATCGTCCCACGAAAGAAACTCATGCAGCGTAACCGGGACATATTTATGAACGTGCTTCAGGTCCCGCTCGATCCGGGCACGATCATGCTCATCCAAGGGAACAATCTGCGAGAACCGTTCAATAACGGCGGTAATATCCGTCGTTTCTTCCGGCATCAGCAGCGCGCGCCAGCTCACCTTGTTGTCAGCAAGCGCTGTTCCGAACCGGTCATGAATTGTCCCACGAGCCGGTGCCAGAAGGCGCTTACTGGTCCGGTTGCGCTCTGCAAGCTGCCGCAGATGATCGCCCTCGAGCGTCTGAATATTATAGAGCCGTCGCCCTAAAGCACCGAGAACACCCGCCTGTACAGCCATCACCACCAGCGCACGACGCGTGAAAACACCCCGACCGGAGCGCACGGGCGCTTCCTGGCGTCGCAAGCGCATCAGGGACCGAAAAGGGCGTTTTCTGGAAGACATCAGGTCTGGCGTTCAAGTCCGGAAAAAAGCGGCGTTTTGCGCGAAACGCGCGAAAAATGCGCCGTCAGGCCTGATCGGGATTGGCAAACGTGCGGCGCCCCCAGACAAACAACGCAGTCAGACTGGGATAGATACCGATAGTCAGCGCAGCCTGAAAGAGGCCCGGCGCGGGAGATAATAGCGCAAATGCATGGACGCAGACGAGAGCCCACTGAAAAAAGGATGCCAGCGCCGCAAAAAAGCTGAAAATTAGCCAGCAGGACACAAATCCCAGACGGGACAAGCCGTATCGCCAGTGATGGGCGACGCCATAAATGACCAGCAGGGACAAAAGAACTGCGCCAGGCGGCCCGAAACTGAAAAGTTCGACACTCAGCCCACAGAGAAAAACCGCCCAGGCCGGCATGGATTTGGGCCGACTGAACGCCCAGAACCAGACAGTGCACATGGCAATTCCGAACTGCAGCTCAGGCTGTCCCGGAATACCGAATGGGGCAGAAAGCAGGACTGCAACCAGAACAATAAACAGCGAAGGCATCGCAGCCCGCGCCAAGATGTCCAGACGCCGACGCAGTGTTTGCCTCGGTTCAACAGCGGAGTGCAAGTGGGGCGTAGAGTTCTCGGCAACCATAACTTATTGCCCTCCCTTCCCTAAACTCTCCGGCAGCCCAGGAAGTCTCGGAAAAGGCAATCCGCCCGGTAGAGTTGGTTCGGCCGTGGGACGCCGTACCTTCACCCGGCCTGGTGCATCCGGCGCCTGTCCGCCATCGTCTCCGTAATCGAATACACGAACGATATCCAACCGCCGCAAATCGGCGTCCGGCATCACAACGGGTCGATTAGGCGCCAGATAATGCACAGTACCGATCGGCAGACCGGCCGGCATGGCGCTCTGACCACGCGTTTCGACGCGCTCTCCCTCAATAGGATGATGATCCTGCGGATAGTAAATCAGACGCGGAGTATCCATATCGTCGCCAGCCATGATGGCGTCCCCACGAGACGCCGCGAGGGTGACGGGGATACGACTGGCGTCATCATTGATCAACAGAACACGCACGGTATGTGGGCCAATTTCCGTAACGCGCCCAAGCAAACCAGCCGAATCGAGCGCAACATCGCCCGTATGCACCTGATGACCACTTCCGACATCCAGCAAAACAGCACGGGAGTAAGGCCCCCCATCATCACGAGTCACGCGCCCCGTCACATATTGTGGAGCACTTTCCGGAATCCAGTGCAGACTGTTTTTCAGACGCCCATTTTCGGCGGCTAATGCCACTGCCACATCATACCAGTGCCGTAGGGCACGGTTCTCATCGCGCAGACGGGCATTTTCCTTGGCGAGATCTGTCGCGCCCCGGAGGTCGACCAGCCATTCCTGAACACGCATCTGCGGGTACACAAGCGCCTGATAGGCTGGGGCAAGAATATCCGTAGCCCTCAGACGCACCCCATCCACTACCGGTCGCCGGACCAGGCCGAGCAGCACCAGCGCCACAGCCAGCAGGATCAGGATAGGCAGGGCCGCTCTCGCAAGCACCTGCCGGGTGTGGATGGAAAACACCGGGAAAAATCCGGGTTCAGTACATGCTGCTCAGCACACTGCGCAGCCGGCGCATTTCTTCCAGCGCACGACCTGTTCCCAGCGCTACGCAGGAAAGAGCATTTTCAGCAACAGTGACCGGGAGACCCGTGTAGAGACGTAAAACCTCATCGAGGCGATACAGCAGCGCCCCACCGCCCGAGAGAACGATACCCTTGTCCACAATATCGGCAGCCAGTTCCGGCGGCGTGTTCTCAAGAGCCGTCGTCACCGCATCCACGATCTGCATTACCGGTTCAGCAAGGCTTTCGGCAATCTGGGCCTGACTGACCATCACTTCCCGCGGAACACCATTGATGAGGTCACGTCCCTTGATTTCCGTAATCGGACCATCCGGGTTGGACGGATCATCCGGCATCATGGCCGCACCAAGCTCGATCTTAATCCGCTCTGCCGAGCTTTCACCGACCAGAAGGTTATAGGTCTTGCGGATATAAGAGATGATGGCTTCATCCATCTTGTCCCCGCCCACACGAGCAGAACGCGCATAGACAATACCGCCTAGGGAAATAACCGCCACTTCCGTGGTGCCACCACCGATATCGACGATCATGCTGCCAGAAGGCTCGGTCACAGGAAGACCAGCACCGATAGCGGCAGCCATCGGCTCCTCAATCAGCATAACCTTACGGGCGCCAGCACTCTCCGCACTTTCCTGAATGGCGCGGCGTTCAACAGCCGTAGCGCCAGACGGAACACAGATGATGATCTGCGGACTCGCGAAAGCACGGCGGTTATGCACCTTGCGAATGAAGTGCTTGATCATCTCTTCAGCGACTTCAAAGTCCGCAATCACACCATCGCGCAGCGGCCGAATAGCCGTGATGTTGCCAGGCGTACGCCCCACCATCTGCTTGGCTTCATTTCCAACCGCCAGAACCTGCTTTTTGCCACGCACTTCGGCAATGGCGACAACAGACGGCTCGTCGAGCACGATGCCCCGGCCTTTGACATAAACAAGCGTATTGGCAGTGCCGAGGTCGATCGCCATGTCAGCAGACATGAGACCCAGCAGACGAGAAAACATCCAAAACTCCTGGCGCGGCTCTGAGAGCGGAGAGATCACAGAGTATAATGCGGGGCGGGCTCCCCGCGGGTGGACTTAACGGTGCAGCCGCCGTTCAGCAAGGGTTCCGTGCAGTATAATGTCGTCAAACAGGAACAACTTTTCATCACACACCTGTCAGACATGGAAAAAAATTTTCTCCCGCCTCAATCCTGCCACCCTTCAGTCACGTTTCCCGCGTTACCACTAAATGGAATTATCCGTTCTTCCTTTCTTAAAGATGAACGAAGAACGGAACACACGACAGGACTGGACACATGACCAACACCAAGACACCACGCCTTCTTGCTGCTCTGGCACTTTGCGGAGCCGCTCTTGCCGGGTGTGGCAATCCGTACGACAGTGGTGCCCGTGCAGGCTCTGGCGCCCTGATCGGCGCAGGCGCAGGCGCAGCGCTGGGCGCAATTGCAGGTGGTGGTAGCGGTGCAGCTATCGGCGCACTTGCAGGTGGCGGCACAGGCGCTGCAGTCGGCGCGGCAACCACGCCAAGCCAGCGTTCACGGAATGGCTACTGAGTCTGATACAAGACCGGTTGACCATGATATCTAAGGATTTGTGACATGAGGTCCGTTATCGCCCGCCCCGCTCTCAGGGGAATGGCCCTGGTGGGAGCCTTCGCGACCGTTCTTTCACTTGGCGGCTGTCAGGGAAATTATGATCCGGGCTCCCGAGCCCTCGGTGGCGGCCTTCTTGGCGGCGGCACGGGCGCGGCTATTGGCGCACTTGCAGGTGGCGGTCGCGGCGCGGCGATCGGCGCACTCGCGGGTGGTGCTCTTGGTGCCGCCACAGGCGCCGTAACAACTCCGAACCGTCCGGGGTACCAGCAGGGCGGATACCAAAACGGATATCCCCAGCAGGGTGCATATCCACAACAGGGATACCAGCAGTACCCGCAGCAGAATGGTCAGTACCCGACCTATCCGCAACAGCAGCAGTATCAGTGCCCACCGAACACGAACTGCCAGAACGGATATCCGCCGCAGGGCTACAACAACGGTTATCCTCAGCAGAGCAACTACGGCTACTAAAACCTGAGGGCTTCCGGAGTTCAGATCATCCGGAAGCCAATGACAGCCAAAAGGATACCCAGCACCCAGCGTTGGGTATCTTCATGCAGTTTACCCGCGCAAAGCGTTCCCAGAATAATTCCTGGAATTGACCCTAAAAGCAGCGCGATCAGAACAGCCGTATCAACGGCCCCCTCCAGCCAATGCCCACCACCTGCAATCAGCGTGAGCGGAACGGCGTGCGCAATATCAGTTGCGACGAGAGTCCGCATATTCAGGCGCGGATAGAGCATTGTCAGGGCCGCCATTCCAACGGCTCCGGCTCCGACTGAAGACAATGTCACCAACGTCCCCAGAAGGACGCCCAACAAAACCGTCAGCACCGTTTCCGACGTCTCACTCAAGGGTACACGCCCTTCCGCCCATTTCCTCAGCTTCGGCTTCAGAAGAATGGCCGGTGCCGTCAGAAGAAGCGCGACCCCAAGAACAATCCGGATCAGTCTTGATGCAGAATCTGACATACCTTCATGATGCAGAAACAGCAGGCACAACAGACTGGCAGGAATACTGCCGGCCATCTGCCAGCCGACAAT
>Ga0157360_1000556_pt1 | contig 14112 bp, 4 predicted proteins | sample AttlaeALBM1_FD_111483 | JGI IMG/M metagenome (GOLD analysis project Ga0157360, IMG submission 111483) | Fungus gardens microbial communities from leaf cutter ant in Ribeirão Preto, State of São Paulo, Brazil - Atta laevigata ALBM1 | ecosystem: Host-associated > Fungi > Mycelium > Unclassified ... | reverse complement strand
GTCATCTGTCCTTTTCTTAGAACAAAGGACAGCCTCCATATGGTTAAGTTATCACTATTTCTAGCACAAAGGCACTACCATATATAGAACAATAGGTAGTAGCATGTGATGATCTGTCCTAGTACACAGACTATCACAATTATGTATATAAGAACTCATAGTCTGAGAATTAGACCTCAGACTTAACTTCATTTTTTGTCACTATCTAAACTTCACATTTTTGAACCTTTTAAGATTCTAAAGCACTAATCACAAATAAGTAAGTGACCATTTGTGATACTATGACAAAAGTTCTACTGGAAAATACAGTGTTATTGAAGGACTATAATAGTTCTTAGTGATTATCCTAGGTGAATGTTCAAAAAGAACTTAATAGAGTTTCCCGTTGTATTTTGTATATTACTTATACTACTTTTACATAGTCTATGCATAAAAGTCTTATGGTCACATGTTTTTCCAGAATGTTCTATAATTACCTAACCTAATCATGTGATGTGGTTTACTTAAGTTTCCCATACTATTTATAGTTTTATCCCGTTATATGTCTTGAGATTGTAAATCAACTGTTCAAAAACACAAGAAGTTATTTCCTTTCTGGGGCTCTCATAACATACAGTTAGTTAATCCCTTATAGACTTTCTACACTTAGTTATTCTCTTGTTTGTATCCCCAACACTGAACCTTATGGATATGATGCAATCCAAGTATATGCCTAGCCAAGCTTTTCTAGCCTATTGTCCTCTCTAAAACCTACCTAAGTTGCATCTGCTATTTCTCTCTAGATCGAGTTCTGGGTATATTCTGTGTTCTACTCAAGATATTCTACTAACTCCAAACTCTTACACTCAATATTTTTGCAGTTAACAATTTCAGAGGCAGTGATAATAGAGATAAGTGCCAAGAGGTTCTCTTTTTTCATCTCCTTGCTCTCTGGATACTATATTAAAATTATTATAAATCTCTGAAACTCAAAGAATAAAAGTGTCATGACTTGGCAAAATAGCTAAGTCAATATTTATATTTCTTTTCTTTTTCTTTTCTAATTGTTATTTTTCTTTTCATTTTCATTTTTATTATTTTCTTATTGATGAACACACAAGAGGAAAATGACTCATAGGGAAGCACAGGATAAAAGAAAAGGGTTAGGGTTACTCTTCATATATAAATAGTGTACAAAATCCAACAGGAACTCTATTGAGTTCTCCTTGTCAAATGCTGACAAAGGAGCAGTTGACTTTATTCTGGCTCTGGGATTAGCTACTCTAACAAAAAGATAAAAGAAAACTATTACTACTTTTAGGACTTTCTCAACCTCTTCTTACTCTAAGTCCTCCCAAACTCCTGAGGCTTATGTATCTCTCTTCTAGATCCTTTTCATCAATGACACATCCCTATTACCATTTCCTTTTAAAATCTTCTGCTCTCTTTATTATTATTCTTCCTATAGTTGGCTTGTAATTTAGAACTCCTTAGTTACCTGTCAAGTGTTAGTAAGCTCCAATCATTATCAAATTTCTCTAAGTCATGTCCTAGATGTCATTTATCTAAATATATCTAATCTGATACCATTAATGCTTTTTTGTAATCAGAGGCATATCTGTCTAAGTCCATCTTTAGTATACTAATGGCTCTAGAGCTCCAGTTGACCATCTCTTTCAAGGTATATCCAATCCAAAGTAGATCTAGAATGTTGCTATCCAATGACTCTTTCTATAACCAGATGCTAGCTTATTTTGCTTGTCTCCTGAGATTTCTACATAAGCTCTAGGTTCATTTCTATCTGCTTACTGTTTTATATAACTGTTTGGTACATTCTAAGGACTTATAATGGGTTCTAGAGTGAATTCTGATTAGAGATTCATTGGTATAAGGTATATCAAATGTTACTTTTTGTAGCAAATTCACTTGCAGCATAATACTAGAGAGCAAGAATGGAAAGAGAGAACCTCTTGGTACTTATCTCCATTATCACTGCCTCTCAAATCATGAAATGCAAATATAATGAGTATAAGGGTTCAGAATCAGTAGAATATCTTGAGAAGAACACAGAATATACCCAGAATTCAATCTAGGAAGAAATAGCAGATGTAACTTGGGCAGACTTTGGAGAGAACAATAGGCTGGAAAAGCTTAACTAGGTGTACACTTGACTTGTAAGATTTGGTATTGGGGATATAGACAAGAGGGCAACTGAGTGTGGAGGGTCTATGAGTGATTAATATCAGTAACTGATTTTAGAACCTAGCCTAGGGTTTAGACCAGATTGCTCTTTAGGATTAAAAGAGAACTCAATAGAGTCTTTGTTTCATTTTGCTATACTATATACACATCTTAACTATTTGTTCTTATTATTATCACAAGTGTTTAATATTCACTAGTTCAACTCTAGTTCATATAATATTTCTTAGTTATGGTCAAAGTAACTTATGACAATCAACTTATTATATTTTCCAGTTGAGTCAGTGCCATAGTATATAAAGATTAATACCTTTAGAAGGCTATGCAATGATGATCTAGAGAGATCTTACTTTCTTTTAAACAACAAACATTTATTATTTTACTTAAAGCTGCATATAATGTCTAATTTTCCCTTTTACTTAAAACCTTTACTTTAGCTATCTTTTCTTGAACCTTTAGTATACAATTGGGAGCTAATACTATATCTTCTTGTTTATTCCAGTATGCAATTCTCTTTTGTACTCTTTTTGTTATGACTTGGCAAAATGGCTAAGTTATTATTTATATTTCTTTTTTCTTTCTTTTTCTTTTAGACTTACTACACATAAGAAGTATAGGAAAGTATTATGTCACAAGTGTCATATATCATCACAAGTCACAGTCACATAATAGGATGTCACAAGTGTCACATCACATGACCAAGTCACATGAGAAGTATAGGAAGAATGTTCAAGAAGAACTTGATGGAGTTCTTTATTGGATTGGACTACTACTTATACTATTTTACAGTGGCTGTACTTCTACTAGTCCATAATCACATGTTTTTTCAGAATGTTCTATGATTATCTGACCTTGTCACATGATCTGATTACCTGAGTTCCCATGCTATTTATATCTTGATCCCATTGTACAATTTGAGGTTTTTGATTAAGTGTTCAAATATATGGGAAACTATTTCCTTTTTGGAGCTCTTATAACAAGTAGTATATAAGAAATGAATAAGGACTCTATTGAGTTCTCCTTATCAACTCAGATTTGGAGTAGATTTAAGTTGCCTTGGCTAAAGTCTTACAAGTAGTGTAGGAAATCTAATAGAAACTCTATTGAGTTCTCCTTGTTAACTCAGACTTGGAGTAGGTTTAAGTTGTCTTGGCTAAAGTCTTATACTTTTAGCATTTATTAATAAGAAAAATAAAATAAAAGAAATATAAATAATGACTTAGTTGTTTTGCCAAGTCATAACATTTGTTAATAAAATGGCATTATTTATAAAATAACACTACCTTATCTTCCTTAGTAAAATAGTATTACTGAAAGAGCTATTGCCATTATCTTTGAGATAGTCAGATATATATTGCATTTTGCTAGTTTAAGCCTAAAATACTAGGGAGAAGCATTTTTATATCCTATCTATTTTTGGAGTTTATTACTTACCTCTAGATTAGATTTTATAGTTCTTTATGAAGCCTAGATAGAATAAAAGCCAAATGTATTCTACTTACAAATTTTTGGATCAATTGAATAGGCTCATATACCAAAGCCAGTAAGTGATAGGAAGCTATAATCTTGAGCAATGAAGGTTCAGATGCTTAGATAGTAGATAGATGAGTTAAAGGAATATTATCTTAAGGATCTCAAGACTCCTAGAAAATTAATTAGCTCTTGTAATGTTGATTTCATTAAAGACTCCTTACCAAGCAATTTGACTATTATCAACAATATACTATCTCTTCTAGAGAATGTTAACAAGCTTGTTAATGATATAATATTAATGGATAATATTACTCCATTAGTTTTAACCCTTGATCCAACTAAGATATACTTATCTGAAAGTTATTTATTTACTTCTTTCCCTGAGCCTGTCAAAGAGTTATTGTTATCTTTTTCTATACCAAGAAAGGTCTCTAAGTAGCAAAATCTATTCAAAAGAGAGCCTTCAAGTCAAAATTATTAACTATTTGCCAAGTTTTATAATAAAGATCAATTTGCTTATCTTAGTAACACTGTATTTGCCCTTGTTGCCACAACTTCTAAACCAAGAATATTGAAGGAAACTCTACTTGTAAGGACTTAGTCATGATAACTTAATTTCACTCCTTATTTGAGTTGACAAAGAAAACTCAATAAAGTTTCTGTTATTTTCTGTACACTACTTATACAACTACTACATGGTCTGTGCACTACTTTCCCACACTCATCATGTGACCCATTATATGATGTGATACTGTGACCTCTTGTCATATGACTGTGAGTATATGACACTTTCCTATACTTCTTTTTATGTAGTAAGTCCAAAAGAAAAAGTAAAGTAAAGTAAATATAAATAATGACTTAGTTATTTTGCCAAGTTATAACACCACCCCCCTCTTAAGTTTCCTCATTCCAAGGATTTTTACAACTTGTAATAAGGATTAACCATATTGTCTATTTTCTCCTCATTTTTTTCTGTCTACTCTCTAATTTCTGGTTTCTTCTGATTTCTTTTTCCTCTTTGATTGTCTCCAAAATTTATCTTCTTCTTCTACCTTTCTATTACTTCTAATTCCATTCTAACCTTCTCCAGTATTCTTCATTATACCTCTTGTCTGACTACCTAAATAATTTCTTTGTCATAAATTTTCCTGGAAATTTTTCTCTCCTAAATGTTTCTTTTTCTCTTTCTTGTCAATTTACTTTCTTTATGTTCTATTGATATTCTCTCTCATATTTTTTTATTGCTTCTTTGGCATTTTCTAAGTTTTTTCTTCCTTCTCAAGTGTTAAATTCTACCATGAATCCCTTTTAGCATACTAAATATTTGTTCTTGTCCCTTATTTGTTGCTTGTTTAAGATCCTTTCTATTTCCTATTTTTCTTCTCCCTCAATTATTACTGGAGCTGGTTACTTCTTTCTTTGCCCTTTTACTTGCCCTACATAGTGTTATATTCTACTAATATTAACCACTGGACGTATTTTTACTGTACTTGGCAATTTCAGTTCTACTGCATTCAATGATATATCTTTTTTATCTTATAAGGGCTGACAGATCTTTTCATCAACTTCTCTGTTCTCCTTCTAATCATTTGATACTTCAGATCCTTAGTACTCAACATCACTAAGTCTCTTACTTTATAGTTGTCAACCTTTGCTCTTTTTCAGTCTATATACTTTTTCATTTCCTCTTGTGCTTAACTTAGTGCTACTTTTGCCTCTTCTTGTATTTTCTTCATCTTTTTCACAGATTTTTTTGCCTCTTCATATTTCTTTTTCTTTCTACTCTCAAATCCCATCCTTGGATTTTGTCTATAATTTGCCTTGAAAGGCAACATCCTAGTACTTGAATGTGTTTTATTATTGTATACAAACTCTGCTGTTTCCAACTATTCTGGTCACTATTCCTGTTTGTGATCAATAAACATTCTTAAGTACTGCTCTAATTCCTGGTTCACCCTTTCTGTTTGTCTGTTTGTTTAAGGATGGAATGCCGTTGACAATTTACTCACAATTCCCAACATCTAATTCAACTTTTACATTATTTCTGCTATGAACTGAGGTCCCCTATTTGAGATGATACTTTTGGGTAACCCATACAGTTTTCACACATTATCTCTAAACAGCCTTGCTAACCCCTCTGCTGATATTTTCTCTATAGTTGGTATGAAATGGACTATTTTAGTTAACCGATCCATTACTACTAGAATATTGTTATATTCCTGTGCTAAAAGTAACTTAGTAATAAAGTCTGCTGATATATATGTCTATGGTTTTTCTAGAATTGAATTTGGTATTAATTTTCCTGCTGGCTGTTCTATGTGGTTTTTGTTTTTATTACAAAAGGCTACTTACTGATTTGTGATTGGTGAATTGAATATTTAAAAGGCTCAAAAAAGCAAAGTTAGACAAGCAGCAAAAGATGTTGTTAAGTCTGAGATCTAATCCTTAGACTATGAGTCCTTATATATATAATTGTGATGGTCTATGTACTAGGACAGATCATCATATGCTATCACCTATTGTTCTACATATGGTAATGCCTTTGTGCTTAATATAGTAATAACTTAACCTTATGGAGGCTGTCCTTTGTTCTAAAAAAAGGACAAATAACTATCTATAGATAATTAATGAAGTCCATGTGCAAACATATCTCCACTAATATTAATTGCCTTGAGGTTATTTTAGGCTTATTCTAAGCATTATAAAAAAGACTTCTGCTGAGCCTAGAACCAAAGCATTGATTATGGCAGTTTTTGAGATATTAGCAATTTAATAAATAGTAACATAGTGGTTACTAGTTGATCTGCTTAATATCTTAGCCATTATTGATTGTTCCAAGACATGACTGACATCAATCAAAAGGTCTTTTTGAGGGCTTTTTATAGCCTTTAAGACTGTGAGAATTGTTGAAAAATTGATAGAGATATGGCCAAATGAAGTTTGTAACAGTGCTTTAGCATAAAGTTGAATCTTGACAAGTATAATACCTATTTTGCTTGCCTTCAATTTAACTTCTGTGCCTTTATTAAATATTCAAGATTTTTATGATCTGTCCAGATCTCAAATTTGACTACTATTCTCTGTTAAGACTCTAGACCTTAGTTGAATATACATTTCAACTTAAAACCTATATCTAATACTTGATATCTTTATACTCCTCGACAAAGGATCTGGTTAAGGTTTTCAGTGAAGTTATATTGAAGGAGAGATATTAACAAGACTTTGAGTAGACACCCTTGAGGTTGTCCTAAGACAAGTAAGAGTACTGATTTCTCAAAGTAATAAGAATACAAGAAAGAATTATAGAAAAAAAGAACTTGTTGTTCTTTTCTTTTTCTGGTCTGTATTTATTCTAACTAGGTATTGTGACTATGTTACAATGTAGTAACACTACTTGTAACTGAAGGTGACTAGTTAAGTAATAGTCTAGTGACAAAAGCTATTTAGCACAAGTCTGAAGATAAAAGAAGAAAATAGTCTAAGATTTCTCTGAAGAGTTCTATTCATTTTAGCACATTACTACATTATAATGTTCTTATTTAGCATTGTCAATATCTTATCTACTAACTACTTATTATCAGACCATAGCTGATAAAAATCATAGTCCCACTCAATATTCATAACATTTCCTCCAGAAAGTATCTCTATGTTTCCAGGTATCTAACAATGGCCAACATCTCTTTATCATATATCTCATAATTTTTTTCTATGTCGCTTAGAAATTTTGAGATGAAGACTACTGGTCTCCACAATTTGTCAAAGCACTTTATAGATAGTACTTCCCTAGTTACATAGTTTGAGGCATCTATCTCTATTCTAAATTCTTTGTCTAAATCTGGGGCTACCAGTACTGGTCTAGTAGTAAAGACTTTTTTGAGTTCATCAAATATCTTTTGCTGTTTTTGCTCCCATTGTCACTTCACATCTTTCCTTATTAGCATATTTATTGGCCTTGCTACTTGCACAAAATCCTTGATAAACCTCCTATAGTAATTTGCAAGGTCTAAGAATTTTCTTATGTCTTCCATATTTTTGGGTTCTGGTTAACTAAGTACTTTGTCCACTTTTTTTCCTTTCATTTCTATGCCATTTGGTTCTATGACAACCCCTAGGAACCCAATCTTTCTTACTTTTCACATATATTTCTTCGACTCGACATATAAGTCATTTTTTTCTAACCTTCTTAATATTTTCTTTACAATCTTATCATGTCCTTTTTTAATTTTTATTTTTACTAGCATATTATCTACAAATGCTATAACTTTTCCTTTATTTATTAAGTCTCTTAGAATCTCATTTATTATTGCTTGAAATGTAGCTGGCAAATTTGTTATTCTAAAGAACATAACTGTTGGCTTGAAGAAATCTATATGCATTGTAAATACTCTTTTTTACTCATCTCTTTTCTTGATTCTCATATTATTAAACTCTCATCTCAGATCTATTTTAGTAAATACTTTCTTGCTATCCATATTGTCAATTAATTTTATAATTAATAGCAGTAGATAATTATTTTTCACTATTTGGTTGTTTAGGTTGTAATAGTCCATTACCATCTACTTATTTCCATTCTTTTTCCCTACAAAGAAGACTGGTAACATTTAAGGGGATTTCAATAGTCTGATATACCCCTTTCTCAATTGGTCATTTACAAATTTCTAAACTTTTTCTCTCTTATTTTTGGATAGTAGATAAATTTTTTCTTTTGGTGGTTTAAACTTTTCTTTGAAATCTATGGTGTCATAAACTTTATTTGGCTATATCTTCATCAATTCTCATTGTCTTAAAGGCTATGGAAAGCCCTCAAAAAGACCTTTTAATTGATACCAGTCATGTCTTGAGACAATCAATAATGGCCAAGATATTAAGCAAATCAACTAGTAATCACTATGTTACCATTTATTAAATTGCTAATATCTTAGAAACTACCATAATCAGTGCTTCAGTTCTAGGCTCAGTAGAAGTCTTCTTTATAACGCTCAAAATGAGCTTAAAATGATCTTAAGACAATTAATATTAGTGGAGATATAAAGGCCTTAATATTTGCACATAGACTTTATTAATTATCTATAGATAGTTATCTATCCTTTTTTTAGAACAAAGGATAGCCTCCATATGGTTAGGTTATCACTATTTCTAGCATAAAGGCACTACTATATATAGAACAATAGGTAGTAGCATATGATGATCTATCCTAGTACATAGACCATCACAATTATATATATAAGGACTCATAGTCTGAGAATTAGACCTCAAACTTAACTTTATCTTTTGTCACTTGTCTAACTTCGCATTTTTGAACTCTTTAAAGTATCAAAGCACCCATCACAAATAGTAAGTGACCATTTGTGATAGTAACTGTGAGTATGTGACACTTGTAACATAATACTTTCTTGTACTTCTTCTTATATAGTAAGTTCAAAAGAAAAGGAAAAGAAAATTAAATATAAATAATGACTTAGCTGTTTTGCCAAGTCATAACACTACTGTTATCTTACTTAAGTTAGATGGCTATAGGAACTATCTAAAATTCAAGGCTCAGATTATTGTTCAAGGTTTCTTGTAGGTGCTAGGTCTAAACTTTACAAAGATATTCTCATTAGTAGCAAAATTCATGATATTACAAATTTTTCTTATACTTACTATCTTTTTGGACCTTGAACTTTATCAAGTTGATATTGTAAAAGCATATCTTCAAGGAGATCTAGATAAAGAAATTTATATAAAGATACCTAATAAACTTGCTAAGAAGTATAGAAATGGCCAAAGATTTTAAAAACTAAAAAAGACATTATATGGTCTAAAACAAGCAGGTTGATAGTAGAAAAAGTGCTTATATCAGGTGATAACTGAGTTAGTGTCATAACTTAACAAAACAGCTAAGTTATTATTTATATTTTTTTTCTTTTATTATTGATAGATACATAAGAAAAAAAGAATCTAAAAAGAAAGAGATATACAAATTACAAGAACAATTAATTTCAGATTACTAGCAATACACAAAACAATAAGTAATAAAAAAGGAAAAAGATAAAGAAAAAATAGCTAATAAGCTGTTAGAATTATTAAATTATCATAAAGAATATAAAGTCTTTCTAGTTAAAAGGGTTTATATACCCAAAGTAAACAAAAAAAACTACTAGGATTTTCAATCATACAAAATAGATACTATATATTTTATTATATTAATTTGTTGGATTGTTATTAATTTTTATTATTATTTTACAATGTTTGTATAATATGTTGTATATAGGTAATTAAAAAATTAGTTTTATTTTATAATTTTATTTATTCTGGGGATTATTTAGCTTTACTTACTTTTGTTATTAGATCTTATTTTAGAGACCAGACTTAGAGACTAGGTATTAAATAATTTTCTAAGAAGTCTAAGATTTCTAATGAGAATATTATTTATAATAATTGTTGTAATATGAATATAAGTAAAAAAGATAACAATAAGAATAAGAATATTTTTATGAATAATAATGTTATTTCACTTGATAATTTAAAGTTTAATTCTATTTCTAATGATTTTATTATTAAATCTAATTTTGATAGTTTATATGATTTATTAGATCTAGATAAATTTAAAAATGATAACAATATCTAATGAGAACTTCATCAAGTTCTCCTTGTCAACTCAGACAAAAAGCAAAGTTAAGTCATTGTGACCAAGCCTTACAATTAGACTTCACTTGTACAATGGTCAACAACTGTCTTTATGTCCTTTGGAAGTATAATAAGATTATCTTGATAGTCTTTATCTATGTCAATGGCATGGCTATTTGTCAGAGAGCCAACTCTAAGCCAGAATTAAGCTAACTGCTCTTTATCAGTGTTTAACAAAAAGAACTTGATAGAGTTTCCATTAGATTTTCTACACTACTTATACAACTACTAGATAGTCTGTGTACTACTTTCCCATGCCTATTGTGTGACCCATCATATGATGTTATGTGATGTGATGTGATGCTGTGACTTCCTGTCATATGATTGTAACCATGTGTAATACTTGTAACATGACACTTTCTCACACTCTCTTCTATGTAGTAAGTCCAAGATAAAAGAAAAAGAAAAGGAAAAGAAATATAAATAATAACTTAGCCATTTTGCCAAGTCATGACACTATTACTGGAAAAGAGATTCCTAGAATTGTCCTGTTTAAGCAAAACTTATTAAAGAATTTTGAAATAATAGACCTGGATGAATAAAAGTTTATCCTTGGTATCCTAGTTACTCAAGATTGTCCCAATTGCCTTATCAGTCTACTTATATCACTCAAGTTCTCATGAGGTTTGAAATGAGTGATATAAAGCCTATCTCAATCCCTTTGGCTATCAAATATGATCTATCTATGTCTCAATTTCTTCTGAAATGGAATAGAATGAGTATTCAAGTTTCTCTGGAGGTATTTACTATCTATTCCTAGTTGGATCATTGCTATATGCTACTCAAACTTGTTCAGATATTCAATTCTCTGTCAATCTCATTGCTCAATTCAGTAGAAATTCTGGTATTTCTCATCTTGAGGCTACAAAATGTATTATTTGCTATCTAAAAGGCACTCAAGATTTTTCCCTTGTTTTAGGGTATTATGAAAGAGGAGCTATTAATGTCATTGGTTAGACTAACTCAGATTGGGCTAGTGATATTAAAACAAGATGTTCAGTGGGAGGTTTTGTTTTTGATGTTGCTAGAGGATGTATCTTGTGGTCTTCAAAGAAGCAGGTATCTGTTGCTATCTTCTCTATAGAAACTGAATATATAGTCTTAGTAAATGTGACAAAGGAGGCAGTTTGGCTTTGAACACTTCTTAAGGAAGTTAGCTACTCTTAGACTTAAACTACTATTATATATACTAATAATCAGGGCGCAATAGCTCTTGCTTGAAATTCTATTTCTCACTCTAGAGCCAAATACATTGACATTTGCTTCTATTTTATTTGAGAATGCATTGAGAAAAATGAGATAAAACTGTAATATATTTCTACTTATCAAATGGTTGCCAACATTCTTACTAAAGCTCTCCCTCATGAGGCATTCAAAAGATTTCATATAGCTCTAAGAGTTATCAAGGTCTCTTATTGAGTAGGAGTGTTAAATGGTACATTTTGAGACTAGCTCAGAACTCCCTCAGATAGCTAGGACCATTGTTAATTTGATTTTGTCTTTATTTCATCACAAAAAATTCCTATTAGTCATTGCAATAAGTTTTTGTATAATATAAAAGCATACTCACATTTTGCTGAAGTTTAACTCATTTCATTTGGACTTCAGGTATATATTTAGATAGTTCTTTTTCTTTCTAGTTAATATAATGACTCACTTTGTTTGGACTTGAGGCTTCAGGCATTTGCCTGTTGATTGTTGAGATTCAACCATATACCTTTGTTATTGTCTTGAACCTACTCTTTGATAACATTGAGGACTTCATATCTCCACTAATATTAATTGCCTTGGGATCATTCTAGGCTTATTCTGAGAGTCATAAAAAGGGCTTCTTCTGAGCCTAGAAGCAAAGCATCAATCATGGCAGTTTCCAAGATATTGGCAATTTAATAAATGGTACTATAGTAGTTATCTACTGATTTGCCTGATATCTCAACCAATATTGATTGCCTTGAGATGTGACTGGTATCAATTGAAAGGTCTTTTCAAGGGCTTTCTGTAGCTGTTGAGACCATGAGAATTGGTAGAGATAGGTTTAAATGAAGTTTGTGACAAGTTATATAAGTAGTGTACAAAATCAAATAGAAACTCCATTGAGTTCTCCTTGTCAACTTGGACTTGGAAGGTAATTAAGTCATCTCAGGCTAAGTTGCTACACAAGAACTCTATTGAGTTCTCTTCTAACCCTAAAGAGCTCCCTTGATCCTAACCCAGGATTGAGGTCTTAAGTCAGTTGTTAACACACAAGACTGAAGGTCTGTTCACATATATTGACCATCTGTACAAATGTCTTTATCATTCTCTATGGTCCTTTGGGCAACTTTGAGGATCTACCCCCATCTTTTCACACTGTCAAAGCCACTATCATTCTTGTCCAAGAGGTAAGGTGGAGGTCTGTTGTTTGACCTAAAGGACAAGGAATATGTGCTCAAATGGATGGTGGTGCAGTGAGACACAGTCAGAATTATAGGATAGTCTTCTAGGTAGGACCCTTAGAGTGACTATAATGCCAAGATTGAGTGGGATAAAGTTAGTAAGTACATTACAAGTGCATTCCTGTACCTGGTTGTAAATTATTCTAAAACACTCGGACCCAGTGGAAATTCCTGGATGTTATGCACCTCAGAATCAGTTATCCTCTAGCGAAGACGTCACAACCAAAGTCTTCATAGCCCTCGCGAGCAAATGTAATGATGTGATCTGTGCATCTATTCAACAGCCAAGCATATATGCAAGATCCGGTAGAAACCTTACTTCCAAGAGTCCTGGTCGTAAATCCAATCTCACTATAACAGTAATAATCTGCAAGAGAAGTGAATTAGTAGAAGTAAGAGCTTAATCTCTGCATACTCACATAACCATTTTCTCTTGAAAACTTCTATTTCATTTGGCCTCTGATCCCCACCCACCATGGAGGGATATTCTGCCTTGAGAACAGGGACAATCACATCGTCAAATCGGTCTAGGAAACACCGGCGCCATTCCCGAAGCGTCCTAGCATAGTGGGGCCCAATGTTATTCACTGAATCAACTATCAATCTCCCCTTGGATCCAGAGTGAAGGGTATCTATCAGGAACGAGAGTGTGGGAAGTATGCCTCCTGGGAAGACTAGGGGCATGATCAACATTGGTAGATTTGGTGAAGCAAACTAGAAGACACACTCTGATGACCAGTGCAAGGACCGAGGCATTAGCGATTGAAGTCAATGACATGGCCTCAGGAGGATGAACGAACCCATTTTCGGACGAAGTCAATCTCTTTATTGTATTGGTTCCATCCTTGAGAAGTTGCCTTAAACATGCCGAAAACGGGAAAAAAAGAAAAGCTCATACGTACTAGCTTCCGGAATCGTGATCACTTGAACAACACCTGCTCCAGTCTGTGGCTTGAGAGCCCAGTCTACAATTTTCCAATATGTATTAAAATATTCCTTTCCGGCGTGCTCCAGCATTTCAATACTGATGATTCTATCAAAAACACCTTCCCACTCTGGGGGCACACTTCGGTAGTCCATTAAATGAACAGTGATCCTATCAGATAGACCCTGGGCAGCGATACGTCTTCGGGCGAGATCCTGCTGCTGTGAGGACAGTGTTATAGCGTCAATAGTCGTTCCAGGTATCCTCTGAGCAATGCGGATCGCCATCGAACCCCATCCAGAGCCAATTTCCAAGACATGGTCCCCTTCTTGAATCTTTGCCTTCTTAATGATGTGGTCTAATTTCGTCATTTGAGCCTCGTAGAGCTCGTCAACGGCATCGCTGCAAGCACATCCATTTCTGAGACCATCC
>Ga0157360_1000555_pt1 | contig 14122 bp, 18 predicted proteins | sample AttlaeALBM1_FD_111483 | JGI IMG/M metagenome (GOLD analysis project Ga0157360, IMG submission 111483) | Fungus gardens microbial communities from leaf cutter ant in Ribeirão Preto, State of São Paulo, Brazil - Atta laevigata ALBM1 | ecosystem: Host-associated > Fungi > Mycelium > Unclassified ... | reverse complement strand
GAGAACTCGATGGAGTCCTCGCTCATTTCTCTACCTACTTATACACTTTGCTACTGTGGCTATGCGCTTATTCTCCCATGGTCCTCATGTTACTCTAGTCATGTGACACCTTGTGACTGTGACATGTGATGTGACTATATGTGACCCTCCGTCACACCAAAAAAAATGTGATGTTGTGACAAAGTCACGTGATACTTTCCCACACTCCACCTTGTAGTTGTAAGTCCAAAGGAAAAGAAAAAGAAAAGAAAAGAAAAGAAATATAAATAATGACTTAGCCGTTTTGCCAAGTCATGACATCTATCACTGACTAGTGATCCCATCACTGCTAGACTCAGTGAAGAAATGGACGTGCCAATAGACGATGATTGTATCGTTGATACTTGGATACACTGTCATGTGTTTCTAGACCATATTCAGAGTAGAAGAAAGCCAGTTCGGGGTTCGGGGAACGATGGGCAGGAGTGAGGTATAGAAGTAGAGCAGGATCACATAGTCATGTCTGGGAGGTATGGAGGACAGGAAGGTGACGGCTGTCATCACCATATGGTAGTGTCATAGAGGAGAGATGTAAGGGAGAGTGATAGAATGGAGAGTTTCCTTTTCTATTTCTTTTAATTGAGTCTCAAACACTTGTAATATCCTAATATATTTCTCAGAGTGGAGATTGAGAGCAGAGCCTCCTTGGCCCTTGCCTTCATCTCAGAAGCTCTTGAGATTGTAAATGCGATTCTCTTGAGTATATAAGGGGTGATCTTGGTGAGAGGTTGAGTTGGTGAATATTCTCTATCATATACCCTATTCTTTCTGGAGCCAAGATGCAGCGGTTGCTCGGGCAACCTTCTATGGAATAGCAGGCCTGAAAAGCCTGGCTAATCATTAACTCAGATCGTATCACACCCATAAGGTTTGGTGTGGGAGTATAGATGAGGGCTTGATTGAGTGTGGTAAGGCCCATGAGTGGTTTACTGACTATTCTATTAGTGAGCTTGTTACAGTGTGTAAAGGTGGACACCTTAGGGACACCATGCAAGGCAGATCTAGATTGAACCTACCATCATTTTGACTATTTTTACATTACAGATAAACTGCATATTTTAATTTCTTTCTGATACCCCCACTTCCTCCTTCTCCCTACAAACCCTTTAGCATGCAATTGGAAACTGTTACCACCCCCTTTTCTACTTGCTAGTCACAGCAAAATTCCCTTTTGCCCCTTTCATTGGTATAGATGAGAGTAAAGATGAGCAGGGTCCAAGATGAACAGTATGTCATGACTTGGCAAAACAGCTAAGTTATTATTTATATTTCTTTTCTTTTTCTTTTCTTTATTTTAGTTTTTACAGACGCGTGAGATAAAAGTGACTCATAAAGGAAGCATGGGACTTTGGACAGGGTTAGGGTTAGACATTTGTATAAGTAGTGTACAGAAATCCAACGGGAACTCTATCGAGTTCTCTTTGTCAAACGCTGAACAAAGAGCAGTTGGCTTAATTCTGGCACGGAGTTTGGCTCTCTGACACTAGAACTCGATTCCACTTCAGAGCACCGTCCGCCTTGGACCTTGCTCACTCTCTTATCTCATCCAAATCAACCCTTGGTTGCTGATCACCACGATCAGTAACCACCTCCATACATAGCCGGGCCCTTGGCTTAAGGGGACTTTGCAGTCAGTTAGGGACCACAGGTAGAGACACAGTACCAAGCTCAGGTACTGCGTTCGAGACCTGACCTCGCAATTGAGTGGTGCTTAGTAAAATACTTGTATCTCTTTTCTTAGTATAAACCTTGTGCTGCAATTCCATTGTGAGTCGGTACACACAGAGGATTGACGATCATCTCTTAAGGAGCCATCTAGATTAGGGATCCCATCCGTTGGGTGATAGCCAAAGTATTATTAGGGCAGTAGTAAGTAGGGAAGTAGGACTCTAGCTGGGTGAAGATCTTGCATCCCAGCAAACGTAGTTATTTAGCAAGACTCAACATTCAATCCGTACCTATCCTTGAGACGTTGTTACTATGTCTCAAGAACAATACAACCAACTTATGAGCACCATGCTCAAAGAAAGGCATGCCCTCGCCAAGTTAAGGGAAGAACTTGAAGGAAGAAAGGAAAGGCTTTGTAGAAGCTGTAAGAAGTTCGGGCACCTGGCCCGTAACTGCAGGAGTAAGAGAGGAGAGACGAAGGGGACAGTCGTTCCCCAGAATAAGTTCGAAGCACTGAAAAGCAGAGTGATGCAATGTGGGGTTGAAGAAAGAGTAGTGAGAAATATGAGGACGATAGTTGTGAAGTGTTTCAAGTGCAGGGAGTGCCCAGTATGGATAAGGAGGAAGAAGGAAGAAAAAGCAGCGTGCGTGACAAAGCCACAAAAAGCACAGCAGAAAGAGGAGCCAGCGTGCCCCGTAAAGGGAGAAGCGCAGGAAAAGAGGCTGAGGAGAATGGAAGAGGGTGAAGCGGCACGCGTGGCCAGACCACGAGAAGTGCAGCAAGGAGAGTGGAGGAGGAGTTCGTGGGAGGTGTTGAGGAAGAGGGCTGAGTGGTACTGTGGACCAACAGTGCCACAAGACACGCAGTTGTGGGAACTGGGGTGGCGCGGTCAAGGGGCCGTCGTCACATATTTGAAATGCCCAGGATGTGGCAAAGGAGGATGTTATGTGGAAGACGATCGGGGACAAGGAGTACTCCCTTATTAGAAGAGAGAAAAGATAAGTTGGTGTGGATGTAAAAAGGAGAGTGGCGCGCCCACAGAGAGGAAAAACGCAGCGAGAGTCGAGAGAGCGGCGCACAGTCAGGAGAACCAGAAAGCGCAGCAAGAGAGGAAAAAGGCGGCGCGCCCATAGAGAGGAAATGTGTAGCAAGAGAGAGGAGTAGTTGCAAGGAGGTTAGGAGAACCTTCAAAATGTTAAGAGAAGTGTAGTTGAATATTGGAGTGGAAAAGATAGATACGCATAAAGGCGTAATGATAAAGGTGCTCTTGGACAGTGGCGCAACAGGGATATTTATGGATAGGCAGATGGCAGCTAGGCACAGGTTTAAGCTGCAGAAGTTGGAAAGACCATTGATGGTCAAAAATGTGGATGGGATGGTAAATAGTGGAGAAGCTATAACGCACCAAGTAGAGTGCAATGTGTTCTACAAAGGACATGTAGAAAGAATGAGGATGGATGTATGTGACCTGGGGAAGACAGAGGTGATACTGGGAATGCTATGGTTGGCAGCCCATAACCTGGAGATAAACTGGGAGACCGGGGAAGTCAAAATGACAAGATGCCCACCCTTGTGTGGTGGAAGGAGTCAGAAGAAAGAAAAGGTCAAAAGGATGGTAACAGAGGAAGAAGAGAAAATCGTCCGATGGGCGATAGATAATAAAGAAGATTGGGGAAGAGAGGAAGAGATAGAAGAGGACCACAGGAAAATCGAGGAGATGGTCCCAAAGAAGTTTTTGAAGTGGAGAAAAGTGTTTGGAAAGGTAGAGTCAGAGAGAATGCCAAAGAGAAAGATTTGGGATCATGCTATAGATCTCAAGGAGATGTTTAAACCGCGAAAGGAAAGGATTTACCCTCTATCCAAAAACGAGAGGAAAGAAGTCTAGAATTTTGTGGAAGACTAGTTGAGAAAGGGATATATCAGACCATTGAAATCCCCTCAGACGTCACCAGTATTCTTTGTAGGCAAGAAGGATGGTAGTAAGAGAATGGTGATGGACTATCACAACCTGAATGACCAAATGATAAAGAACAACTACCCGCTTCCATTGATTACAGAATTAATTGACAACATGGGGAGTAAGAAAGTATTCACAAAAATGGATCTCAGGTGGGGGTTTAACAACATCAGGATAAAAGAGAAAGACGAGTAGAAAGGAGCGTTTACAACGCACATAGGCTCATTTGAACCAACAGTCATGTTTTTCGGAATGACAAATTCACTAGCAACGTTTCAAGCAATGATGAATAAAATACTGAGAGACTTGATTAACGAAGGAAAAGTGGCAATATTTGTAGACGATGTATTGGTAGGAACAGAGACGGAGGAGGGACACGATGAAATAGTAGAGGAAATACTGAGGAGATTAGAGGAAAATGACTTGTATATCAAGCTGGAAAAATATGTGTGGAAAGTGAGAAAGATAGGATTTCTAGGGGTCGTCATAGGACCCGATGGAATAGAGATGAAGAAGGAGAAAGTGGACGGCGTACTCAGCTGGCCACAACCAAAGACAGTGAGGGATGTGAGGAAGTTCTTAGGCCTTGCCAATTATTACAGGAGGTTTATTAAGGATTTTGCTTGAATCGCTAGGCCAATGAACATGCTTATGTGAAAAGATGAGAAATTGCAGTGGGAGGAGCCTCAGCAGAAGGCATTCGACGAACTAAAGAAGGTTTTCACCAATAAACTAGTACTAGCAACCCCAGATTTAGACAAAGAATTTAGGATAGAAGCTGATGCTTCGAACTATGCTACTGGAGGAGTACTCTCGATGAAGTGCTTAGACGAAAAATGGAGACCAGTTGCTTTCATTTCAAAATCTCTAAGTGATACAGAACGAAACTATGAGATTCACGATAAAGAAATGTTAGCTGTAGTCAGATGTCTAGAGGCATAGAGGCATTTCCTAGAAGGAGCAGTAGAGAAATTCGAGATTTGGACAGATCACAAAAACCTCAAGTACTTTATGAAGGTGCAAAAGCTAAATAGAAGACAAGCAAGATAGGCCTTGTACCTATCTAGATTTAATTTTATGCTGAAATATGTTCTTGGGAGTAAAATGGGGAAGGCAGACAGTTTGAGTAGAAGGCTAGACTGGGAGGTTGGAGTGGAAAAGGACAATGAGGACGAGACGTTGGTGAGACCAGAGTGGTTGGAAGTGAGAAAGACAGAAGCCGTAGAGATCATAGTAGACGGGGTAGATCTACTAGAAGAAGTTAAAAAGTCAAAAGTAAAGGATAATGAAGTAGTGAAGGCGGTAGAAGAAATGAAGCGAGCAGGAGTAAGAATGCTGAGAGATGAAGAGTAGAGAGAGGTAGACAGTATCATGTATAAAGAGGAAAAAGTCTATGTGCCAAAAGATGAGAAATTAAGGGCAGAGATAATTAGACTACATCATGATATGCCGATTGGAGGGCATGGGGGCAATGGAAGACAGTAGAATTGGTCACTCGTAACTTTTGGTGGCCAGGAATTACAAAGGAGGTGAAGAGATATGTAGAGGGGTGTGACGCTTGCCAGCGAAACAAAAACTACACAGAACAGCCAGCAGGAAAATTAATGCCAAACTCAATCCCAGAAAGACCTTGGACACATATATCGGCAGACTTTATCACCAAGTTGCCTCTAGCGCAGGGATATGACAGTATTCTAGTAGTAGTGGATCGACTAACTAAGATGGCCTACTTCATACCAACTACAAAAAAGACGTTGGCAAAAGGATTAGCAAGGTTGTTCAGAGACAACGTGTAGAAGTTACATGGTCTACCTAAAAGCATTATATCAGATAGAGGACCACAATTTGTGGCAGGATTGATGAGGGAGTTGAATGAGATGTTGGGGATTAAGAGTAAATTGTCGACGGCATTCCACCCTCAAACAGACAGACAAACAGAAAGGGTGAACCAAGAGTTAGAACAGTACTTAAGGATATTCATCGATCACAGGCAAGAACAGTGGCCAGAGTGGTTAGGAATGGCAGAGTTTGCGTATAACAATAAAGTGCACTCAAGTACTAGAACGTTGCCTTTCAAGGCAAATTATGGGCAAGATCCCAGGATGGGGTTCGAGGGAAGAAAGAAGGGGAGATATGCAGGGGCAGAGAAATTCATCGAGAAGATAAAGGAAATACAGGAGGAAGCAAAGGCAATGCTAGGGAAAGTGCAAGAGGATATGAAGAAGTACACTGACAGGAAGAGATTGGATGTAGAAGAATACAGAGTAGGAGACTTGGTCATGCTCAGTACCAAGGATCTGAAATACCAAATGGTCGGGAGGAGAACAGAGAAGTTGACGGAGAGATTTGTCGGTCCTTACAAAATCAAGGAGATAATATCATTGAACGCGGTCAAATTAGAACTACCTAGCACAGTAAGAATACATCTGGTAGTTAACGTTAGTAGAGTACGACGATATGTAGGACAAGTAGAGGGACAGAAAAAGAAGCAACCAGCTCCGGTAATAATCGAGGGAGAAGAAGAGTGGGAGGTGGAAAGAATCTTGAATAAGCGATGAGTAAGAGGGAAGGACAAATACTTGGTACGCTGGAAAGGATTCACAGCGGAGTCCGATACCTGGGAGAGAAGAGAGAATTTGGAAAATGCGAAGGAAGCGATTGAAGAATTCGAGAAGGAATATCGGCGAGATATGGAAGATGTGGTACGGCAAGAGCGTGAAGAAGAAACGTTCAGGCGAGGAGAATTACCGGGAAGATTCATGACAAGAACGTTATATGGATGGTCGGACAAGCGATATGACCAGGAATACTAGGGAAGGTTAGAAAGAAATTGGAGGCGATGGAAGGGCAAGAAACCGACAAGAAGAGAGACGATGAAGACGATCCCAGAAGAGGAAGAAACCAAGGAAGAAAAATCGGGAGTCCGAGAATGGACGGAAGAAGATGAAGATGAAATGGGCAACATGATAGACCCATACTACGAGCTGTAGAAAATTCCTCAGGACGAGGAAACCTAAGAGGGGATGGTGTCATGACTTGGCAAAACAGCTAAGTCATTATTTATATTTCTTTTCTTTTTCTTTTCTTTATTTTAGTTTTTATGGATGCGTGAGATAAAAGTGACTCATAAAGGAAGCGTGGGACTTTGGACAGGGTTAGGGTTAGACATTTGTATAAGTAGTGTACAGAAATCCAACAGGAACTCTATCGAGTTCTCTTTGTCAAATGCTGAACAAAGAACAGTTGGCTTAATTCCGGCACGGAGTTTGGCTCTCTGACATAGTACTCTAGTAATGATATTGAGTTCTAGTATTAGCAGCCAAAGTCCAATGACCAGAATTAAGCCAACTGTCTCTTTGTTCAGCATTTGACAAAGAGAACTCGATAGAGTTTCTGTTAGATTCTGTACACTATTTATACATAAAGAGTAACCCTAACCCTTCCTTTTATCCTGCACTTCCCTATGAGTCACTTTCCTCTTGCGTGTCCATCGATAAGAAAATAAAAGAAAAGAAAAAGAAATATAAATAATGGCTAAGTCATTATTTATTTTTCTTTTTCTTTTCTTTTTCTTTTATCTTGGACTTACTACATAGAAAAGAGCATGGGAAAGTGTCACATCACATAGTTACATAGTCACATCACATGATGTCATATAATGGGTCACATAATAGGCATGGAAAAGTAGTGCACAGACCATGTAGTAGTTGTATAAGTAGTATAGAAAATCTAATAGAAACTCTATCAAGTTTTCTTTGTCAAACGCTGATAAAGAGCAGTTGGCTTTATTCTGGCTCAGAAGTTGGCTCACTGACAAAGTGGCAGACGTGATAACAGTCTTTCAGTTGCCAAAGCAATTGCAAGTGGAACATTAGGTTATAGAAAGTGTTCTGTACAGTTCAGTACAGTCAAGTATGTCTACCTAGATGCTTATAATGGCATGGATAATGTCAGGGCAATACCCAATAATTGAAGTGTACTGGCAGACTGAGTTGACAAACTGCATTGTACGATAGCTGAGACTACAGAAGCGAGTCAAGGAAGGAATATCTATGTTATGAGAGCCCAAAGAAGGAACAAGTTTCCCATGCATTCAAACACTTGATTGCAAACATCAAGTCATACAATACAGACAAGATATAAATAGTGTGGGAACTTAAGTAATCACATCATGTGACAAGGGCATGTGATTGTAGAATATTCTAGAAAGACATGTGATTGTGGACTAGTAGTGTACAGCCACTTGTAAAAGTAGTATAAGTAGGTAATCAATCTAACGAGGAACTCTATTGAGTTCTTCCTAAACACTCACCTCAAGTGGTCCTTGAGTCGTCAAGACTTAGTGATAACAAAAGAACTCGATTCCACTCCCGAGCACTAATCACCTCAATCCCTGCTTATACTTGTTCAATGCACAGTTGGCTTAATTCCGGCACTGCAAGCGAGTACCCCCATTATCACTTACTCTCTCATTGCCCTCACTAGTGAGCACAGCACTCACAAGCATCTTAGATAGCGGGCCCTAGCTGTAAAGGGGACTTCTCAGTCAGGAGAGACTGAGGGAGGAAACAGTACACCAAGTCTGGGTATGCAGTCGAGTCCTGACCTTCAAATCAGACCAGTTATCCACCACTCTTCTTTGTATAAGCCTCATACTGTCGTCCATTGTAACAGGTATACGCAGAGGATCAACGGTTACTTCTTAAAAGGCCATTTAGTTTAGGGGTTCCCTTCTTAGGGGCAATTGTTTACATCTTGATTAGGGCAGTAGTTAGTAAGGTATTAGGAGTCTAGACAGGAGAAGATTGTGCTCCCTGTTAGATGTAGCCTTAAGTTCGCCCTGGACCAAGAGACAGACCAAGAAACTGAATCCAAATATGAATCATCATCCTTCCCTTCACCATCACCATCACCACCACCGCCCTACGACATGTCGCGGCAACAACAACAACAACAGCAACAACAGAGGGAACCATCCTAGGTGCCCATCCTTCACCAACCACCACCACCAACTAGAGAGGAGCAACTCCTCGCCATGATTGCCATCTTGCAGTAGTAGGTAAACACTATGCTCCTCCAGTAGCAGAGGAGCCAAGTAGAGGTCGCAAGCCTCAAGTATTCAATGGGAGGATAGAAGAGGTAAGCACATTTATTAACGCAGCTCGTATATACATTAGGATGAAGATGACGGAGGAGGCAGCAATGACCCAGGTAGCCTGGGTGTTATCATATGTACAGGGAGGAATAGCAGAGGCGTGGAAGGACAATTTGATGGACGAGCTGGCCAAGAGAGAGTCAGAAGTGGAAACGGTGGAACAGCTATTTTCAAAAATCAGAAATAACTTTGGGGAAACGTCAGAGGAAGAAAGAAAGATCGAGCAGTTGTGGACAATAGAGCAAGGAGGAAGGACGTGCAACGAGTACATCCAAGAGTTCAAAAAAGTCACCAGGGGAAGCAGCTATGAGGGACAACCCCTCATTGAGGAATTTAAGAGAGGGTTGAACGGAACGATCAGAAGAAAACTAGCAGAGGCAGAAGAACTGCCATCCACCATAGGAGAGTGGCAAGAAAGAGCGGTAAGATTGGATAGGAACCAGAGGCAGAGTAGGGCAGAGAAGAGGATGTTGGGGAGGAATGCGATGTGCCCAGGAGGAAATGCGCAGCCAAGGGGAAGTTTCGGGAGGGGATCATATGGAGGAAGAGGGGGGCAAATAACCTGGTGGGCAGGAGTTCCACATACAGGAGGAAACAGGGGAGGAGGAGGAAACTTATTCAGCAGAGGAGGAAACCAAACGGGTCCACGGAGAGACCTGAATGCAATGGACATCAATAGGGGGAGAGGAGGGAACAAGACATGCTATCATTGTGGGAAGTTTGGCCATGTGGCCCGAAATTGTTGAGAGAGAAATAAAGTGAGAGTAGTGGAGATGCTGCAAGAGTCGGCAAAAGAAAATGGAGGTCAGTAAGCTCTTGGCTGGCCTCCTCAAATTTGTACAGTGTATTGCGCCCAGAAAAATTGGGCAATAAATTAAATTCCTGCAAAAACACTGAGAGAGTAAGAGACGTATGGCATACACTAAAGCCGCTAAGAGAAGTATGGATGAAAGTGGGACTAGAGAAGCTGGAGAACCATGAAGGGGTAGCAGTAAAAGCTCTGCTAGACAGTGGAGCAACAGGCCTATTCATGGATACGACCTTTGCAAGAGAAAAGAGGTTCAAAATGGAGAGGATGAAGTACCCTCTGCTAGTTAAAAACGTGGATAGAACAGTAAACGTAGGAGGAGCAATAACGCACCAAGTCGAGTGCAACATGTTCTTCAAAGGACATGTAGAAAGAGTCAGGATGGATGTGTACAACTTAGGGAAGACAGAGATCATACTAGGAATACCGTGGTTGGCAGCCCATAACCCAGAGATAGATTGGGAGAAAGAGGAGGTAAAAATGACGAGGTGTTCACCCATATGTGGGAAAAGAAAGCAAGAGGAGAGAAAAAAGGAAGTAAAGAAGATAGAAGAGGATGAAGATGAAGAAACGCTAAAGAAGTTGGTACCCAAAAGGTTTTGAAAGTGGAAAAAGGTCTTTGGAAAAAGGAAGTCAGAAAGAATGCCAGTGTGAAAGGCCTGGGACCACGCAATAGAGTTGAAAGAGAGGTTTATGCCAAGGAAAGGGAAAGTGTATTCCTTATCAAGAGAAGAAAAAGAGGAAGTGCAAGCATTTGTGGAAGATCAATTGCGAAAAGGGTACATTCATCCCTTCAAATCACTGCAAACATCACCAGTACACTTTGTGGCAAAAAAGGATGGTAAAAGGAGGATAGTACAAGATTATCGTTATATAAACCAATGGACGATAAAAAACAGATACCCACTACTACTTATTGCAGATATACTGGACAGAGTAGGGAAAAGGAAGGTGTTCACGAAGTTAGATCTGAGATGGGGTTACAACAATGTCAGGATCAAAGAGGGAGACGAATGGAAAGCAGCATTCACTATGCACATTGGAGCATATGAACCCACTGTAATATATTTCGGGTTAACAAACTCCCCCACTACTTTTCAAACAATAATAAATGACCTATTCCGGGACCTCATAAATCAGGGGGATACGGCAACCTTTATTGACGACATTCTAGTAGCAACAGATACAGAGGAAGGGCATGATGAGTTGGTGGAGGAAGTGTTAAAAAGGTTAGAAGACAATGACCTGTTTGTGAAACCAGAAAAATGCAAGTGGAAAGTGAGAGAAGTAGAATTTTTGGGAGTAGTAATTGGGCCAAGAGGAGTAGAAATGCAGAAGGAAAAGGTGGAGGGAGTACTAAACTGGCCAGCACCCAAAAACGTCAAAGAGGTGCAAAAGTTCTTAGGCCTAGCCAACTATTACAGAAGGTTCATAAAGGACTTTGCAAAGATAGCAGCACCATTACATGTACTGGTCAGAAAGGAGCAGAAATAGAAGTGGGAAAAGAAGCAAAAAGAGGTATTTAGAAGGCTAAAAGAAGTGTTCACAACAGAACCTATTTTAGTGATACTGAATATAGATAGAGAGATAAGGGTGGAGACAGACACTTCAGACTATGCGATGGAAGGAGTATTGTCACTAAAATGTAAAGATGGCAAGTGGAGGCCGGTGGCCTTCATCTCAAAGTCGTTAAACACTATAGAGCGAAACTATGAAATTCACGACAAAAAGATATTGGCAGTAATCGGATACCTTGAAGCATGGAGGCATTACTTGGAAGGAGCAAAACTGGAATTCGAAATCTAGACAGACCACAAAAACCTCTAGTATTTCATGACAAGCCAAAAGTTGAATCGATAACAAGTGCAATGGGCCCTGTATCTCTCGCGATTTAACTTTACCTTAAAACATGTTTTAGGAAAGAGTATGGGGAAGGCAGATGGATTAAGTAGAAGACCAGATTAGCAAGAAAGTGTGGAAAAGGATAACGAGGATCGAACGCTGATCAGGCCAGAGTGGGTCAGAGAGGTAGAAATAGTGATAGGAGAAGGGGATTTAAGGGAAAGGATAAAGAAGGCACAAGAAGGAGACGAAAAAGTAGTAAAAGCAGTAGAAGAGCTGAAGAAGGCAGGGGTAAAAACGTTGAGAGATGAGGAATAGGAAATAGAAGATGGAGTAGTACTGAAGGAAGGAAGAATATACGTATCAGAAAGGGAACTTAGGAGGGAGGTAATATGACTATACCACGATACCCCAGTAGGAGGGCACAGAGGAAGATAGAAGACGACAGAACTGGTTACCAGAAATTACTGGTGGCCAGGAGTAATGAAAGAAGTAGAGAGATATGTGGATGGATGTGATGCCTGTCAAAGATACAAGAATCGAAGCGAAGCACCGGCAGGAAAATTGATGCCCAACGCGATCCCAGAAAAGCCATGGAGTCATATTTCAGCAGACTTCATTACCAAGTTATCACTAGCCCAGGGATATGATGCAATTTTAGTAGTATGCAACAGATTTAGCAAAATGGTGCATTTCATAGCCACTATGGAAAAAACGTCAGCAGAGGGGTTAGCAAAGCTGTTTTGAGACCAGGTATGGAGGCTGCATGGCCTCCCAGAAAGCATCATATCGGACAGGGGAGTACAGTTTGCAGCGGGGATGATGAAAGAGTTGAATAACTTGCTGGGAATTCAAACGAAACTTTCGACAGCCTATCACCCACAAACAGATGGGCAAACAGAAAGAATAAACCAGGAGTTAGAACAGTACCTAAGGGTCTTCATCAACCACAGATAAGAACAGTGGCCGAATTAGCTAGGAACAACAGAATTTGCATATAATAACAAAATCTATGCAGCAACAAAAAACTCACTGTTCAAAGTAAATTACGGACAAGACCCAAGGATGGAATTTGAAGGTAGAAGGAAAGGGAAGTATGAGGTGGCAGGGAAATTTGTGGAAAAAATGAAAAAGATCCAGAAGGAGGCGAAAGCGGCACTAGGAAAGGCACAGGAGGAAATAAAGAAGTTTGTAGATAGGAAACAAGGAAAGAGAAAAGAATACAAAGTAGGGGACTTAGTGCTGTTAAGTACGAAGGACTTGAAATGGCAGATGAAGAGGAGAAGATCAGAAAAGCTGACAGAGTGCTTCATAGGGCCCTATAAAATCAAGGGAATCATCTCTAGTAATGCAATAGAGCTGGAATTACCCAGAACTAATAAAATACACCCTATAGTAAATGTAAGTAGAGTACAACTATACAAACCACAGGTAGAGGAACAGAAGAAGACACTGCTAAAACCGGTCATCATCGAAGGGGAAGAAGAATTTGAAGTAGAAAAAATTCTAAACAAACGAGTAGTATGGGGGAAGGAAAAGTTCTTGGTACGATGGAAAGGATATACGGTGGAAGGAGATACATAGGAGAGTAGAGAAAACCTGGAAAATGTGAAAGAGTTGGTAGAAGAGTTCGAGAGGAAGTATGGGGAAGAGGCAGAAGAACTTAGGCGATAGGAGCTGGAAGAAGAAGAGAAGGAATTTAGCTGGGAATTACCAAGGGAATTTACAGCTAAACTACTATACGGTTGGGGGAAAAGAAGATACAAAAGAGAAAGGGAGAAAAGATGGGATGAGAACTGGAATTGATGGAAAAATTCCTCGGGACGAGGAATCTTGAAGGGGGGACCATGTTATGAGAGCCCAAAGAAGGAACAAGTTTCCCATGCATTCAAATACTTGATTGCAAATATCAAGTCATATAATACAGACAAGATATAAATAGCGTGGGAACTTAAGTAATCACATCACGTGACAAGGGCATGTGATTGTAGAATATTCTAGAAAGACATGTGATTGTGGACTAGTAGTGTACAGCCACTTGTAAAAGTAGTATAAGTAGATAGTCAATCCAACGAGGAACTCTATCGAGTTCTTCCTAAACACTCACCTCGAGTCGTCCTTGAGTCGTCAAGACTTAGTGATAACAATCTAGCTGTAGCAGGATCTTAATAATAACTTCAATAGAGAATGACTGGTGGCAGATGAGCATACAATCGTATTGACCATTGTCAAACAGGCAGTATTTGTCAAGTTGTGCACTGTCCAGAGTTCTGTCAGAATAAGGCTGTGTCCTGCATAGATATTGCACAAAATCAAATGAATCTATTATTAATGGTTACTTACTATTTGTGATAGGTGCTTTGATACTTTAAAGAGTTTAAAAATGTGAAGTTAGATAAGTGACAAAAGATGTTGTTAAGTCTGAGGTCTAATCCTTAGACTATGAGTCCTTATATATAGAATTGTGATGGTCTGTGCACTAGGACAGATCATCACATGCTACTACCTATTGTTCTATATATGGTAGTGCATTTGTGCTTAATATAGTGATAACTTAACCTTATAGAGGCTGTCCTTTGTTCTAAGAAAAGGACAGATGACTATTTATGGATAATTAATAAAGTCCATATACAAACATTGAGGCCTTTATAT
>Ga0157360_1000554_pt1 | contig 14155 bp, 10 predicted proteins | sample AttlaeALBM1_FD_111483 | JGI IMG/M metagenome (GOLD analysis project Ga0157360, IMG submission 111483) | Fungus gardens microbial communities from leaf cutter ant in Ribeirão Preto, State of São Paulo, Brazil - Atta laevigata ALBM1 | ecosystem: Host-associated > Fungi > Mycelium > Unclassified ... | reverse complement strand
CGACGACAACTCCTACGATGACCTTGGTCACCCAACCGGAAGAACGGTCTCTAATTTGTTGCAGCATTCGAACCTCGATTCATCACTGACATTCTCAGGTAGCACAGTTGTATTGTTGATGCATCCTCAGTGGCACTACTAACATATGACTCATACCCAAGGAGGACGTCTACTTGATAGGTTCCACCATTATACGCATGTGCGCCACAATCTGACCATGTGCTTTCACGGAACAAATCGTTTCATCACACATAAACAGGGGAGAAGATTTCAATTATCACGATTCGCAAGCGTAGTCTTCGTAAAAATCTTGAATATCCGTTTATGTATCATAAAAAAAGCGCATCCTTCTGGATGCGCTTTATCTATAGCTCATGGGATGAATCGTGAAAACCGTCACTCCGACAACTCAACCAATGGCATCGGATATGCCATGCGACATATGTGGCACATTCAAGTGCCGCATACAGTTTAGTTAACTGAATCCTTAAGAGCTTTACCTGCCTTGAAGCCAGGCACCTTGGCTGCAGCAATCTTGATGGGCTTACCCGTCTGAGGATTACGGCCAGTACGTGCAGCGCGTTCCTTTACGCTGAATGTTCCAAATCCAACCAGTGCAACAGAATCGCCTTTCTTGAGGCTATCAGTGACCGAATCGATCATCGCGTCAAGTGCACGGGAAGCTGCCGCCTTTGAGATGTCCGCAGAAGCAGCAATGGCTTCGATCAGTTCAGATTTATTCACTATTTACCCCTTGGGATCAAAAATAATTACTTGGCTAATGCGCGTCGATCAATGCGAAGAATTGTTATGCATCGACCAACATTGTATAGCAACGGCTATAGTGGGGGTCAAGCATTAAACACCCAACAAACCGCGCCAAATAGCACTTTAGGCAAAAGTATAACGTTTTAGTACAGTCAATGGGTATTGATCGCAGACCGTTCAACGCTCATTTTATCACCTATTGCCTTATCCTTTTCAACTGTAATTTCATCACCCAAAGCAACTTCCAGTACCTGATCAATCCATTTGACAGGAATGATATCCAGCGCTTCCTTAATGGAATCAGGTACTTCCTTGAGATCACGACGATTTTCATCGGGAATCAATACGTGCTTGATCCCCCCCCTGCGAGCTGCCAGTAATTTTTCCTTCAAGCCTCCGATTGGCATGACTTCACCGCGCAGATTGATTTCTCCCGTCATCGCAACATCAGCATGCACGACACGATGACTGTAGGCAGACACAATAGCCGTCACCATCGCGGCACCTGCACTGGGGCCATCCTTGGGAGTAGCCCCTTCGGGGACGTGGATATGAAGATCATTTTCCTCAAATTGCGCTTTATCAATACCCAATGCTGCGGCGCGTGCCCTGACAACGGTCAAAGCTGCGCTAACAGACTCTTTCATGACGTCGCCAAGGGAGCCGGTTTTCTCCAGCTTGCCCTTGCCGGGGGTGATCACCGATTCAATCGAGAGCAACTCACCGCCGACAGAGGTCCACGCCAGGCCAGTCACACGCCCAACCTGGTCATCCTGATCAGCAATACCATAGCTGTAACGGCGCACACCCGCATAGGCTTCAATTTCGTCCTGCCCAAGAATACGGGTTTCCTGGTCAGCCTTCTTCTGCCCTTTCTTGTCTTTTTCCTGTTCTACATGCTGAAGCACTACTTTACGCGCAACTTTGGCGATTTGACGCTCAAGCTCACGCACGCCCGCTTCGCGAGTGTAGTAACGGATCAATTCCAGCAATGCATCATCATCAAAGGCGAGCTCATCCGCTTTCAGACCATTGGCCTTGAGCTGTTTGGGTACCAGATAACGACGTGCAATGGCGAGTTTTTCGTCTTCCGTGTAACCGGGGATACGGATAATTTCCATACGGTCCAGCAACGGCTCCGGAATGTTCATTGAGTTCGCTGTGCAGATGAACATGACATCCGACAAATCGTAGTCCAGCTCGAAATAGTGGTCATTGAACTTGTCATTCTGCTCAGGGTCCAGTACCTCCAGCAGCGCTGAAGCAGGATCGCCACGATGATCATTACCCAGCTTATCGATTTCATCGAGGAGAAAAAGCGGATTTTTTACCTCGGCACGCGACATCCTCTGCAAGAGCTTGCCTGGCATCGAGCCAATATAGGTACGACGATGCCCGCGAATTTCGGATTCATCGCGTACACCGCCCAATGAGAGCCTTGCAAACTTGCGATTGGTCGCGCGCGCAATCGACTGCCCCAGAGAGGTTTTACCTACCCCGGGCGGCCCAACAAGGCACAATACAGAGCCTTTCAGTTTTTTGACGCGTTTCTGAACAGCAAGATATTCAAGAATACGTTCTTTCACTTCATCAAGACCATAGTGGTCTTCATCAAGAATCGCAGCAGCACGCGCAATATCGTGCTTGACCCGTGTACGCTTTTTCCATGGCACAGCCAGCAGCCAATCAAGATAGGTGCGAACCACTGTAGCTTCAGCAGAGTTCTGTGCCATCAGTTTCAGCATGTTAAGCTCCTGCAGTGCCTTGTCATGCGCTTCCTGAGTCATACCGCTTTCGGCAATACGCTGCTCATACTGCTCGATTTCATTAGGGGCATTTTCAAGCTCACCCATCTCTTTCTGGATGGCTTTCATTTGCTCATTCAGATAGTACTCACGCTGGGATTTCTCCATTTGCTCTTTCACGCGGGAGCGAATACGTTTTTCAATCTGAAGAAGATCCAGTTCGGACTCGATCAAAGACAACAAGTGCTCGATTCGATCACGAACCTTGTCCATTTCAAGCAGAGACTGTTTATCATCAACGCCCAGAGCCATATGGGTAGTAATGGTATCTACCAAACGCGCTGGATCATCGATGCTTTGTAGCGCCGTCAGTGCCTCGCCGGGCACTTTCTTGGATTTTTTAACGTACTGCTCGAATTGATCCATCAGTACACGAACAAGGGCTTCCTGCTCGCGTTCGTTCAGTGGCTGACTTTCACGCGCCACATACTGGACTGTGGAGAAGGTCTCACCATCTTCCACCGCTGTGACTTCAACCCTTTCACGCCCTTCTATCAGTACTTTGACCGTACCGTCAGGCAACTTGAGCAGCTGCATGATCTCGGCGACCGTGCCTACCGTAAAGAGATCCTCTATACCCGGCTGGTCCTGCCCCGCTTCGCGCTGTGCAACCAGCAGAATCTGCTTGTTCTCTTGCATCGCAGTTTCAAGCGCGTTGATGGAACGCTCACGTCCAACGAAGAGAGGAATGACCATGTGTGGATAGACAACAACATCGCGCAAGGGGAGTAGCGGGAGTGTGTGCGTCTGTTCGGGAGTGTTCGCCATCGCAGACTTTCCTTATGAAAATGGGGGTAGAGGTCAATACCAGTGTAAATCGTAACAGCAAGCAGCATCACAGGCCTGCATCCGGTGTATTGTTAATAACCGACACCTCAATGCGATGAGCGGCTCAGCCTCTACCGGATTTACTTTAGTTATGGGGGCAACAGGAAGGGATTGCAAGTCGATAGTCACTATTGGGCCAGTGGCGTTATGCTCAATAAAAAACAAGGGAGCCCTATGGAAAGGACTCCCTGATTGATTCAAGCATTGACTGTCTCACGCAAAAAAATGCGTTGAAATATCAGTCCATCAAAAGCTTAAGCATCGTGATTAGCCGTTCGCTTGGAATCTTCTTCATCTTGTGAATAGATTTTGAGCGGTTCGCTTACACCGTTAATCACGTTGGCATCAACGACTACTTTGGAAACATTGCTCTCTGAAGGGATATCGTACATGGTATCCAGCAAGACTCCTTCCAGGATCGAACGCAGGCCACGTGCACCTGTCCCACGCTCCATGGCTTTATTGGCAACAGCCTTGAGCGCTTCTTCCCGGAAGTCGAGTTCGACATTTTCCATTTCGAAGAGTCTTTCGTACTGACGGACCAGAGAGTTCTTGGGCTCAGTCAGGATACGCACCAGTGCTGCTTCATCCAGTTCATGCAACGTGGCTACAACAGGAAGACGCCCGACAAATTCGGGAATCAGGCCAAACTTGACCAAATCATCCGGCTCCACGTCAGCCAGAATATCCCCAACACCGCGTGTGCTTTCCTTACTTTTGACGCTCGCGTTGAAACCGATACCGCCTTTCTCTTCACGATCACGAATGACCTTGTCGAGACCAGCGAATGCCCCACCCACGATAAACAGGATATTGCTGGTATCCACCTGCAAAAACTCCTGCTGCGGATGTTTACGCCCCCCCTGTGGTGGAACGGATGCTGTCGTACCTTCAATCAACTTCAGCAGTGCCTGTTGAACACCTTCACCCGAGACATCGCGAGTAATGGAAGGGTTCTCGGACTTGCGTGAAATCTTGTCGATCTCGTCAATGTAAACAATACCGCGCTGAGCTTTCTCGACATCGTAATCACAGGCTTGCAGAAGCTTCTGGATAATATTTTCAACATCCTCCCCCACATACCCGGCTTCGGTCAGCGTAGTCGCATCAGCAATGGTAAAGGGAACATTCAACAAACGTGCCATGGTTTGAGCCAGCAGTGTTTTACCACTACCCGTAGGACCAATCAGCAAAATATTACTTTTACCAAGCTCAACGTCGTCCTTGTTTCCTACCTTGAGGCGTTTGTAGTGGTTATAGACCGCTACGGAAAGTACCGTTTTGGCACGTTCCTGTCCGATAACATATTCATCCAGCGTGTGGCTGATTTCATGAGGCGTTGGCAAACGCTCCTGATCGTCATCCTCCGATGCCGACTCAAGCACTTCTTCACGAATGATGTCATTACAGAGATCAACGCACTCGTCACAAATATAGACGGAAGGGCCGGCAATCAGTTTTCGTACTTCATTCTGGTTTTTACCACAGAATGAACAGTACAAAAGCTTACCGTTATCATCCCTATCTTTTTCGTCGGCCATGCATGTACCTCATCTTTACGTAGTGACACAAAGGACACTACTCTTGCGGATTCTATTCATGCGCCCTATCCAGGGAGCAGAGATCAGCGATCAAGCGCCCGGACGTTTATCCAGCACGGCATCAATCAGACCATATTCAGCAGCACGGTGGCTATTCATGAAATTATCACGATCCGTATCGCGCTCAATGGTCTCAAGGTCCTGCCCCGTATGTTTCTGCATGATACGGTTGAGTTCCTGACGAATAGTGAGAATTTCCTGGGTATGGATCTCGATATCCGACGCCGGCCCCTGGAAACCGCCCAGTGGCTGGTGAATCATCATGCGCGAGTGCGGCAAAGCAAAACGCTTCCCTTCGGCCCCACCCGTTAACAATAGGGCGCCCATACTGGCAGCCTGCCCAATACACAAAGTGGACACATCCGGCTTGATAAACTGCATGGTGTCGTAAATAGACATGCCTGCCGTGACAGAGCCACCCGGAGAGTTGATGTAGAGGTGAATATCCTTGTCCGGATTTTCAGACTCCAGAAACAACAATTGAGCGACGACAAGATTAGCCATGTAATCCTCGACCGGCCCTACCAGAAAGATCACCCTTTCTTTAAGAAGACGGGAGTAGATGTCGTAAGAACGCTCGCCGCGAGCACTTTGCTCCACGACCATGGGTACTAGTCCGCCGGCATTACTGATTTCAAACTCGCTGCGCATAGTGACCTAACCCTTAGTCATGTAGAAGATAATCATGAAGAGGATATTCATCGCGGCCTCATCAGCAAAATCCGATGGCCTATCCTCAACAGTCAAACAATGAACTCTATATGTAATCAAACCATAAACCTGAGCGCGCGTCATGCACAAGTGACTGGCAAGGGTGAAAAAAGCCTATTGACCCATAACGCACACAACCCGACCGAAGCCGGGCTATGCATTGCATCATTTGCGTGGGCTGTGGCAGTTGCATTCACTATGCCATTCACGCTCATAGTGCCATTCACACTCACAATGCCACACATGAGCAATTTTACCTACCCACTCAGGACTCCGGTTTTTCTTCCTGCTCGGTTTCAGCAGTATCGGCATCTTCCTGAGCCTGGCCAGCTTGCTGAGCAAACTCGAGTGCCTGCTGATAAGACATATCCTTATCAACAACATTGGCGCTCTCAAGCAGTTTTTCAACTGCCTTGTTTTCCAAAACAGCAGAACGCAACTGAGTTTTCATCTGGTCGTTGCTCATGTATTGCTCGACCACTTCTTCAGGTTGCTGGTACTGCTGTGCAACATCTTTTGCAAATGCACGCATTTCGTCGTCGGAAGCTTCCAGCTTGTTATGGCTGATGACTTCCGCCAACAAAAGGCCGACCTGAACACGTGAACGACCCTGCTCTTCGAAGAGTTCGCTTGGCAGCTGACTCAGATCAAAATCCTCACCCAGACCAAACTGCTGGGCAGCCTGTTGCTTAAGGGTATCAATTTCCTGCTGGACGAGCGCACGAGGCACTTCGATAGAGTTGGCAGATTTGAGTGCTTCGATCACCTGCTGCTTCACAGCATTTTCAACCGAAGTGTCGAGCTGGCTTTCCATGTTTTTGCGAACTTCAGTCTTGAGTTCATCAACATTACCGCTCTCAACGCCAAAGCGTGCGGTGAATTCTGCGTCAATCTCGGGCAATGTCTGTGCCTTGACTTCATGAACGCGCGTTTTGAACGTTGCTTCCTGACCTTTCAGGTTTTCGGCCTGATAATCGTCAGGGAAAGTAACGTTCACAACAGGCTCATCACCCGCCTTGGCACCGATCAGCTGCTCTTCGAAGCCTGGAATCAGACTATTGGAACCCAATACAAGGTCATACTCTTCGGCCTTGCCACCTTCAAAGGGCTCTTCACCGAGAAAGCCTTCGAAGTCGATCTTGACCTGATCGCCGTCTTCTGCAGCACGCTCAACAACAGCCCAATCAGCACCCTGTTTGCGTAGTTCTTCAATGGCGTTGTCAACGTCGGCATCAGTGATCTCGGCTTTGGGACGATCAATTTCCTTGCCGGCGATATCATTCAGTTCGATCTGAGGGTAGACCTCGATATTGGCAACGAATTCCAGATCCTTGCCCGCTTCGTTAACAACCGTTTCGATTTCAGGATAGCCCGCAGGGTTCAGTGATTCTTCACCAAGCGCATTTACATAGCTTTCACGGATGATTTCGCCGACGGCCTCATTACGAGCGTCCGCACCGAAACGGCTACGAACCACCTTGAACGGAACCTTGCCAGGACGGAAGCCGTTGAGTTTTACGTTTCTGGCGGTTTGCTGCAGACGTGCATCAGCGGCCTGATCAACCTGCTCAGCAGGTACCTTGATGGTCAGGCGGCGCCCGATCGGGGAAGTCGTTTCGACAGACACTTGCATGAATGGTCCTCTACCCGTCAAACGGGGAATTACGTATTGGGTTCACGTGAAAAGAGCGATCCGACAGAATCGACACCACGAGAACCATGGTTAGTTTAATTAGTCTTGAGGGCGGTAATTCTAAAAACCCTGCCACCTGCTGGCAAGTAGCATATGACGATAGGTGGAGACTTTTAGCATATTATTCAAGAGGAAGAGCCAAAAAAGTCATGAATTCTGGTCAGAATCAGGCGAAAGACAGAAAAAGCCAGCTTATAAAAAGCTCGTTAACACCTCACCCCACTCTATTTTACCCCTACCCCTATACCCAACAACGACATTACAAAAGACGTCAGACAGCAACACAAGGCAGCGTTATGGAACGCATCTTTCCTTCCACGCACACGTGATTCTGATAATTCAAGAGATTCACCAGGCCAAAAGTTCCAATAAACCAGGAATTCAATGCATGGGTGCAATAAAAGAACATATTACAAGGGGACGTGAAAACGCATGTTTTTGTCGCTTTAAGGAATGCAGTAGTGCCTTATCCAAACGCCGTTCAAACCCTGTGTGCCACATCCCGTCTCATGACTGGTGCAGGGGATAACATGAAATATCAAACATGGCAGACGACGATAAGATAGCAACAAGACAACAAATATGCTGAACACGTAGATAAAAAAGAGGGAATAAAAAATAATCAAGAGGAAGGTATTCGGAATGGGGTGGATGATGGGGATCGAACCCACGACCACCGGAGCCACAATCCGGGGCTCTACCACTGAGCTACATCCACCATAACCGAATTTTAATCATCAACCAGAAATGCCTAATTGGCACGCCCAGCAGGACTCGAACCTGCAACCTACGGCTTAGAAGGCCGTTGCTCTATCCGGTTGAGCTATAGGCGCATGGTAGTCGAGAGAGTCTTACTTGTCAATTCACATTTTCGAAAAATCTTTTCAAAAACAATGAGTTGGTCGGGATAGAGGGATTCGAACCCCCGACATCCTGCTCCCAAAGCAGGCGCGCTACCAGACTGCGCTATATCCCGATACAGGCGCCGATCTCGTCGATGCGGTGCGCATTCTACTGAATTTATTTTCTGGGTCAAGCATGAATTTCACATACATGTTCCCCAAGTGACTGAGAACACGTGAAAAACACCCCGCCAAGCCGCATTTTTACGCGTTTTAAACCATTATTTTTTCTTTTTTGAAGAGAACAATTATTAATGAAGATAATCATGCGAATACATGAAAGAGAATGGCTACAGCGTGCGTAATGCCTGTTATACTATTCGCCTCAAGGGTTTTATCTGCCTTAAAGGTCTGCCCCATTCAACATCATGTCAATAAAGGATACCCGAACGATGGCCGCGCAATTAATCGATGGCAAATTGGTCGCACACACAGTTCGTGCCCATGTTGCTGAAGCCGTCGCCCAACGTCATCGCGATGGATTACGTACACCGGGACTCGCTGTAGTACTGGTAGGCGATGATCCAGCCTCGGAAGTGTATGTAGGTAGCAAGGAGCGTGCCTGCAAGGAGGCGGGGATTCGCTCCTTCATGCATCGCCTGCCGAGTGATACTGATCAGCAAACGCTCGAAGCGTTGGTTGACACCCTGAATGCTGACCTTCAGGTCGATGGTATTCTGGTACAGCTTCCTCTTCCAAAGCATCTGGATGAGCGTCCAATACTTGAGCGCATTCTTCCCAACAAGGATGTCGATGGATTTCATCCCTACAATCTCGGTCGATTGGCACAGCGGCTCCCTACCCTTCGTCCGTGTACTCCCAAAGGAGTCATGACGCTACTGGAGTATTACAACCTTCCTGTCCGGGGACTGGACGCCACCATTGTCGGGGCCAGCAACATCGTTGGACGCCCAATGTCTCTCGAACTTCTGTTGGCGGGCGCAACAACAACGGTATGCCATCGTTTTACACAGGATCTTGAGCAGAAAGTACGTCAGACAGATCTGCTCGTTGTGGCTGTTGGCAAGCCCGGTCTGGTAAAAGGCGAATGGATCAAGGAAGGTGCCACGGTAATCGACGTGGGCATTAATCGACAGGCCGATGGAAAACTGACAGGTGATATTGAATTTGCCCCGGCTGCCGAACGCGCCAGTTGGATTACCCCGGTTCCCGGAGGTGTGGGACCAATGACAGTCGCATCGCTGCTTGAAAATACGCTCCAGGCTGCCAAGATACATGATCAGGATAATCAGTGATGCCTATAATTCGAATGGCTGTATAAGCGTGTTTATCGTCATGAGCGAAAACCATTTTAAATGCTGTAGAATGCAGTAACGATAAGACACATAGCTGATTTCCACGAAATTTATAGCAACGCTTATAGCAATGTTTATAGTGCAAGCCAGGACAGCAGGCAGATTGACAGAGCTAACCAAATAGCAAGACGAAACACTCTCCATGGAGGAATGCACGATGAGCGAAGAGCAAAAAAAAATGAATGTCGAGAGCTTCAACCTGGATCACACCAAGGTTAAAGCACCCTACGTCCGCCTGGCCGGTATCAAGGAAGGCGTTAAGGGCGATCGTATTCACAAGTATGACCTGCGTATCAGCCAGCCCAACAAAGAACATATGGAGATGCCTGCGCTGCACTCTCTGGAACACCTGATGGCTGAGCTGTCACGTAACCACAGTGACAAAATCGTTGATATCAGTCCCATGGGCTGCCAAACCGGTTTTTATGTGGCACTGATCAACCACGATGACTACGAAGACGTGCTCAATATCATCGAACAGACGTTGAAAGATGTTCTCGAAGCCAAGGAAGTACCTGCATGTAATGCCATTCAGTGCGGTTGGGCTGCAAGTCATAGCCTCGAAGGTGCGCAGGAATTGGCTCGCGGACTGCTGGCCAAACGCGATGAATGGACACAGGTATTCGCCTAATGGCTGCTGATTCAGTTGATATTGCCTTGATTGGCGCCATGGCTCAGGAAGTGGATGCCCTCCTTCAGCGTTTCGAGGGTAAGGCAGAGCGCAGTGAGCATGGCGGTTCGGTTTTCCATCGGGGCACTTTGTGCGGCAAGGATGTCGTTCTACTGGAATCCGGTATTGGCAAAGTCAATGCTGCCGTAGCAACCACCATTACCTTTGAGCGTTTTTCACCCAGTGCCGTTATCAATATCGGTTCTGCCGGTGGCTTGGGAGAAGGTCTTAATATCGGTGATGTTGTCGTTTCATCACATGTGTTCCACCACGACGTAGATGTGACTGCCTTTGGCTACGAACCGGGGCAGATCCCTGGAATGCCTGCTAATTACAAGGCCGATGCTCAACTGGTGGCATTGACGCGCAAAGCCATAGAGTCCCTTTCAGGCATCAATGCGCATGAAGGCGCAATCGGTTCAGGGGATGTCTTTGTCGCCGGCAAGGACGCAGTCGTCAGTCTACGCAAACGGTTTCCGACCTTGATTGCAGCCGAAATGGAAGCCGCAGCCATCGCTCAAACCTGTGAACGTTTTCATTGCCCCTTCGTAGTGACTCGCGCCATTTCGGATCTTCCCGAAAAAGAGGGTAATAACGTTGATTTTGAAACGTTCCTGACCAAGGCAGCTGAAAATTCTGCAGAGATGGTCGTTAAAATACTCGAAGCATATCACTGATGACATGTACCAGGTATTTCCCTGATCAATATCAAGCACCTTTATGATATTCACCCTGCATACAATCAGATGATACCTTCGATGACAGTATGGCTCACTACGGTGAGCCATTTTTATTTCTTTGCAAGGTAAAATAAGTGCCACGAGACAAGTCTGCCTGTTCAGCATTCCAACGGCATAAACTCTAAATGACGCCTGTTTCAATTTCAATTCATCAAACCGGGTGGAGCTTCACTACTCAACAAGGCAGCGATAATGAGTAAAAATCCCCCTACCCCAATTTCGATCCCTAATGTCATAAAAATACCGGGCGGTTGTTGTTTGGCTTTGGGTGTCCAGCAAAATCGATTTAAAGTAGCCAATAACAACATCACAGCAAACAACAGGCATTTTAAGGCGACACATTGCCCATAATGCGTCAGGAATATCCCACTCCAACGTCCCACCATGTCCAATGACTGCACACCCCCCGTTACTGCAACAATGAGAACACACCCCATACCTAGCCTTGAAAATCGTCCTAGCGTCAACTGAGCCAATAACGGACAACGGTAGCAGATCAGAAACAGCCCGGGGAGACACCCCAGCCACACACAGGCGGCCACGACATGTAGCGCAAGGGCAACCAACACACCCATCGGGACTAGTGTGCCATGCCCCATAAGCGGTTGCAGAATAAGGACCAGCACCAGCAACACCACCTGAAGTGTGCGTAAGCCATTCTGAATGCGGAAAAAACGATGGACTCGAAGAAGAGGCTCGCACCCTAATGCAAGCAGAAGTAGTACAAGACAGTGCCTGAGCTCACTACCAAAATGGGTTTGCCACAAGACAATACCCATCATGGGAAGAGCACGATGGAGGGAGGGTGCACCCGTCATTTCAACACTTATCAAGGGCCACCATAACAGACCAGCTAACAGCGAAAAGATTGAACCGACGACTATCCATCGTCTCAAGACGCTTTGAACAAAAATTCTATCCGAAGTCTTGGGGATGACCCATTTCGCCAGCACGGCACTTCCTGTTACCCATGCCAATCCGCCAATGAAAAGCGTATGCGCTAAAGGCAGCAGTACATCAAGAACCCAAACTGAAGAGATATCAGGAAGTAGAGCCGTCATAGCCACCATTGAACCAGAAATAGCCTGCTTGAGTGTACTGTGTGGAGCATATAACCGAGAAATGAGTGCGACTTCGCTCTGATGAGGTCCGTCGCATATCAGGGAGGCCAATCAAGGATGAAAGCATTTACAGCCTTGAATAATGTGAATAATCACCAAGCGTTCAGACATTCATCAATGTGTGAATTGATCAGATAAAATGTCAGCGGTCACACGCACACTATCCTCCAAGCCCCTATACTTTATTCAATACTGAATTATTTGATACTGAACTTGAGGGTATCGGTAATACGATGAGTATCAATGGAAGTGATGTTCATCTTCACGCTGTACTCTCCTGCCTTTAACGCAGGCAGCGCCACAGTGTAACTGCGATGATCGCCTGTCTCTTTAACAGCAGAATCTACTTTCAACTCGCCCAACGGAATGGAATGCCCTTGGGAGTCAACAAGCGTCAGCTGACTCAATGCTGCTTCGACTCCTTCGCTGAAAGTCAGCTCAAGGGATGAAGGAGCCTGTGAAACAATAGCGTTATTGGCGGGAGAGCTAGTAACAAGGTGAGCATGAGCCAGGGCCAAAGGGGAGAATACCAAACCAACTAAAACAACAAAGAATTTCAACATGATGAAATACCTGCAGAATGAAGTTAGTCTACTCTACTCCCTAAAGATGATGACAACCATATCACTTAAGATTGAGAAAAGTATTTATCACTAGAGTTCGGCGCACAAGAGGGGAAACAACAGGCAAAAAAGCCCCTCGGCAACCGATCAACATACAAGCAGATCCGATTGTTGGCCGAGAAGCCTTTTGGGCTCAGCGCATGTGAGCGACATCGTTATGCCATTAACGTTTATCGAACACCCAGCTTGTGCCTTCACGACTATCCTTCAGCACAATACCCAATGATTCCAGTTCCGCACGAATGGCATCTGCACGGGCAAAATCCTTGCTCTTTTTCGCCTCGGCACGTGCCATGATCTGCGCCTCTATTTCGTCTGCTGGAAGAGGCAAGTTGGATTCATCCCCGCCCTGCAGAAAATCATTTGAACCACGCTGAAGAATCCCCAGAATATCAGCAAGGCGTCGTAATTCGTAGGCCAAGGCTGGCGCCAATTCAGGCTGATCGCTTTTGGCCCGGTTAAGTTCACGAGCAAGATCAAACAGAGCAGCCAATGCAACGGGCGTATTGAAATCATCATCCATTGCATTGAAGAAACGCTCAGCGTATTCACCAGACACTTTACCCTCTTTCGCCGTGACCGCATCCAGAGCAGTGTAGAAGCGAATGAGCGAACGGCGTGCCTCTTCCAGCGAATCATCAACGTATTGCAAGGGGCTACGATAATGACTGGAAAGCAAGTAATAACGCACGACTTCCGGGTCATTGTCTTTCAGTATGTCACGCAGATAGAAGAAGTTGCCCAATGACTTGGACATCTTTTCACTCCCCAAACGCAGCGCACCGACATGCATCCAGACATTGGCAAAGGGCTCTTCATTAGCCGCTTCGCTCTGGGCAATTTCGTTTTCATGGTGAGGAAAGACAAGATCTGGCCCTCCACCATGAATATCGAAATTATTGCCCAGGCAGCATTTGGACATGGCCGAGCATTCGATATGCCACCCCGGGCGCCCTGGACCCCATCGAGAAGGCCAACTTTGTTCACCGGGTTTGGCCGCTTTCCACAGGACGAAATCGAGCGGATCTTCCTTGGCCTCATCCACTTCAATGCGTGCCCCTGAACGCATATCGTCAGGATTGCGATTACTCAGTTTGCCATAATCGGCGAAGCTACGAACGCGGTAGTAAACGTCACCGTTTTCCGCGGGATAGGCATGACCTTGCTCAACCAACCGCTCAACCATCGCCAGAATTTCGCCAATATAAGCAGTGGCACGGGGTTCTTCGTCAGGAGGACGAATACCCAATGAGCGTTCATCTTCATGCATGGCATTAATCATGCGGGCAGTCAGAGAAGAGATAGGCTCCTCATTGTCATGGGCACGTGCGATGATTTTATCGTCTACATCGGTGATATTGCGGACGAGCCGGACAT
>Ga0157360_1000552_pt1 | contig 14167 bp, 16 predicted proteins | sample AttlaeALBM1_FD_111483 | JGI IMG/M metagenome (GOLD analysis project Ga0157360, IMG submission 111483) | Fungus gardens microbial communities from leaf cutter ant in Ribeirão Preto, State of São Paulo, Brazil - Atta laevigata ALBM1 | ecosystem: Host-associated > Fungi > Mycelium > Unclassified ... | reverse complement strand
CACCTCCATTGGTAAGCCTGTGAATCACAACGTCTCGTTCTGTTCAATAAATTAATAGGTCCTGAGCCTAGACCTGAAGAGCATTATTAGGAGCAGATATGCTCCCAACAGAAAAAAGCGTCTGACCTTCAATATTACTGAAGAGAATTTCGTTATCGATGAAATCCTGACGTACCCCTTTTGCGCGTTCCGTGACCGTGGACCGTACAAAAGCGCCGACATTGTTGCCCGCCACTCCAGAAACAACTTCAGGAGTGTGCCACTCCACAGCATGATTGCGCGCCAGAGAAAGGGCTGAGGCATATCCCGCATCAGTTCCGTCCGTTCCGCGAAGGGATGTCGCACCGAAAACAATTCCGGTCTGCCAGGCGTTCGGATTTGAAACAAAGACTACTCCGGCCGCTGCATCCGACGTACCAGTCGTCTGCCCCCCACCGGCACCAAGCTGGATCCCGTACACGCCTCCGCCTACATTCGGAGCGTAAGGATTGGACTGACCGACAGCCAGCCCACCAAAGTTGACGGCCTCCAGTTCCATGACAAAGGTCGGCTGATAATTCACACCCGCGAGGCGCCATGCCTCTCCATAATATGCATACGCAGTTGTCGTCGTCGGGGTGGAGGTATCGTCAGCAACGCCCCAGGCAGCCACACCGATCGAACTTGGTTGGAAGCCAAGCATCTCAGGTGCGGTTTTTGCATCAGACGTGCGGGATGCAGCGACGAAAGCACTATTTCCATACTGAGCAACGGACGCACACTGCGCATCCTGTAGTGCCCACGGTCCAATGGACGTTTCAGCCATCGTCCGGGACAGCCAGTCATTATTCGACGCCGCTTCACGATCACTCAATCCAGGGTTGGCAGCCGCGCCCCCAATCAGCACACGGTCAGCAAAACGGCTGATTTTCGCGCCTTTGTCCTGATAAAATTCTCCAGTCGGCTTAGAAACCGCAGGAGCGCCAGCAATCTGAGATGCCGTTGCCGTAACAGTGTGCTGACCGCTGGCATCTGCAAGAACGAGAACTTCGTTTCCGGTCAGCGTTTCAAGTTTTGGATATCTATTAAAAACAGGCATAGTCTTCCCCATCCTCCGCAAATATTCATGCTGGAGGCCTGTCTGTCAGTTTTGAGTGACGCTGATCTGAATACTGCCAACTGCCAGAGCCTGATCGCCGTTTGCCGGAATATCCAACTGACTGCCGTTGAGACGCACATCAAGAACGGATGTAACCGTTAAGCCAGCTCCCACATATGCCAGATAGGATAGCCTGCTATAGGCGTACCCACTGCCTACGGTCGTACCTGCAATATCCTGTGCAATTGCATTCTGGATTGCTGTAATGGCCTGCTCTGTTCCCACAGATGCCGGTACAACAACAGTCATGGAAACATTCAGGACTAAAAGAGAGGGCGCTCGCACACCAAATGCAACACCAAGCGCCCTGACCTCATCTACAGCGTCATAAACCTGTGTCAGCAGTTGGTCAGAAGGAACGCCGCTGCCATCATTCAAAACAACAGTAAAATAGCCAGAACGTGCGGTATCATCCGCAGCCAGCCCGTCCCGCAACGAATATGACAGACCTGTCTGAACACCCAAAACAGCATTTCCAACTGCCGCCCTGCTGGCGGACGCTTTCGCTGCCAGCCACAATGGAAAGCGAGCCCGAAGCTCCGCGTCCGTTTCCTGATCCGAACCATTCAGAAACGCCGCAGGGTTTGTAACCGTATCAATGCCCGAAATGGCCGTACCCATCAGACAGATTGCGCCAATGGGGACATTGCCGATTGCACCGGCAGTCTGACACTGAACCGGAACCGAAATATTCGACACACCAGCCGCGCGTACATAACCACCAGCCGTTTCAGACCAGACTGCAAGCGTGCTATCTTTCACCACACTAAAAGACAGACCAGAAACCGTTCGCGCAATCGTGCCAGGCACAACAACAGCCGATTGCTGGGATGGCGAAAAAGACGACATGGTTAGCAGCCCGGTGGAGGATGTTCCCGGGAGGCGTGACATCCCGAAATCCTGGACAAAACTGTCACAATCTTCTGCAGTACACGTCGCCAAACGGGTTCGAAATAAAGTTTGCAACACCAGATACTGCAACCACAGCCCAATGCCGCCAACACTTTCCATCAGCGCACGAACTGGTGAACCAACAGAAACATCCAGCAATTGCGCACAGGAAGATTGCGCCGTTACCACTGCGGTAGAAACCGTTGTGGCAAACGAGCGAAGAGAAAGAGACATTACATCCTCCAGAGGCGCCTGACCGAAGCAGGCACATCTTTTTACGAAGAAAAATCCAGGGTCTGCGGTTGCCCGGTGTCAGCATCCACATAGGAAATCTTGCACTGACACACACCGTTAGGGTCCGCACTTATATCGACCTCAACAGGGGAATAAGGATCCACCCCTGTATCTTTTTGAACCTGAGTCCGAATGGCCGCCTGCATTGCAGAAGGAACGACGACGTTCCCAATCATACCTTGCAAGCCAACGCCATAATCAAGCTGCCAGATATAATCCCCGGAGTTTGTCAGTAATCGCCGCAAAATACGTTGACGAACTTCTTCCGAACCAGAAACAACAGAAAGCCCACCATTTTCCACGAGCAGATCGCCGCCATAAAAATGCCCAATGGAACTCATCCTACCGGCCCTCCTGTGGACTGTGTTCCGACAAGGTGAATATGATTGTTCAGTAAATGCTCATCGGTCTGGACGTCACCGGAAAAGACCTTCAGGCCATTTGCAGACAATATGGCCCTAACGCTGCCAACCGTCAGAACAATCTCATCTTGAGAGATGACGAAACTTGAGGTTCCGGCCCCAAGCGTCACGCCTTTTCGTCCGATCTGGCACCAGCCAGCTTCTGCATTTTCCTGCATGGAAGACGATAAAGCGTCGCTAGCAGGTGGTTCGCCACACCCCGCACGGATCAGCATTTCTCCGGGTTGGACAACACTTCCATCCAGAGGCGAGACAGGCGCTCTCACAACAGTGTCGAAAACTGCTCCAATCGCAACAAGATGTTCAGCATCTCCTTCAATCGGAAGCAGCACAACATGGGTGCCGGGTTCGGAAGGACAGGCGATCCTGAGATCTCCCGCCTGAACCCCTCCAACATCTGCAATCCAACCCGTCTCTATGTCATCCGGTTGAATTTTGACTTTGATCGCGTGGTTGACAGGATCAACAGCAGACACCACTCCAAAAACATCATGCGCGCTTCTATTGACCAGTGCAGCACTGACCATCTGCATTTGTGTCATGCCTCACTCTCCCCGTTTGCGTAACACGACATGCTGTACAAAACCCTCTTCCAGCGAAAATCGTGATACAACCTGATCCACTCCAAGAATTTCCTCTGCCTGTCCCGACGCAATCCGCATAAATTGACGCGGTCCAAAGCCGATCAGACCAGGCATTGAGACCCGTGCAGACACTGCATGAGCAGCTATCCGCTCATATTTTCCACGAGCCAATCGTCGAAGATCTTCCACCCTGCGACCCGGAACCCTAAAACTGTGAAATGTTTTCTCTGTTACAGGCGCACTTTCTGAGAATATTTTTCCATCGTAATATAAATGAGTGCTGTTACGCTGCCTTGAATCCCAGGAAGCAAGATGCACTATGATCCCTGATGATAGCTGCAAATCTCGAGCAATATCCGTCTCGAAAACAATTCCATTTGCATCAATGACGCTCTGGGCTTGATTCGAAATCTGCATTGGTTGACACACCAGCGCCTTCCCATCTGCGTACAGATCGCAAAGTGCCTCACGTGCAACAGAAAATGCCAGATCGGCTGCAGTCTGAAAGCGATGTTGAGAAAGAAAAGAGCCGCGCTTATGTTCGATTTGCCAGAACTGCCCCAACATATGATCCGGCATATCGGTCGGAAATGATACTCGTGCGTCTAGCCCGCCCGCCTCAGCTAGTACGGACAGAAGATCAGATCCGGTATGATTCAACCATGCGTCTTGCACACGCAGATCAATCAATTGTGCCAGAGCATCCCTACATTCCATTTCGATAACGGAATACATTGAAAGAACACGCACATGATCCACGCGCCCCTGAAAAATCGTGCTCCAATTCGGAGTAGCTACCTTTAGATCCCGAATTTCTACAGACACCCATGGCGTGACCGTAGCGCCGCTTTCAAACCAGAGTGCAGAACTGCTTACTGACGCTTGACTGCGAACAAAGGTCAGAACTGCAGTGTCACACGCCTCATATCTATGAGAATCAATTTCGAATTTTTTTAAAAATAATACGGAATTTTCAATCCCGTACCACAGGACACGAACCTCTAATTGACGATCTGTCATTGTCCCACGTCATCAGGAAGACCTGACGAACTCTCCGATACAGTTCCTGGAATTTTCAGCGTAAGAACTGTTTCAACCCACCCCAGATCAGGATCATTCAGCCCATTGAAATCCGCGATCCGCCACCACTGGCAAGCATCGCCCAGTTCTTTCGCCGCAACGTGAAACAGAGAAATATCCGCCGAAGTTACGATAATATCTTTCATGAATCCTCACGAATGAACTGCCGGCATTTGTGCCGTGAGGCCTTGTGCCTGTCGGACATACGCGTTCGACCGATTGACCAACCCTCCGACGTCTGCCCCCACGCTTTGTACGGCTGCATTTCCCATAACAGCGGAGAGAGAAGAGGCATTCTCGATCTGGATATTTTCAATATTCTGGCCAGAAATTTCGAGTGCCGACATCAATCCTTGTCCAGAAACACTAAGTTGCTGCGACAAACTATCCAGAACTGTCGAGGCGCCTGCCAGATTCGTAGCCCCTTGGCTTAAAGCACTGGTTGTCGCGAGTGCGTCACTGACTTTGGCAAGAGAGCCACCCGCGCCAACCAATGTGCCCAAAGGCATGAGCTGACCTACAATCGAGCCAACCTGTCCACTTTCGACAAACAAACCGTCAGACACGGCAGAAATAACATCCGTTAATTGAGTCAAACCGCTGTCAACATCATTTCCCAAAACATCTGAAAGCGTATTTCCTACGGTTGCAGAACCCACACTTTCTGCTGGTCTTTCAAGAGTAAGCTCATATGAGCAAAGCGCACCTTTCGCTTCATAAGAATAAACGAAGCGTACAATCCAGACTTGTAGAGCAATGCCCGCCGCAGAAAACACTACAGGTGCGCCACGAACACGCATTTTCTCAATGGCCTGAGCCCGTGCCTGCGCATTCGGTCCAAGAAATTTACCTGTGAGCTCCAGACGCCCCGGATCATTGCCCAGCGTATCAACAACACGCCCACCGCCAGGAAGCCGATGAACCACCATCATCTGACGACCACCGACCTGCAAACGATCCGGAACTTCAATGCCTGTAAGTACCAGATCCCCGAGCATGACGGGTGCCGTTGCTCCCAAACGCCCAACAGAGCCAATGGCATTTTCAAGTGCAGAGAGCGTCAAGCCCATCAATGCTCTCCTTTATTTTAACTCATTCCAATACTGCGGCCGGGGTATTGCGGAAACCTTAGCTCATCTACGCCTCCGTGCCCCTGACGTGCCGCGAGCCTCGAACTCCGTTCCAGATCGTATCTCTCAAACATTCCAGCACGTGATTTTGAAGGAAACTCCCTCCACTCATCAGGAGAAAAATCTTCCTTTACAATACGAGGCTTACCATTTTGATTTCGCATCATATTTTCTGAAAGCTTTTTCTTTAATGGACCGGAAGGAGCCATGCTATCCTGCAACTGATTGTTCGCACTTTGAACGGAATTAGGCTTCCATCCTGCAAAACGGATAAAATTATTTTCCTGCATTGCGGAAAAATTTTTATCACGTCCGTAAGAAATTGTGCTTCCGAAATTTTCCCTCACAGCAGAACGCCCAAGCTCTTTTGACTCAACTTTTTGACGACGCAATGCCTTAGAGACAAAATTAACACGCTTCGAAAAAGACGATGCATTTTCGCGATCAGCAAACGAAAAAACAGAATTTGAGGTCAGCTTTACGCGCTGGATCGCCGCTGGTGTGGTCGAATTTTTAAAAATCTTTTCTGGCAAATTCCTGTTTGCCAAGGTGCCGGATTTGATATCCGTCGCACCAGCACGAACAATTTTCCTCAACCGCCCGATAGAAACACGAATATTATTATCTGCTCCCGAAAAACTCTTATCTCCCTCCCGAGCAGTCAATATCCTTCCTACATGCACCATTCCCGAAGGAAAACTCGACCGCAATTTTCCATCGGGGCTTAGGCGAGCTTTAAATCGTCTTCGCAACGGCACAAACGAGGATACAGAACCTCCTAATCGCCCTCTAAAGACATGTCGGGCCACCGGCAGAGCGAACTGAAACGCCTCATTCCGTAATTTACTTGTGCGCATCTCTATTCCCGATACTGCCTTCGACCCCAGTCAAACACATGCCCGTCGCGCTCCGCCGTGATAACGCATGCCGCCATTCGCCTAGCCCGAGACCACGATTTCAGGATATTCCACGGCACTCCATGGTCCAGAAGATATAGCATCTCCTGAAACACAGAGTGCCGGCTCAGTTTTTTGCTGTAGCCACCATAGCCTCGTCATCCTGTTCCTGCTGGAAAAGAGGATGAAGAGCCGCTACTCCCACTTTACCCAACCGGCGCGCCAGCTCACGGATTTCTTCTTTCGTCCCGGGCATTTGCACGGGAACTCCATCAATTGCCGTAACAGAACAGATCATTTCTGCATAACCAAGCCAGGTGGCTGCAGCAGGCCCATTAACCGCCGAGCCTGCGGCTTCGATCAGATCCAGCATATCAGCCGGATCAATCTCTTTGAGAGTCAGGCAACGCCCATCCGAAAGAGACACACTTTCCGGAAGTACACTCACGAGATTTTCGTCCTTGTAGAAGCAAAGAACTGGACTGTCTGATGGACCATCTGGTCAGACTGCCACGCATCATTTTTCAGTTTGATGGAAATATTTGTATATTCCCACGTACTGGTCGCCCCGTCCGGTTCCGTCACGTACTGATAGATTGTACCACTTCCGACCGTGCCCGCATTCCAGTAAGCCGCCTCAATCGCAGCCACCAGATTGTCAAGTGCAGCACTTGCCCGAGCAATCTGAAATGAGCCTCTCCACCCATTAGGAACATTAAATTCCACAGGCATTCCATTGAGGGGGCTAGCACGCAGAGCATGCGTCTCCTGCGAAGCGCCAAAAGACGTCACATCTCGAAGATCAACGCGCTGTCCGTTCCACAGAACCGTAATCCGGCAATCCCTGCCAATGCTGTATGGATTTGCCATATTCAGACACTCCCGCCTGCAGACGTTACCGTCACGGACGTACCACCCTGCAGGTTCACTACAAATTTCTCGTTGATACCCTGATATCGCACAGCAACATCTGCCTGAACGTATCCAAGAGCTGTCCGTGTCTGAGGGTTGTTGGAACTGTCACAAACCACACTGTAAGGCAGCTCACCGTTTTGAACACCCAAAATTCCCTGAGACAGCAGGGACGACAGAAAGCCTAAAAGCGCCAAACGAATATCCGAGAACAACTTATCATTCACAACCTGGCCAACATAAGCTCCCATCCCTCCTGCGAGAGAAGATGCAATATAATTGGTCAGTCGCGTGTAATTGTCGCCATTTACCGTCACTTTGCTCGATGCATTATGCCCACACCGCACAGCCCAGTAAGACCCGCCTGGTGCAGGGTTGCAAATGACATCAATCCCGGCCGTAAATAGCGTGGAAAGCTCTGCCGTAGAATATGTAGCACTGCCACCGCTCAAACCTGATTTCTGGCTACCAGCAATTCCCGCCAACGCCTTGTTAAGACTCGACCGCTCAGGAGAGAGCGCGGCAAGAATGCCTGCTGCAAAAGCCTGCGGGCTGACAAGCATCATTCCATTAACGTCATCATTCCACCACAGCCAGTCACCGAACATCAATTTAACAGCTGATGAATCCAGCCCACTGGCAGCCTTAACCGCCACAGCGTTCGTCACGCTGTCATAAGAAGGGCCGGAGGCAATCATGTACGCCCCTTCCCCAAGCCCGAATGCAGCTTGAGCGGAATACGATGTGCTGTCCGTAACTCCATGTAGAAGCGCTATCGCACAACCCTGTCCTCGCAGGGCATACATTCCTGTTCGAACACTGTCATCTTTTCCCAGAAAAGCCGAAACAGAAGGCGCCCCGCCATCCAAACCACCCGACAAGGTCACAGCGCCAACCGCGATATCAGGCACAGTCTCCGGCAGGTGCACCATAATCAGAGCCGACAGATCCTGCGCAACAGCCGTCGCGAGCATCGTCCAGTTACTACCAGCGTAACTGGCAAAGCCCAGAACAGGATGCGAAACTGCCAGTGCATAGCCTGACCCTGTTGCACTTACAGTCGCAACAATACCGTTACCAACCGTCCCCGTATGGGCAGCCTGAAGAGATACATCCCCAAAACTGCCAGAGGCCGCTACATCTGTGCCATCCGTAACACGCACCACCACGAAAGAGGACGCCCCTTGCATGGCTGCGATATTCACAGCCAAACCAGCATCCGTCACTGCATTCTGTTTTGCCCCAAAGGCGGCAAGATAATCACTCATCCCGCCTACGGGAACAGGCGAACCAACAGGCCCCCAACCCGCGGTTCCCACAATACCAAGTTTGGAGGAGGAAGCACCTGTCAGCCCAAGTGTCTGTGGCTGTGCAATCTGCACATAAAGATTAGGCACCGTCAGTGCCGTCGTATTCAGCGTACCCGCCTGATAAACCAGAGACATCCGCCGGTATTACTCCCAAAACAAAAAAGCCTTCTGCTCCAGGTCCGGAACAGAAGGCTTCTCCAATTAAATTCTTTTGTTTTTCAGTCTGTCGAACTGACAACCGTACCAAACTGATTCAGCGACATTCCCGGATATTCAAACTGGGCAGACACAGAAAGAGCGGCAGAAGCCATCGCCTCCAGCGCCCGTTTCACAACATCCTCCCCAGGTGCAGGTGCAATTGCACCAAAGCCACTGTCCTGCCCTCCGACATCAATAGTCCCCACTCCAAACATCATGTCAGCAGTCCATTGGGTCTGGAGCGTGTCAAAAATCAGCTCGTAGAGATAATCCCGACGATAAACCGCCTGATTTTGCATGGCGTCAACATCTTCAACACCCACAAACTTCAACTGCGCCTGTCGACCATCCAATGTCGATATCCAGTTCTTCTCCGCAAGCTCCGTATCAAGAGACCGCCCTATCATATCCCGGACGCTGGCATCCGCGGTCCAGACTGAAACACGATACAATTGACTCTGCCGACGACTGACCCGCACAGACTCCCCATATCCAACAACATTTCCCAGAACCAAAACCCCAGGTACGCTCACAAACGCACCATCCCCAGTCCCATTCGGCAACTGTTTTGCCAAAGCAGCAGCCACAGTTTCTGCCGTATCCTGCGCGGTCACCGCATAAGCGGCCGTCATCTGAAGTTCACCGTCGTCATACCAGAGGCCAACAACGCCTGAAGGAGCCAGATCTTCCGGAAAAACAACCTGTATGGATTGTCCTTTTTGAAGAACAGAAACAGTCGGAAAAATACGTGCCTGAACCTGCCACGGGCGTCCCAACGGTTCCGATATGGTCGACTCTTTCTGCGCTGCCATCGTGACAGTCACAAAATCCGTATGATTCCGAATATTCTGAGCTGTAAAAATATCACTGGGCAAAAGCCAGCCTCGCCGAACGATCGCCTGCCGCCCAGTAACGGAGGGTTTTTCCAAACCATCCGGATACAGTATTCCCGCACAGACATACGCCAGCGCCTGGCTCATCTGAGAGGCATCCGCCATATCTATGTCCTCTCAGATCTGCTGCAAGGACATGGTGCACCGCAAGCCCCAGTCAGACATTTCAGCAGTATTCACAGTGTAGGTAACATCGAGGTCTGTCGTGACCGTCATGTAAGGCTGAAGCATGACACCAGAAAGACGTGGCAGGTACATGATGAACTGACCCGGCCTTACGGAGCCTGGAACGCCACTCCCCGAACCTTCTCCTTTTGACCTCAAAACAATCGCGGCAGGACAATCCTCAATAACATTCCCTTCTGTTCCGGTCACGCCGCTGACCTGTACAACCCGGCTACAAGCGACACATAAGGGTGGCCTCAAATCCTCAACCGCCGCGACAAAAAACGTTTTCCCAGCACATGTCAGAATATCTCCAACCAGCGTATCATCCCGCCGATCCGTCAGAACATGTTCCATAACCTTGCCCCAACCAGGAACGCGGGAAAATGAAAACGAGTCATCCGTGTCAAAAGCGAGCATGGGATGGGCATAAGCCGCCTGCATCGGCTCCAGCGGATTAACAGGCCGATACTGCACACCCGTCTGTCCCAGGATACCCGCTGCTTTTGCGTGTCCTTTACAGATCCTGGACGCAATCAGTTCCAGATTCATCATACCTCCTTCAAATCACTACGGCACGACCATCCTGCAGCTCCAGACCGCCCGTCACACCAAGAAACGCACAGAGACGACGCCTCCAAAGCGTAAAAAGCGTCACCCGATCCCGCAATTCATGACCATTGTGATACCAGCTCGCAGCCTGCGCCGTATCCAGATTGTCCGAAGCCCCAAGAAGGGCCGTTTCAAGAGGGTAAAGCTGCAACAAATACAGCCGGATCTGCTGAAGTTCTGCGCCTGACAGGTTCCCCATACGCCATTCAAGCGCTCCTTCAACCTGAAAGAAACGCCAGGATTCCTGCCCTGTCTCCCGAGACCCGACAGCCGGATACCCGCAGAACCTACGGACATCCATTTTCTCTCCTTCCGTTAAAGGAGTAGAAGACAGACTTGCCGTTCCAGACATAGTTTTCCCCTGACCTGAAAGGCCCCGTGTCCTCACGAGGCCCCAGTTCATTTTCAGAACGTCATGCCCAGCGCATCCGTGCCAAGGCTCTCAATCACAACACCACGCTTCAGATAGCTGTTGGTCGCCGTCGGAATAACATTCGTATCCGCCGTCACATCCGTCGGAAGCGCAAAACCGCCAATCCAGTACCAGGACTGCTCAATGATCTGCCGCAGACTATCCAGCGGCTCGCGCGTAACCATCGCCACACCGTCAACCATCTCAATCAGCGCACGATCAGCGTCCGGAATGTCGGAATGTCCCGTTAGCGCACAATCGCCCTCAATCAGCGCCCCCTGACCCAGAAGCAGTGCACGATGAATGGGTCCAGCCCCCAGCGAAAGCTGCTGAGGTGCTTCAGTCGTCGGAATGAAGCGAACGCCCAGAAGTTCAATCACCTGCCCCGAACGATATTCTTCCGAACCATACGCGCCACGATAAAGATGCTTGAAATCATCATCCCGGAATAGCGATAGAAGCTGGATATCATCCAGATAACAGTGATACGCACCATTGATCATCGGCACGTTATTCCGACGCAGTGTCGCAACACCGGCCAGAACCTGCTGGATACCGAGCGTATCCGCCAAACCGCTCGAACTCGCGGTCTGAAGCGCCGCCGTCGTCAGACGACCATTAGGGCGAATGACCTTCGGCGCAGTCGCGGCAACCACAGGCTGCCCCAGAGCACCATCGGAAACAGAAACGCTGCTGGCAAATGTCATCTGCCCGGAAATACCGCCCGGCGCCGTGGAGATATTGGTCGCATCCGCCACAACCCGAACAAGCGTATAAACATCAGAGCCAACCGTGACAGTCATGCCATTGCTGGATCCGATCAGCGTCACCTGACCATTGACGATAACCGACTGGAACCCGCGAATATCATCAACCTGAATGGTGTCCCCTTCCGTATCCAGCGCAACGTTCACACGTGTATTGCCACCCAGATAACCGCCAACACCATTCTGAGCCCCCCCAAAAAGCGTATTACGCGCCAGGCGATCCAGAGACTGCATGGCCTGAACACCATTCGTGTTGGCATTGGCCAGGAACTGGGACGCAATTCCGACGCCGCTCGTGACCATATTCAGATCAATCGTGTCACCATACTGATTGATCGAGAGCGTGTATTGCTCAACAGACCAGCCGGCTGGGCTCATCCCGTTATCAAAATTGGTATTCCCGGTTGGGTTGAGCGGTGTCGTAACAGGCGCCTTCAGGCTTTTGCGCGTCTTGGTCAGCGTCTCACCAATCGCGTTCGGGAAGACTTCCCGATCAGCAACCTGACGGAACCCAAGACGGGACTTCAGGCCGTTCTCAAATTCGCGTGCCAGAAAACCCTGCTGAATGGCGGCCTGAAGCTGAACTGGAAAATTATCAATGCTCATGAATTTCATTCCGTAAATATTTATGGAAAATTTCCGGTAGAATTACACCGGCCACAATCTATCACTTCACACCCGAGCCATCATGCTCCGGCCAGGAACTGCCATTTGCGGGCTTCATAATCAGAATCCGTCGCAGACCGGGCATTAAACGCCTCGGCTTCACCTGGCCTGGGCGCAGGATGCCCAACCGTCGTTCCACTGGAGTATCCAGGGCGTACCAAGTCACCAAACAGATACGCACGATCGTTCCGGGTTCGCTCCAGAACTTCTGGCACACCCACAACCGTGCCGTCGTCATTGCGGCTAACGCCTTCCATATTGACCAGACGCACAACGTCGTCAGGATTATGCGCGCCCATCCGAATGGCTTCAGACCGCAATGCAGCAACCATGACATCATGATCGCTTTCCCGCTTCACACGGGAAATGACTTCTTCATGCGTACGCTGAAGCTCCTCCTGTCTGGCTTCAGCTTCCGCCATGGCCTGACGAACGGATTTCACTTCGTCCATCGCTTCTGCAAGCGCCTGACGAAGTTCTGCCACATCTTCAATAGTATCTTCAGATCCGGACATTTTTTCTCCGCTCACTCTTATGCGTCATCCGACGCAACCCAGTTTTCCAGAAGCCGCCATTCCGTACCGGGATCAGAATTCCCCGACGCCGTCGCATACATTCGAACGGCCGTCTCCCGGCTCAGAATTCCATTTGAAACCGCCGTCACAAGCCCCTGCGCCAACGACAAAAGCTCAGGGTCTGTCGCCGGGAACCAGGCAGGCCACCGCAACGTCATGCGGCAATACGGCAAGTCCTTCACCAGAACACCACCAAGACGCAGACCATTTTCCAGCACACACGAAAAACGACAGGCCATTCGATAAATGGCCTGCAATCCACTCTCTCCATAAGAATGACGCAGCCGATCCACCAGCCAGATCAATGGCTGACACATCATCTCCATGGCCTTGCCAGACTGCACGCCAGAAATCCGGTCACCATGCGCCCGGTTACCATGAAGCTGCTCAAGCGCAATCTGCCGAAGCTCCCGATAGTGCTCGAGCACTGCCCCCGCTGCATTGCCATTGATCTCAAGCAGCTTGGCATCCCCTTCAGGCGGCAACGTCAGAGCCGAAGATGCTCCCCCCTGATGCGCCACACCGTCCGAAAATCCACCCGTTTTCAGAACAAGCGTCGGATCGGATCCATATTTCAGCCCCCGCCCAGCTTGAGACAACAGATAATCCGCCTCAATGACTGTATCGATCGCACGCTCAAACGTGCATTCGCCTTCCGGGTCCCGCCCCTGACGACCCCCAAGATTTCGGATCCAGACAATCGGAACAAACCCCAGTCCATGCCGAACAGACCGGCTCTCGTCCCGCACGCCTCCATCCATCCCGACAAGCCAGGGAACGGACACTGCACAATCCATCGGCGTCCAGACCCGCTGCCACCAGAACTGAGCACCCAGAAGATCTTCGCCAATCGCATATCCCTGCACAGCCAGATCACGCCCCCGCACTAGGAAACGCTCTTCAACGCGCAGTAATTCGCGGCTGACATCATCCCAGAACGGCGTCAGATACGCCGTATCCAGAACCGAAAGTTTCGGCACACCAGCCGAAACCTCAAAAAGAACCGCTACCGAACCAATAGACCCAACAGTGGCAGCTTCCATCATCAAAGATGCCAGCCGCGTCTGAGAGGCAAAGACTCCCATCGCATCTGAAACCCGCGTGTCATCGGCAATCAGACTAGGCCAGTGCGTATCCCCAAACAGCAAGGAAACAGATTCATCAACAACCGTTCGGCAAAGGTTACTTCTGACGGACGGACGTCTGTTAGAAAGCGGAATAT